>Ga0136624_1000004_pt1 | contig 60591 bp, 58 predicted proteins | sample AntDrymUQ4692206_2_FD_104802 | JGI IMG/M metagenome (GOLD analysis project Ga0136624, IMG submission 104802) | Polar desert sand microbial communities from Dry Valleys, Antarctica - metaG UQ469 (22.06) | ecosystem: Environmental > Terrestrial > Soil > Desert | place: Antarctica: Dry Valley... | reverse complement strand
GGCACGGCCGTGAGCGCCAAGACCGCGCTGGTCAACAACGCCGGCGCGGGCGGCCCGCTCGACGTCGTCGCGCAGGGCGACGCCGACAAGTTCCCCGGAACCGTCTGGTACGTCGACATCTTCGACGGCTCCATCACGGTCCTCGAGCCCGGCGACTGCGACCTCTCGCTCCTGGACGCCGACGGGGACGGGTTCACCAACGCCGTCGAGGAGGCAGCCGGTACCGCGCCCTGCTCCGCGGCCGACATGCCCGCCGACTTCGACGGCGACCGGACGCCCGACGTGGCCGACCCGGACGATGACAACGATGGCCTGGCCGACCCGGTCGATCCGTTCGCTCGCGACGCTGCCAACGGCCTGGGGACGAAGATTCCCGTGGTGTACCCCTGGGAGAACGACAGTCCGCCGGCCGGCGGACTGCTGGGCCTCGGCTTCACCGGCCTGATGATCAACGGCACGGCGAACTACCTCGACTTGTTCGATCCGGCGAAGATGACGGCCGGTGGCGCCGCCGGTGCGGTCACCATCGACGAGGTCGACGAGGGCGACGCCTACGGGAAGACCAACACGCAGAAGTACGGCTTCCAGTTCGGCATCAATGCCGATCCGGCCGTGGGCCCGTTCACCGTCCACACGCGGATCCTCGGCCCGTTCGGCGGGCTGACGCCGCAGGACTCCCAGTCGATGGGCCTGTTCTTCGGCACGGGGGATCAGGACAACTACGTGAAGGTGGTGACGGCGCCAGGAGGCGTGGAGGCGCTGCGCGAGGTGGGCGCGGTCGCCACCAAGAGCAAGCAGCCGCTGGCGCTGCCCGGGCCGCAGGCGGTCGACCTCTACCTCGCCGTCGATCCCCGCACCGGCACGGTGCAGCCCAGCTTCACGGCCACCGTGAACGGCGCGACGAGCGGCCGTACGGCGGCCGGCGGGCCCCTCAGCGTTCCGAAGGAGTGGTTCACCGCGTGCACGGGGATCGCGGTCGGCATCCTGTCGACCTCGTCGGGTGCGGCGCCGACGTTCCCCGCGACCTGGGATTTGCTCGAGGTCACGCCGGACAGCGGATCGGCACCCGACGCGCCAACCGTGCGCTGCTCGACGACTCCCGATCAGGCGGACACGGCCGCGCCGAACATCACCCGCCTGAAGATGCGTCCGAAGAGGATCCGGAGCGTTCGGCGGGGCGCCACCATCTCGCGCGCCAAGAAGCGCGCCCGGGTCACCTACCGCCTCAGCGAGGCCGCGCGAGTGCGCTACGTCGTGCAGCGGTTCCGCCCGGGTCGCAAGCGCGGTGGACGCTGCGTGGCGCCCAGGCGCGCGAAGCGCGGAGCGCGCCCGTGCCGCCGCTTCGTCAAGGTGAGGGGCGGGGCGAAGCAGCGCCGGCACGAGGGCGGCCGCGTCACGGTCCAGTTCCGCGGGCGGGTTGCCAATCGCCGGCTCCCGAAGGCGCGTTACCGGTTGATGCTCCGTGCCACGGACGCCTCGGGCAATCACTCCAAGCGGCGCTACGAGCGCTTCCGGATCGTGCGCTGACTCCGGGACGACGGATCGCCACGAGCTCGACCAGAATCGGCAAGGCACTTGAAGGCACACACAGATGAGCCAGTGGTGACCAGGGAGCACGCTGAGGTCTCCGTGGACCCACGGGATCCTGACCGTTGGTGTGCGGAGCTCTTCCGTCTAGAATCCGTTGCAGCGGCTCATGGCGTCTTCCCGTTCCACCTCCGCCGGCCGGCCCGGCAAGCGCGACACCGCCCAGGGCAACTGGACGCAGATCCGCGGAGTCGCGTCCGTGGACGATCCCGTCGACGCCATGTCCCCGGCCTCGGCGTGACGCCCGAACCCCGCCCCCACTTCGTGGGCGCCCCGTGCGCTCGGCCGCTTCGCCGACTCGCCCTCGTGGCGCTCGTGTGGGCAGCGGTCGCGATGCTGGTCCCGGCTTCGGCCTCCGCGGCGATCAGCTTCGGCAAGAGCACGCTGTTCGGCGAGTCTTCGGTGCGTCCGACGTCGTTGCAGTTCGGGCCTGATGGGCGTTTGTACGTCGCTCAGCAGAATGGTGTCATCAAGGCCTACACGGTTGTGCGTGGGGGGCCGGGCAGCTATTCCGTGAGCGCGACGGAGACGATCACGGCCATCAGCGCGATGCCGAACCGCAATGACAACGGGCAGCTGAATTCGTCCGTGACCGGGCGGCTCGTGACCGGCCTCGTCGTCGCCGGCACCGCGGCCACCCCGGTCATCTATGTCACGTCGAGTGATCCGCGGATCGGGGCGGGTGAGGGTGGTTCCGATGTCGATCTCGACACCAATTCGGGCATCGTGTCCAAGCTCACTCGTAGCGGTTCGGGTTGGATCAAGCAGGATCTCGTGCGTGGTCTGCCGCGTTCGGAGGAGAATCACACCGCCAACGGGCTGACGCTGATGGGTTCGACGCTGCTGGTCGCGCAGGGCGGCAACACGAACAAGGGCGCGCCGTCCAACAACTTCGCGAAGCTGCCTGAGTACGCCTTGTCGGCGGCGATCTTGTCGATCGATCTCGCGGCGCTGCCGGCCAGCGGCTCGTACGATTTGCCGACGTTGACCGCGTCCAACGACGCCAACGACCCGTTCGGCGGCAACGACGGTCTCAACCAGGCCAAGCTTTCTTCGTCGGGCCCGGTGAAGGTGTACGCGCCCGGCTTTCGCAACCCGTATGACCTCGTGCTGACCAAGGCGGGCAAGCTCTACTCGATCGATAACGGCGGCAATGCGCAGTGGGGCGACGTGCCGGTCAACGAGGGTCCCGCGGGCAACTGCACCAACGACATCAAGGAGCCCGGGACGACCGAGCGCGACTCGCTGCACTTGATCGGCAGCCCGGGTTATTACGGCGGGCATCCGAACCCGACGCGCGGGAACAAGGCGAACACGTTCGGCGGCCAGTCGCCGGTCGCCACGGCGAACGCCGTCGAATGCGATTACCTCGACGCCGGCAGCTCCTCCGGCGCCGGCAAGACGGAGTCCTCGCTGGTGAGCTTCGCGTCGTCTACCAATGGCCTGACCGAGTACACCGCGTCGAACTTCGCCGGCGAGCTCAAGGGCGACCTCATCGCGGCGAGCTACGACAACACCCTTCAGCGGCTGGATCTCAGCCTCTCGGGCGCCAGCGCCCTGAAGTCGACGCTGATCTCCACCGCGGCGTCCGGGCTTCCGCTCGATGTCACCGCCCAGGGCGACGCGGGCGCCTTTCCCGGCACGGTGTGGTTCGGGGACATCCTCAACGGCGGCATCTACGTCCTGGAGCCCGGCGACTACGGGGGCGGCCCGTCCACGGGCTGCGATCTGAGTCTTTACGACTCCGACGGCGACGGCTTCTCAAACGGGGACGAGAACCTCAACGGGACGAACCCCTGCTCGTCGGCCGACAAGCCGCCGGATTTCGACGGCGACAAGACCTCTGATCGGCTTGACACCGACGACGACAACGACGGGCTGGCCGACAAGGTCGACCCCTTCGCACGCGACGCGCAAAATGGCCTCGGCACCTCGCTTCCGGTCTCTTATCAGTGGGAGAACGACAGCCCGGCCGCCGGCGGGCTGTTCGGCCTGGGCTTCACGGGCCTGATGACCAACGGCAGCACGGATTATCTCGATCAGTACGACCCCGCCAACATGACCGCCATCGGCGCCGCCGGGGTCGCCACGATCGACGAGGTGCCTGAGGGCGACGCCTACGCGACCGGCAACACGCAGCAATACGGATTCCAGTTCGGCGTCAACGCGCGCCCGACGGTCGGGAAGTTCGTCGCGCATACCCGGATCGTCGGCCCGTTCAAGGGCATCACGCCGGCCGACTACCAGTCGATGGGCCTGTTCGTCGGCACCGGCGATCAAGACAACTACGTCAAGATCGTCGCCGGCGCCAACGGCGGCACGGTCGTGCAGGCGGTCAAGGAGGTGGCGGGCACCCCCACGAGTGCGAAGCAGCCGGTGACCCTGCCCGGTCCCGACCACATCGACCTCTACCTCGCCGTCGATCCGCAGGCGGGCACCGTCCAGCCGAGCTACACCGCCACGACCGGCTCCACGACGACGGTCCGCACGAACGTCGGCGCGCCCGTCACCGTCCCCACCGGCTGGTTCACAGGAGCGACCGGCCTCGCCGTCGGGATCCTCTCGACGTCGATCGGCGCCGGTCCGGTGTTCCCCGCCACGTGGGACTTCGTCGAAGTCAAGGCGAGCGAGTCGACACCTCCGCCCAGCTCCCAAGGCCTCTGGAACACCGAGCCGGCGACCGGGCTGGCGCGCCAAGAGGTCTCCTACGTGCAGCTGGGCGGAAAGTTCTATCTGGCCGGCGGCGGGACCGCGCACCAGATGTTCGACCCGGCGACCGGGAAGTGGACGACGATCAAGTCGCTCCCCGCGGACCTCGACCACATCCAGGGCGCGGTAGTGGGCGACAAGATCTACTACCTGGGCGGGCTCGACCACTGGCCGTCGCCGCATGTCGGCACCGTCTACGTCTACGACCCCAAGACAAACTCCTTCTCCACCGGGAAGTCCATGGATACGCGGGCCCGCGGAGCGGGCGGCGTCGCCGTCCACAACGGCAAGATCTACTACGCGGGCGGCCTGGCCGACGGTGTCGCGGTCAAGTGGTTCGACGTCTACGACCCGGCGGCCAACACCTGGACCGCGCTGCCGGACATGCCGACAGCGCGCGATCACTTCCACGCCGCTGTGGTGAACGGCAAGCTGTGGGCGATCGGCGGCCGCAACAAGGACATCGGGGCCACCACGTCGGTCAACCAGGCGTACTCCTTCTCCACCGGCAGCTGGACCAGCGGCCATGCGCCGCTGCCGACGCCCCGCGGTGGGTTCGGCGCGGCCGCCTACGGCGACGAGGTCATCGTCGTCGGCGGGGAGGGCAAGAACAGCAACGGCAACCTCGCCGTCTTCGGCAAGGTCGAGGCTTACAACACGAAGACCGACAGCTGGCGCACGCTCGCGCCGATGCCGACGGCCCGGCACGGGATTCAGGCCGCGAGCTGCAACGGCGGCATCTACATCGCCGCCGGCGGCATCAGTCCCGGCAACAACCCGTCGGCCGTCCACGAGGCGCTGTTCCCGAGCGGCACCAGGACCACCTGCTCTAGCACGCCGACCCCGACTCCTACGCCGACACCCACGCCGACGCCGACGCCGACGCCGACACCCACGCCGACACCCACGCCGACGCCGACGCCGACGCCGACGCCGGGGGGCGGGGGTGCGTTGGCGGGCGATTCGTTCACTCGGACGGTGTCTGGTGGCTGGGGAAGCGCGGACACGGGTGGTGCGTGGTCGGTGGTGTCCGGGCCTGGGTCGGCGTTCTCGGTCGGGGGCGGTGTGGGTTCGATCGCTGCGCCGTCCGGGTGGGCGGAGCGAATCGCGTTGTTGCCGGCCGTGTCGGGTCGCGATGTTGATGTGAGGGCGAAGTTGTCGGTTCCGGATGCGCAGGCGGGTGCGGGATCTCACTTGGCGTACTTCGTGTTGCGTCGCCAGGGCGGTGGCGCTGACGCGCGGATCGGTGTGGTGGTCTCGCCGGGCGGTCCGATCTTCTTGAAGGGCCAGACGGATACGAAGGTGGGGTTGTTCACCGATGTCAATACCGGTGTGACGTTCGAGCCGGGGGCGTCGTACATGGTGCGAGTGCAGTTGGAGGGCGCAAGTCCGACGGCGGTGCGCGGGCGGGTGTGGAAGGCAGGAACCACTGAGCCGTCGTCTTGGCAGTTGTCGACGACGACGACGGCCGGTCCGCAAACGACCGGCGTGGTCGGTGTGCGGGTGATGAACGGGTCCAGCGCGGCGGCGACGGTCAAGTTCGACGATTTCGCGGTGACCGGTGCGGGCGGCACCACCCCGACGCCGACGCCGACGCCGACGCCGACGCCGACCCCGACCCCGACGCCGACGCCGACGCCGACGCCGACGCCGACGCCGACGCCGACGCCGGGCGGGGGTGCGTTGGCGGGCGATTCGTTCACTCGGACGGTGTCTGGTGGCTGGGGAAGCGCGGACACGGGTGGCGCGTGGTCGATCCTCGCCGGGCCGTTGAGCGCGTTCGCCGTTTCAGGCGGAGAGGGAACGATCGCCACACCCGGTGGCTCGGCCGAGCGGATTGTCCAGCTGAGCTCCGTGTCCGTCCGCGACGTGGACGTCGAGACCCAGGTCGTTTTCCCGCAAGCCGTTCCGGGATCCGCGAGCACCGCCGCCTACGGCTATGTCGTCCTTCGGCGGCAGTCCGGCGGGGCATATCACCGTGTCGGTTTGGTGGCGACCGCGGACGGCCGTCTGCTCATCCGCGGCCAGACCTCGTCCGGCAGCACCTACTTCGATGTCAACACGGGCTTGCCGTTCGTTCCCGGCACGGCGTACAAGCTGCGCGTCCAGGTCGAAGGGGCAGCGCCGACCACCGTCCGCGCGATGGCCTGGGTCGCGGGCATCGAGCAGCCGAGCACCTGGACCGTCGTCGGCACGACCACCGCGAACCCCCAGATCGCCGGTTCCGTCGGGCTGCGAACGCTCAACACCTCAAGCTCGGGCACCACCGTCCGCATCGACGACTTCGTCGCGACTGCGCTGGGCCAGTAGCGCCGGGCTGATCCGCCCGACTTCCGCACGAAGTAGGTGAATTCGGGCGTCTGGCGGGTCGATTCTGGCTTGGGGGCGTGGATTCTGGTTGGCTGGAGTCGAAATCCTGTAGGCACGCGTCTTGGCGTGTTGGCCTTGTGCTGGGGTTAGTTGTGTGCTTGGCCTGTAGGCAGGGTGTATCTGAACGACGACGCGGCGGACGAAGACCGGCGAGGTGGTGCGCTACCTGGCGCTGGCGCACAACGAGCGCAACGAGCGCGGCGTGCCGGTGGCGAAGGTGATCCACAACCTCGGCCGCGAGGACCTGCTTGACCGCGACGCGCTCGTGCGCCTGGTGCGCTCGATCCAGCGCTTCCTCGGCGGCGAGGACGGCCTGCGCGCGGGAGCGGCGCACGGCTTCGAGTTCGTGCGGGCGCCGGAGTCCGGCGGCCCGCACGTCGTCGGCGAGCTGTGGGCGCAGCTGGGCATCGGGCGGGCGATCGCCCGCGTCGCCGGCTCGGGCCGTGGCCGCTCGGGGATGGAGCGGGCGATCTTCACGATGGTCTGCCAGCGTTGCCTGGAGCCGTCCTCGAAGCTCGAGGCGACGCGCTGGGTCGGGCGCGACGTCGTCATCGCCGGCGTCGACGCGCTCTCCGACGACCAGCTCTACCGCGCGATGGACTTCCTGCTGGCGTGCTCGGAGCGGGTGCAGGAGTCGGTCTTCTTCAGCGTCGCGTCGCTGCTGAATCTCGAGGTCGACGTCGTCTTCTTCGACACCACCTCGACGTACTTCGAGATCGACGTCGAGGATCCACTCGACGATGAGGACGACGTGGAGCAAGCGGGCGCCGGCGAGGGGTCGCTGCGGCGGCTCGGGCACTCCAAGGACCACCGGCCCGATCTGCCGCAGGTCGTGATCGGGCTGGCGGTCACGCGCGAGGGGATCCCGGTCCGCTGCTGGGTGTGGCCCGGGAACACCAACGACCAGTCCGTCGTCGCCGAGGTCAAGCGCGATCTCACGGGCTGGCGACTCGGCCGCGCGATCTACGTCGTCGACTCCGGCTTCTCCGGCCAGACCAACCTGCGTCACCTGCGCTCGGCGGGCGGGCACTACATCGCCGGGATGAAGCTCAGATCGGCGATGGCCGAGACCGAGGCGGCCCTGTCGCGCCCGGGCCGCTATCGCGAGGTCAAGGACAACCTGCGCGTCAAGGAAGTCCGCGTCGGTGACGGCGACGCCGCCGAGCGCTTCATCGTCTGCCACAACCCCGGAGAGGCCGAACGCGACCGCGCGCGCCGCGAGCAGCGCCTCGCCCGGATCGAGGCCGAGCTCGCTCGCCTCAAGCTCCAGCGCGAACGCTCCAAGACCAAGCCCGACCGCGACGCGCACCAGCGCGGCGAGTGCGCGCTTGGCGCACCGTCCGCGCCGAACTGGGCCAGATCCGCCAAGGCCACTTCCGCAGCCGCGACGGCGACTTCGCCCAGACCACCGAGCTCACTCACCGCCAACGCGAGCTGCACACCCAGCTCGGCGTGCCCGAGCCGCCGCGCTTCGGGCGCACCACGCCCGCCTGACGCCCGCTCGCGCCCTCAGCCCGTAGGCACACGCCGCACAAGCCGCACAAAGTCCGCAACCCCCGTCCCCAGCAGGGATTCCGGACCCAACGCACCCCCCCTACGTCGTGCGGAACTCGGGATCCGGCGGAGCCCCGGCGAGCTCGATGGAGGGGTCGGTCCGGCGAGCTGCGAACGCGATCCCGGCGCCCTCAGGCGAGCAGCGCGCTCAGCGGCACGTGCCTCGAGCGCTCGACGAGCCACTCGATCTGTGCGGCAAGGCCGGTTTCGAGGTCGACTTTCGGCCGGTAGTCGAAGTCGGCCGCTGCCAGGGACAGGTCCGCAGCGGTACGGCGAGCGTCGCCGAGCTGGGGTTTCGTGCGCTCGACCTCGAGCGGGCGCCCGAGCAGGCGGCCGATGAGCGTCACCACGTCGGCGAGGGCGATCGAACTGCCACCCCCGACGTTGTACACAAGCGCACCGGGGTGGTCAGTGTCCGCGACCGCACAGGTCGCGTCGACGACGTCGTCGACGAACGTGAAGTCGCGCATCTGCAGGCCGTCGCCGTGCACGGTGATCGGCTGCTCGTCGAGCCCCGCCGAGATGAAGCGGGCGAACGCCATGTCGGGGCGCTGGCGCGGCCCGTAGGCGGTGAAGTAGCGCAGGCCGACGGTCGGGAGCCCGTGAGAGCGCGAGTACACGCCGGCGAGCTCCTCGACGGCAACCTTCGTCATGCCGTACGGCGACACCGGATGGCGGACCGCTTCCTCCGCGGTGGGGGAGGACTCGGCGTTGCCGTACACCGCTGAGGAAGATGCGTAGACGAACCTCGACACGTCGCTGTGCACCGCGGCCTCCAGCAGGCGCTGCGTCGCCGTGATGTTGTTGCGGACGTACTCCTCGAAGCCGTTGCCGAAGCTGCCGCGGACCCCCGCCTGCGCGGCGTGGTGGAACACCGTGTCGACGCCGTCGACCAGGTGGTCGAGGCGCTCGATGCTCAGGTCCGCCTCGTGCAGGGAAAAGCCGGACACGTCCATCAGCGCGGCGAGATTCGCGCGCTTGCGCTCCGGAGAGTAGTAGTCGGTGAAGCAGTCGACGCCGACAACGGACCAGCCGTCTGCGACAAGTCGCTCACTCAGATGCGAGCCCAGGAACCCTGCACAGCCGGTCACTAGTGCGCGACGCTGACTGCCGTTGTGGTATCGAGCCATTGAACCTGTTCCTGGAAGAGTGAGGGGCGCGCCGGGGACGGCGCAGGACCGTCAATGGTGGCTTGGCCGGGGTCAAACCGCCATCCGACACTCGTCCAGCCGGTCGTGCCGCAGTCTGCGTCGTCGGCCCGGCTAGGCCGCGCGCAGTTCCCGGACGCCGTGGTCGTCGAGCCGCCGCGAGGCCGAGCGATCGACGGCGAGCACCCAGGCCACCTGTGCCCGCATGCCGTCTTCGAGGGCATGCTTGGCCATGAACCCGAGCTCTCGCTCCGCTGAGCCGGCGTCCGCACTGGTCCGCCGGGCGTCGCCCTGCTGAGGACTGCCGTTGCGGACGCGCAGGGGGCGCTCGACGATGCGCGACAGCAGTCCCAGCACCTCGTTGATGGTGACCGGCTCACCGCCGCCGACGTTGTATACGCGGGCTCCGGGCTCGCGCAGCCGTGCCGCGGCGATGGTCGCATCCACGACGTCGTCGACGTACGTGAAATCCCGCGCCTGTTGGCCGTCGCCGTTGACCACGAGCTCCTCGTCGCTCAGGGCGCGTGAGATGAAGCGCGAGAACGCCATGTCCGGGCGCTGGCGTGGTCCGTAGGCGGTGAAGTAGCGCAGCCCGACCGTCGGAATCCCGTGGACGCGGGAGTAGACCCCGGCGAGCTCCTCGGTGGCGACCTTCGTCATCCCGTACGGGGAGACGGGGTGCCGGTCGCAGCTCTCGGGCGTCGGCATCCGCTGCGCGTTTCCGTAGACCGATGACGATGACGCGTAGACCAGAGAGGCTTCGGGATGCGCGACCATGGCGTCGAGCAGTCGCTGGGTCGCGATGACGTTGTTGCGGACGTAGTGGTCGAAGCTCTCACCGAAGCTTCCGCGCACGCCGGCCTGCGCGGCCATGTGGAAGACGGTGTCCGCGCCCTCGATGAAGGCGTGCAGAGGCATCGTGCAAAGGTCTACTTCTCGAAACGAGAAGTGCGGCTCCTCAAGGAGCCGCTCGAGATTGCGGAGCTTGATCTCGCGGGGATAGAAGTCCGTGAACGTGTCCATCCCGACCACGCTCCATCCCCTGGCGATCAACTGCTCGCTCAGGTGGGATCCGATGAACCCTGCACATCCAGTCACCAGGGCGCGGCGCCCTGTCCCACCCGTCATGCCTACCAACTTGGCCCTCTCGGCTCGATCCTGTACGCCTGAGCATCACTGCTCCAAGCCCTGACAACGTAAAATGGTTAAACCCCGTCGAAGTAGACAAGTTGCGACCCGTGTCACCGCGGGAACCGCGGTGACGAGACCCGTTTGCTCAACTGGACGACTGGGTATGCCGGCCCACCTCCAACGGCGCCCGGCGCGCGAGGGACTCGTGCTCTTCGGCCGCGTCGCGGGCGTGCTCGATGAGTCGCTCGAGGCTGTAGCCATCCGCCGGGAAACCCGCCCAACCGAGACGGAACGGGTGGGCAAGGCTGGTCAACAGGCGCCGCTCGACGCCCTCGCGCTCGAGCTTGTGGTCATCGAGCACGGCGAGCAGATCTTGCCCTGAGCCGATCTGGCGCAACCAGATGCTGTCGCTGAGGCGAAAGAGGTCCGCGACCGCAGCGGGATCGAGCGCGGGGCCGCCCGTCACCCTGACGAACAGCACGTGCACGGACTCCTCGCGGCGGCGCGCTCGGTCGAGGTGGAGCTGGAGCTGCTCGCGTCCCGCCACCTGCGCAGCCGACCGGGTGACAGCCGGAAGCGCGACCAGAGCTGCCGCGAGCGGCAGCGCCCAGGCGGCGATCCCGTCTCCGAATGCGGTCGGAAGAACGGCGGCTGCCGTCGCCGCCCGAACCGGCCAGGGGTCCGCGGAGAGGAGGAGAAGCGCGACAACGCCCACGGCCAGGACGCCGAAGCCGACGCCGCGGCTGACGCTGAAGGCGCCGACCGCGGCGGCCGAGGCGACCGCCCACAGCAGGATCCTGGTTCGCAGTGGTTGAGAGAAGTTCACGGTCCGTGGCTCGCCTTCGGGGGTCGGGAACGTCACACGCCCCCTCTGGCGGCGGCGCGCAGCCTCCCACCCGTGGTGCATCGGCCCCGATCGCCCGCGACTTGAGTCCCGCATGAGCAGTCCGAGCAAGGCTAGCGGGCGGCGCGGTGCGCCGCCCGGCTTCTGGACTCAGCCGGGGCACGCGCGCGGCTTGCGTTCGCCTCGCCTGTGAGGATGCGCGACTGATGAAGTCCGCCCGCAGACCCGTCGAGCGCCTGTCTGCCGCGCAGGCCCGGCGGATCGCGCTCGCCGCCCAGGGGTTCGCGGACCCGTGGCCGCCCGGCGCGCCCACCGGCTGGGCGGTGCGGCGGCTCTTCGAGCGCGTGGGGCTGCTCCAGATCGATTCGGTCAACGTGCTCCAGCGCGCGCACTACCTGCCGCTGTTCAGCCGGGCCGGGCCGTATGACACCGCGCTGCTGGACCGCAGCGCCCACTTCGCGCCGAGGCGGCTGTTCGAGTACTGGGGCCACGAGGCGTCGCTGATCCCGGTCGGGCTCCAACCGGCGCTGCGCTGGCGCATGGACCGGGCGGCCGACGACGCGTGGGGCGGCATGCGGCGAATCCAGCGCGAGCGCCCGGAGCTGGTCGCGCGGGTGCTGGAGGAGGTGCGTGCGCGCGGGCCGGTCGCCGCGAGCGAGGTGATGGCGGAGGAGCGCCCCGCGCGGACCGGGCCGTGGTGGGACTGGAGCGACGTCAAGCGCGCCTTCGAGTGGCTGTTCTGGAGCGGCCGGATCACGGCGGCACGCCGGCGCGGGTTCGAGCGCCTGTACGACCTGCCCGAGCGTGTGCTTCCCGCCGCCGTGCTGGCGGCGCCGACGCCTCCCGTCGAAGCGGCCCAGCGGGAGCTCGTGCGCGTGGCGGCGCGCGCGCTGGGCGTGGCGGCCGAACGTGACCTGCGCGACTATTTCCGGTTGCCGTCCGCCGATTCCAAGCTGCGCGTGGCGGAGCTGGTGGAGGCCGGCGAGCTGTGGCCGGTCGCGGTCGAGGGCTGGCGGGTGCCCGCGTACCTCGACCCCGCCGCACGGCTTCCGCGGCGCGTGCACGCCCGGGCGCTGATCGGCCCGTTCGACTCGCTGGTGTGGGAGCGCTCGCGCGCGGAGCGACTGTTCGGCTTTCGCTACCGGATCGAGATCTACGTCCCGGCGCCCCGACGCGTCCACGGCTACTACGTGCTGCCGTTCCTGCTCGGCGACCGGCTGGTGGCGCGCGTCGACCTCAAGGCCGACCGCCAGGGCGGCGCGCTGCGCGTACAGGCCGCGCACGCCGAGCCGGATGCGCCGCCGGAGACGGCCGTCGAGCTGCGGGCCGAGCTGGAGTCGATGGCACGCTGGCTCGGGCTCGAGCGGGTCGACGTCGTGAGGCGCGGCGACCTCGCGCCGGCCATCGCCGCCGGATAGTGGATCGTCGCGTCCTCCCGGCGCGCGCCGACGATCAGGCTCGCGCGACCGACATGTCCGCACCCTACGGAGCGTGTGACCTTCTACTAGCCTCGCTGCATGCGTCAGGCACCCGGCGAGGCCGTTCAGAAGGTCTGTCCCCGCTGCAGCACGCTCGCCTACACGGGTGACCGGCATTGCCCGTGGTGCGGCGCCGGCTACCGGCGCCGGCTGTGGCCGGCGCTCGCGGCCCTGCTGCTCGTCCAGGCGGTGCTCGTGCTCGGCGGTACGGCGTACATGCTCACGATGGTGGGTGACGCGGTCGACTCCCAGCTCGACGAGGAGGTCGGCCGGGTGGAGCGCGAACTGGACCGCTCCTTCGACGACGTTCAGCGCTCGGTGCGCGAGGAGCTCGACCGGCGCCTGTCCCCGGTCCCCTGAGCTTGCGCGGCGCGCAGCCGGCAGCTTAGGCTCGCGCCGGAAGGTCCGAGTGCTTCAAGGAGTCGACCTGCCGCCGGCCGCTTGTGCGCCGGCCGGCTGCTGACCCAGCGCCTACACTTCCAGCCGTGTCAGGCACCGTGGTGATGAAGTTCGGCGGCACCTCCGTCGCCGATGCCCAGCGCATCAAGCGCGCCGCGCGCCGGATCGTCAAGGCACGGGAGAACGGACACTCCGTCGTCGCCGTCCTCTCGGCCCGCGGCAAGACCACCGACGAGCTGATCGCCTCGGCGGAGGAGGTCTCCGCGACGCCGGACCCGCGTGAGATGGACATGCTCCTCTCGACCGGCGAGCGGATCTCGTGCGCGCTGTGCGCCATGGCCATCAACGACCTCGGCCACCGGGCGATCTCCCTGACCGGCTCGCAGGCCGGGATCGTGACCGACACCTCGCACACCAAGGCCCGCATCATCGACGTCCGCGCCAACCGCATCCGCCAGGCGCTCGACGAGGAGATGATCGTGTTGGTCGCCGGCTTCCAGGGCGTCTCCACCGCCAAGGACGTCACCACCCTGGGCCGCGGCGGCTCGGACACGACCGCGGTCGCGCTCGCCGCCGCCATCGGCGCCGAGGTGTGCGAGATCTACACGGACGTTGCGGGCGTGTTCTCCGCGGACCCCCGCATCGTCGCCGACGCGCGCAAGCTCCCGGTCGTCTCCTTCGAGGAGATGCTCGAGATGTCGGCCTCCGGCGCCGGCGTGCTGCAGCTGCGCTCGGTCGAGTACGCGCGCACCCACGGGGTGCGCATCCACTGCCGCTCGTCGTTCACCGAGGAGCCCGGGACCTACGTGCTCGGAGAAGAGGAGACGATGGAACGCCCCCTGATCACCGCCGTGACGCACTCCACCGACGAGGCGCGCATAACGCTCCTCGGCGTGCCCGACCATCCCGGCATCGCCGGCAGGATCTTCACGGCGCTCGCCGACGCCAACGTCAACGTCGACCTCATCATCCAGAACGAGCCGGTGTCCGGCGGCGCGGCGGCCGACATGTCGTTCACGGTGCCGCGCAGCGACGTGCGCACGGCGCGCGAGGCGCTCGACCCCATCGTCTCGGATCTCGGGATAGCCCGCGTGGCCGAGGATCTCAGCATGGGCAAGGTCTCCGTCGTCGGCGCCGGCATGAAGACGCACCCCGGCGTGGCGGCCAAGGTGTTCTCCACGCTCGGGCGGGAGGGCATCAACATCGAGATGATCTCGACATCGCCGATCAAGATCTCCTGCGTCGTCCAGGGCGACCGGATCACTACGGCAGTCAAGGCGCTGCACGAGGCCTTCGAACTCGGCGCGGACGAGATCCGCACCGAGCACCCCTTCGAGCAGGGAGCCCCGACATGAGCGAGGGATACCGCGTAGCCGTTGTCGGCGCCACCGGCGCCGTGGGCACCGTCATGCTGGCCAAGCTGCGCGAGCGCGGGTTCCCCGCGCACGAGATCGTCCCGTTCGCGTCCGCGCGCTCGGCGGGGCGGGAGCTGGAGGGCTTCGGCACGGTTCAACCGCTCTCCCACGAGACGATCCAGGGCTTCGATCTCGCAATCTTCAGCGCGGGCGCGACCACGTCGGGTGAATGGGCGCCGCGCTTCGTGGACGCCGGCTGCGTGGTGGTCGACAACTCCTCGCGCTTCCGGCGAGAGGAGGACATCCCGCTCGTCGTGTCCGAGGTCAACCCGGATGCGCTGGAGCGCCACCAGGGCCTGATCGCCAACCCGAACTGCTCGACCATGCAGCTCATGGTCGTGCTCAAGCCGATCCTCGACGCCGTGGGCATCGAGCGCCTGATCGTCTCCACCTACCAGTCCGTATCGGGCACCGGCGTCAAGGCGGTGGAGGAGCTCGAAGCGCAGACGCACGCGGTGCTGCACGGCATGAAGCCGCCCCCGCCCAGCGTCTATGCGCACCCGATCGCGTTCAACGTGCTCGGCGCGGCGGGGAACTTCAACGATGGCGACGACTACACCGACGAGGAGCGCAAGATGATGCATGAGACGCGCAAGATCCTCGAAGCTCCCGACATCGGGATCTCCGTCACCTGCGCGCGCGTCCCGGTGATCGCCGCGCACTCGGAGTCGGTCAACCTGCAGACGCGCGAGCCGATCGAGCCCGATGCGACGCGCGACCTCCTCCGCGGCGCTCCGGGCCTCGAGGTGGTGGACGACCCCGCGAGCAACGCCTACCCCACTGCGCTAGCCGGCGCCGGCCGCGACGAGGTGCTGGTCGGCCGGATCCGGCGCGATCCCTCGCACCCGCGCGCCCTGAACCTGTGGGTGGTCGGCGACAACCTGCTCAAGGGCGCCGCGACGAACGCCGTGCAGATCGCCGAGGCGCTGCACGAGCGCGGGCTCGTCCGGGTGCCCGCCCGCCAGGCAGCGTGAGCGGGCGTCAGCACGGCGAGGTTTGCGGCGCGGCGCTTGCGGTGACTTCTGATCGGAGTCTCACCCCGGACGGGCAACCGGGTGCGGGAGCGAAGGCCGAGGGCGGTGGTCGATCTGGCCGCCGCCCTCGCTGCTGGGGCGGAGCCTGCTCATCGTCTGCGGGCAGGGTCAGTGGGAGGATACGACCGGGTCGCTGGAGAGCGCCAAGCGCTTTGCCGCACTGCTCGCCGAGAAGGGGATCCGCCACGAGCTCGACCTGTGGGGCCACGACGTGGCCCACGACTGGCCCGCGTGGCGAGCGCAGCTCGCGCATCACCTGCCCCGCTTCTGCTGATGGCGGGGCGGTGCGGACGCGGCCGCTGGCGGCGCATCCACAGCCCGGCGACCGCGGAGGCCGCCGCGAGCAGGAGGAAGACCCAGCGCGCCCCGAGGCCGTCGACGAGCGCGCCCGTGACGAGCGGCGCGGTGGCCGCGCAAGCGGCCCACACGAGGTTGAGCATGCCCATGGCGGCGCCGATCGCGACGCCGGCGCTGCGGGCGCCGCGCCCCCCCAGGTCGTAGCTGATCGTCGACAGCGGCGCCTGGATGGCGGCGCGGAGCACGACGAACGCGACGAGGCAGGGCGTCGCCAGGGCGAGCACCGGCACCAGCGCGGCCGCCCCGAGCAGCACCAGGCCGGTGCCGGCCACGCCGATGGTGACCGCCCGGGTGCCCGCGCGGACGGCCAGTCCGCTGGCCAGGATCCAGATCACCGAGCCGGCGGCGAACACCGCGCCGATCTCGCCGCTGGAGAAGCCCTCGCGGTCGAGCAGCAGCGGCACGACCAGCGGCACCACCCCTGCGAGCGTCCCCAAGAAGGCCAGCAGCACCGTGGCGCTGCGCAGGACCGGGTCGCGACCCACGGCAAGCGCGGCGGCGCGCAATCCGGGCGACGCCGTGCGGCCCCGCTCCGGGGTGCCGGTACCGGCGACGGCGACGGCGAGCGTAATCGCGGCGGCGCCGCCCGCCAGCAGCCAGAACGGAATTGAGCGCCCGATCGCGTCGGTGAGGAAGCCCGAGAGCGGCGGCCCGACCAGGTGGGCCACGCCGGCGACCATCACCGTGGCACCCACCGCCGACCGCGTGGCGGAAGGACTCGAGACGAGCGTGACGCCCGCCGTCCAGATCGCCGCGAACGCGAGGCCGAACAACAGCCGGCCGGCGAGGAAGAACGCGAAGTCGGTCGCCAGCGCCTGCACGACGGCGGACACCGCCAGCAGCGCTCCGGCACCGATCGAGACCCGCAGAGCCCCGATGCGCTCGGCCAGCAGCCCCGCCGGCACCGCGGCCGCGAGCGTCGCCAGGGTCGCGGTGGAGAGCAGCAGCCCCGACTGGGCCGACGACAGCGAGAATTCCCGCGCCAGCGCCGGGACGAGCGGGAACAGCATCGACTGGCCGAGCTCGGTCAGGAACACGAGGCCGAAGACCGCGAGGACGGGAAGTGGGAGGCGCAGGAGTCGCACGTAGGTTCACGGTAGGCCCGATCTGTCTCCAGTCCCACTACAGTTCCTCAATAGACCGATGAATGACGCTAATGGGCTGAAGGCCGTCGAGCTGCGCCACCTGGCCGCACTCGAGGCCGTCGTCGAGGAGGGATCGTTCGCGCGCGCGGCGGCGCGGCTGGGCTACACGCAGTCCGCCCTCAGCCAGCAGATCGCGGCGCTCGAGCGCATCGTGGACATCCGCCTGCTCGAGCGCCGCCGCGGCCGCAGTCCGCTCGGCACCACCGAGGCCGGCGCGCTGCTGCTCCGTCACGCCGCTCGGATCGTCGCCTCTCTGCGGGCGGCGGACGCCGACCTCGCGGCCCTGCGCGCCGGCTCGGCCGGCACGCTGCGCGTCGGGACCTTCCAGACGGTCGGCACCGGCATCCTGCCCACGCTGCTCGCCCGCTTCGGCGCCGAGCACCCGGACGTCGAGGTGTCGCTCTCCGAAGCGGTGAGCAAGGAGGCGCTGCTCGAGCTCGTCGAGACTGGCGGCCTCGACGTCTCGTTCACCGTCCTGCCCGTCGCGGCCGAGCCGCTGGAGACGGAGGCGCTGATGGACGATCCGTGGGTCCTGGTCGTGCCGGCGGGCTCGCCCCTGGTCGGCCGCTCACAACCGGTCCGGCGTGCCGACCTGTCCGGGCTCACGCTCGTCGCCTACAAGTACTCGCTGCGGGTCAACCCCGAGTCCTACCTGCACACGCTCGGGATCGCGCCGCGCGTGCTGCTGCGCTCCGACGAGACGGCCACGGTGCACGGGCTCGTCGCCGCGGGCGTCGCGAGCGCCATCCTGCCGCGGCTCGCCGTCGACCCGGACGATCCCCGCATCCACGTCCTGCGGATGGGCCACCTGCTGCCGCCACGACGCATCGGCCTCGCCTGGCACCGCGATCGCTACCACTCCTCGGCCTTCCACTCCTTCGTGGCGCTCGCGCGCGAGGTCTGCGCCCAGCTCGGGACGCCTACAGCTCCCGGCGAGCGAGCGCGATAGCCGACTCGACGGAGCGCTGCAGCGGGCCGCGCTGCTTCCAGCGGCCGGGGACGATGCGGTCCGAGTGCTCGAGGTCGCGCTCGAACTGCTCGGTCAAGCGGCCGGCGAACGCCTCGGAGGTGACGCAGAGCGTCGCCTCGTCGTTCAGCTGGAACGAGCGGTTGTCGAAGTTCGCCGATCCGACGGCCGACCAGGCGCCGTCGACCGTCATGGTCTTGGCGTGCAGCATCGTGGGCTGGTACTCGTAGACCTCGACGCCGGAGCCGACGAGCTCGTCGTAGGACGCCCGGCCCGCCAGCCACACGGGCGTCTTGTCGATGTTGAGCCCGGGCAGGAGCACACGCGTGCGCACCCCGCGCTCGGCGCAGTCCTGGAGCGCGCGGGTGAAGGCCGGACGCGGCACGAAGTAGGCGGCGGTGAGGTCGAGCGTCTCGCGCGCGGCGGCGATCGCCAGGTAGTAGAGCGCCTCGATGTTCGAGTCGCCGACCCCGGCGCTCGAGCGGACCACCATCATCGGGCCGCCGCGATCATCCTGCTCGATCTCGGGCAGGTAGCCGGGGCCGGCCAGCACCTCGCCGGTCGCCTCCAGCCAGTTCTCCGCGAACGCGCCGAACAGCCCACGCACGATCGGGCCCTCGACGCGCACGTGCGTGTCACGCCAGTGGTCGGGGTCCTCGGCGTTGCCCGTCCACTCCTCGGCGATGCCGACGCCGCCGATCAGGCCGACGCGCCCGTCGGCGACGAGGATCTTGCGATGCGTGCGGTTGGCCAGCCGCTTGACCGCGTACGGCTTGGGTGGGCGGAAGCGGAGGATCTTGACGCCGGCGTCGATCATCCGCTCGAGCAACTCGGCCTCGAGCTTCATGCCGCCGACCGCATCGACGATCACGTTGCACTCGATGCCGGCGGACGCGCGCTCGCTCAGGGCATCGGCCACGTCGCGGGCGATCTCGCCGCGCCAGTAGACGTAGGTGAGCAGGCAGACGGTCGACTCCGCCTCGCGGATGGTGCGCAGGTAGCAGGGGAAGATCTGGTCGCCGTTGATGAGCAGCTCGACGTCGCCGCCTGACGACACGGGCGCGCCGGTCAGCGCCTCGGCGGCGCGCAGGAACCCGTCCGTGCGCACGTCGAGCTCGCCGCGCAGGTCGTAGCCGTGACCGCTCTCGCGACGATGGCGCAGCGAGTCGGCCCCGTACCACGCGGCGCCCGTCGCCGCCACGGCGGCGGGCCACGCGAACCGCGCTACGCGGCGTGCGGGACGCCGGCGACGACCGAGGTGGACCAATCGATCACGGATGTCGGCTTGACGACATGCTTGTTGAGCCCGAGCTGCTTGGGCTCCAACCCGAGCGCGAGGCCGACCATCTGAGGCAGGTGCAGCACCGGCATGCCGAGCGGACGGCCGACGACCTTCTCGGCCAGCGGCTGCTGAAGGTCGAGGTTCAGGTGGCACAGCGGGCACGGCGTGACGAGGCAGTCGGCGTCGGCGTCGAGCGCGTCGCCGAGGTGCCGGCCGGCCTGCTTGAGCGACGCCTCCTGGTTCATCGTGATGATCGGGAAGCCGCAGCACTTGTACTGGCCCGCGTAGTCGGCCACGGTGCCGCCGAGCGTCTCGATGAGCTGGTGCAGGTACGAGTCGCGCGGGTGCGCGCGGTCGATGCCCAGCCGGTCGGTGGGCCGCACGATGTAACAGCCGTAGAACGGGCCGACGCGAAGGCCGGTCAGCGGCTGCGTGACCATCGCGGCGATCGCCTCCAGCCCGATCTCCTCCACCATCAGCCACAGGAAGTGCTTGTTCGCGATCCCGCGGTCGTAGGTGAGCCCCTCGGCCGCCAGCGTCTCGTTGACGTGGTCGCGGTACTCCGTGTTCGCGTCCAGGCGCTCCTGGCACTCGGACTGCGCGCCCTGGCAGGTGGAGCAGATGTTCATCATCATGTCCGCGCCCTCCACCTGCTGGGCGAGTGCGAACGTGCGCGCGTTGAGGGTGTCCGCGAGCTCCTGGTTGTGCTCGGCGATGACGCCGGCGCCGCAGCAGCTGGCGCGGTCGAGCTCCACGAGCTCGATGTCCAGCAGCGGCGCCACCAGGGCCATCGAGCCGTGGAGCTCGGGAGTGAAGCCGCGGCTCACGCAGCCGGGCCAGTAGGCGACCTTCACGTGTTCGGACTCCTCTCCTCGGGCAGCTGGCTGCCCGCCGCGCTCGCCTGGACGGCCTCGCCGGCCTCGTCCCCCGCGTCCTCCTCCTCGCCGGCCACGTACAGGTTGAGCTCGTAGCGCTTCTCCTTGTCGTGGACGTGCTTGTAGATGCGCTTGACGTCGTCGGACGCCTTGTGCTGGTGCAGCAGCGCCTTCTTCGGCGTGACCTTGCCTCGCATCAGCGCCGCGAGGACCACGGGCAGCGAGCTGGTGAGGACCGGGATCGCGCGCGGGTGGAACTTGCCACCGTAGGAGTCCGGCAGCAGGTCGGCCTCGTGCAGCAGCCCATTGCGCTCGATGTTCTTCACGAACGCCTTCTCGTGCCGGTGGCCGTTGTTGCGGTCGTCGATCTCGTGATCGGAGCCGGCGATCCGGCGCAGGCGCATGATCTGGCTCATCGGCGCCACGCCCTTCGGGCACGCCTCGATGCAGTTGAAGCAGTGCGTGCAGTCGTAGATCCCGTGCGGGTCCTCCGACAGGTCCTTCAGGCGCTCGTAGCGCTGCCCGTCGCGCGGATCGCCTACGAAGCGGTAGGCCTTCGCGAGCGCGGCAGGGCCGATGAACAGCGGGTCGACCTCCATCGAGAGGCAGTCCGACACGCACGCGCCGCACTGGATGCACGCCATCGTCTGGGTGACGTCGATCATCGACTCGGGCGCCACGATGTGCTCCTGCTCGGGGTCGGGCCCGTCGGGCAGCAGCCAGGGGGTGACGCGCTGGATCTTCTTCCAGTGGACCGCGTCCATGTCGACGATCAGGTCCTTGATCACCGGCATGTTGCCCATCGGCTCGACCGAGATGACGCCGTCCGGCGCGTCCTCGACGGCCTTGTCGAGGTGCATGTGGCAGGCAAGTCGGGGCTTGCCGTTGATGCGCACCCCGCACGAGCCGCAGATCGCGGCGCGGCACGAGCAGCGGATGCCGATCGAGGCGTCCGTGCGGTCCTTGGCCTGCAGGATCCCGTCCAGGACGGAGCGGTGCCCGTCGAGGTCGACCTGGAAGTCCTCCCAGTAGGGGGCGTCGCCGGTCTCGGGCGAGTAGCGGCGGAGTCTGAGTATGTAGTCGGCCATTCAGTACGTCCGCTCCTGCGGCTCCCACTGGGTCATCGTCACCGGGGAGTACGAGATCCGCGGGCCTTCCCCGCCGTTGGGGGAGAGGTTGATGTGCTTGAGCCACGCGCCGTCGTCGCGCTGAGGGTAGTCGAGCCGGAACTGCGCCCCGCGCGACTCCTTGCGCTCGAGCGCGCCCATGACGATGCACTCGGCCACCTCGAGCATGTACCCGAGCTCGATCGCGCCGAGCACGTCCTGGTTGAAGACGGTGCCGCGGTCGTCGATCGCCGCCACCGAGGCCTCCTCCATGAGTCGGCGGATCGTGGACCGGGCCTCGGTGAGTCCCTCCTGCGTGCGGAACACGGCGCACTTCTCGTTCATCATCTCGCCGAGCTCGTCCTTGATCTCCGAGATGCGCCGGCCGCCGGCTTCGCGGGCGATGATCCGGTCGATCATCTGCCGCTCGTTGGCGAGCGCGGCCTCGGACGGTTGTGGCATGGCCATCCCAGCGGCGCGCTGGGCCGCGTGCTCACCGGAACGCCGGCCGAAGATGAGGGTGTCGAGCAGCGAGTTGGCGCCCAGGCGGTTGCCGCCGTGCACCGAGACGCACGCGACCTCGCCCGCGGCGTACAGGCCGGGGATGTTCGTGGCGCCCCAGATGTCGGTCTTGACGCCGCCCATGATGTAGTGGCAGCCCGGCTTGATGTGGATCGGCTCGCGCGTGATGTCCACGCCGGCGAAGTCGCGCCCGATGTTGACGATCTCGCGGAGCGCCTCGAGCGTGCGCTTGCGCGGCACCTTGGTGATGTCGAGCGCCACGGTGCCATCCGGGAAGCCGCGGCCCTCGTTGATCTCGGTCTGCTCGGAGCGCGACACGACGTCGCGTGAGGCGAGCTCCATCTTGTTGGGGGCGTACTTCTCCATGAAGCGCTCGCCCTCGGCGTTGTAGAGGTGCGCGCCCTCGCCGCGGGCGCCCTCCGTGATCAGGATCCCGTTCCCGGCCAGCGTGGTCGGGTGATACTGGATCATCTCCATGTCCATCAGCGGGGCGCCGACGCGGAACGACTGCGCGATGCCGTCGCCGGTGCAGATCAGCGCGTTGGTGGTCGGCTTGAAGCACTGGCCGGCGCCGCCCGAGGCCTGGATGACCGCCTTGGCGGCGAACAGCCCCATCGAGCCGTCCCGGATGTTCCGGGCCACCGCGCCGCAGCAGTCGCCCTCGTCGTCCTGCACGAGGGCGGTCACGAACCACTCCTCGTAGCGGTCGACCTGTGCGTGCGCCTTCATCAGCTGCTCGTAGAGCACGTGCAGCAGCGCCTGGCCGGTGATGTCGGCGACGTAGTAGGTGCGTGCGGCGGAGGCGCCGCCGAACGCGCGCGTGCCAAGCTTGCCTTCCCCGTTGCGGTGGAAGGTGACGCCCCGGTGCTCGAGCCACAGCACCTCGCCGGGCGCCTCACGGCACATGATCTCGATCGCGTCCTGATCGCCCAGGTAGTCCGAGCCCTTGACGGTGTCGAAGGCGTGCGACTCCCAGGAGTCGTCCGGGTTCAGGGCCGCGTTGATGCCGCCGGCGGCCGCGTTGGAGTGCGAGCGGACCGGATGGACCTTGGACATGATCGCCACGCTCGCCCCGGCTTCGGCGGCCGCGAGGGCGGCCCGCTGGCCGGCGAGGCCGGCGCCGATGATGAGGACGTCATGTGCGGGCATGTCGGGCGAGTCTATTGAAGAGCAGGGGCATCAAGAGGTACGGTGAGCGCTCGTCGACGGACTGACAAAGAGCCTCCTTGACGCCCCCCCGCTCGGCATCCCGCCGCCTCTGATGGCCCCTGTGCGTACGCTGATCGTCGACGATCACGCCGACGTGCGGTTCCTGATCCGCACGATCGTCGCCGACGCCGGGCTCGACGTGGAGATCGTCGGGGAAGCCGACGGGGTGGAGTCGGCCCTCGAGCAGCTCGACGCGCTCGCGCCCGACGTGGTCGTCATGGATGCCCGCATGCCGCGGATGGACGGCTTCGAGGCCGCGCCGATGCTGCTCGCGCGCCGGCCGGATCTGCCGATCGTGCTGTGCAGCGCCTGGGTGGATGACGACGTTCGCCGCCGCGCTGCCGAGGCCGGCATCCGCGCGGTGCTCTCCAAGGACCAGCTCGAGGAGATCCCGGCGGTGTTGCTCGAGCTGGGCGGGCGGGGCGAGGCGGGTGGTTGACGAACGGCGGGCATCGAGGGAGCGGGTTCGAGCGGCTCGTGGCGGATCGATTACGAGTTTGCGTCGCTATCCGACGCGAACTCGTAATCGAGCTCTTCCGGCATCTGACCTCCCCCTCAATGCCGCAGTTGACGGAGGCATCGGCGGAGCCGCGGGCGAACGCGTCGAGGGCGGGCTCGAGCGGGCGGGCTCGACCGGACCCGCTCACGTCGCCAGCTGCGCCCGCAGCGCGCGCGTGACCTGGTCGAACGTCACGACGCCGCGCAACCGCCCCTCGGCGTCCACGGCCATCAGCGCGCCCAGGCGGCGCAGGGGCTCGGAAGTCAGCAGCGCTTCGAGCGGGGCGTCGGCCGCGACCTCGCCGCCGGACTCGGCCGGCGCGGCGACATCGCGCACCGGCATCGCGCCGCCCTCCCGCCGCGCGGCGTGCTCGACGGCGCTGCGATGGGCCAGGCCCGCGTAGCGCCCATCCTCCTCGACGACCGCAAACCACTCCCAGCCCTGGTAGCGCAGGAAGTAGTCGTCGTATGCGCGGGCGGCCGGCAGGGCGGCGGGGATCGTCACGGGCTCGGCGTCCATCACGTCGGCCACGGTGATGCCTGCGAGCTGCTCGGTGAACGCGGTCTGGGCGAGCGTGCCGCGGGCGGCGGAGGCCAGCAGCCAGCCGAGCGCGGCGAACCAGATCGCGTCGAACGCGGCGTCCGAGCCGAGCACCACGACCATGGCGATCCCCAACAGGACCAGAGACCAGCCGAAGGCGATCCCGATCCGCGCCGCGAAGCGCGTCGCCCGGTGCCGATCGCCGGTCAGCTTCCACGCCGCGGCGCGGGCGATCCGGCCGCCGTCGAGCGGGAAGGCCGGCACGAGGTTGAACACCAGGAGCACGAGGTTCATCGAGACCAGGAGCGAGACGACGACCTCGACCGGCGAGGCGTCGGCGGCCGACGAGAGTCGTGCGGCGTCCCAGAAGGAGTCCACCCCGGCCAGCAGCACGGCGGCCGCCGAGGCGAGCAGCATCACCAGCAGCGTGACCAGCGGCCCGGCAGCGGCGACGCGCAGCTCGGCGCCGGGCGTGTCGGTCTCCCGGCTCATCTTCATCACCCCGCCGAACAGGAACAGGTCGATGCCCTCCACCTCGATCCCCTCGCGCCTGGCGGCGAGCGCGTGGCCGAGCTCGTGCAGCACGATCGAGGCGAAGAAGCTCGCCGCGGCGACCAGCGCGACGACGTAGACGGTCGTGTCGCTGGCGTTCAGCGTGTCCGAAAGCGAGTCCCAGAGCACGAAGATGACGACGAACAGGACCAGGAACCACGAGTAGTTGACGCCTATGCGGATCCCGAACAGGCGGACGAGGGGAAGTGAGCGCGAGCCCGGCATGCGCTAGGAATGGTCGCATAGCATCGCGGGCCAACCTGAATGCGCATCGAGGAGTCACATGGCACACGCAGTCACGTTCGTCCCCGGTGACGGCACCGGTCCCGAGCTGGCCGAGGCGACGCGCCGCGTGCTCGACGCGACCGGCGTCGACCTCACCTGGGACGAGCAGCCGGCGGGCGAGGACATCTACGAGGCGGAGGGCAACCCCTTCCCGGACCGCACGCTGGAGTCGATCAGGCGCAACGGCGTCGGCATCAAGGGTCCGACCACCACGCCCGTCGGCTCGGGCTTCCGCTCGGTCAACGTGCTGCTGCGCAAGGAGCTCGACCTCTACGCCTGCATCCGCCCCTGCAAGGCCTACGAGGGCGTGCGCACCCGCTTCCCCGAGACCGACATCGTGATCGTCCGCGAGAACACGGAGGACCTCTACGCCGGCATCGAGTTCGAGAAGGATTCCGAGGACGCCGAGAGGCTGCGCGCCTTCATCGAGCAACTCGACGGCTCCAAGATCCGCGAGCACTCCGGGATCTCGATCAAGCCGATCTCCGTCTTCGGCTCGGAGCGCATCGTCCGCGCGGCCTTCGACTACGCGCGCGCGAACGGCCGCCGCAAGGTGACCGCCGCCCACAAGGCCAACATCATGAAGCACTCCGACGGCCTCTACCTCGACGTCGCACGCAAGGTCGCCCAGGACTACGAGGACATCGAGTTCGAGGATCGGATCATCGACAACCTCTGCAACCAATTGGTGTCGCGGCCCGAGGAGTACGACGTGATCGTGCTGCCCAACCTCTACGGCGACATCGTCTCGGACCTCGGCGCCGGCATGATCGGCGGCCTCGGACTCGCGCCGGGCGGCAACATCGGCACCGAGGCGGCGATGTTCGAGGCCACCCACGGTTCCGCGCCGAAGTACAAGGGGCTCAACAAGGTGAACCCGACCGCCCTGATGCTCTCCGGCGTGCTGATGCTGCGCCACCTCTCCGAGCGCGAGGCGGCCGACCGGCTGGAGGGCGCGATCGCGTCCGTGATCAAGCAGGGCGAGAAGGTCACCTACGACCTCAAGCCGACCCGTGACGACCCGTCGGCCGTCGGCACCTCGGAGTTCGCCGACGCCGTGATCGAGGAGATGAAGAGCGCATGAGTGAATCCCCGGTGAGAGTCACCGTGACCGGAGCCGCGGGGCAGATCGGCTACGCGCTGCTGTTCCGCATCGCCTCCGGCCACCTGCTCGGACCTGACCGCCCCGTGCACCTGAAGCTGCTGGAGGTCCCTCAGGCGGTCAAGGCCGCCGGGGGCACCGCTCTCGAGCTGTTCGACTGCGCGTTCCCCCTGCTCGCCGGCATCGACGTCTACGACGACGCGGCCCAGGCGTTCGACGGCGCGAACGTCGCCCTGCTGGTCGGCGCCCGCCCGCGCACGAAGGGCATGGAGCGGGCCGACCTGCTCGAGGCCAACGGCGCGATCTTCAAGCCCCAGGGCGAGGCGATCGCGGCCGGCGCGGCCGGCGACGTCCGCGTGCTGGTGGTCGGCAACCCGGCCAACACGAACGCGCTGATCGCGCAGCGCAACGCCGACGGCGTGCCGTCCGAGCGCTTCACCGCGATGACGCGACTGGACCACAACCGCGCCGTCGCGCAGTTGGCGGAGAAGACCGGCGCCGCGGTGTCGGACATCACCAACATGGCGATCTGGGGCAACCACTCGCCGACGATGTACCCCGACCTGTTCAACGCGAAGGTCCGCGGCGAACGCGCGTGGGACGCCGTAGGCGACGAGGGGTGGGTCGCCGACACCTACATACCGCGCGTGGGGAAGCGCGGTGCCGAGATCATCGAGGCGCGCGGCGCGTCGTCGGCCGCATCGGCGGCCAACGCGGCGATCGACCACGTGTACGACTGGGTCAACGGCACCGCCGAAGGCGACTGGGTCTCGATGGCGGTGCCCTCGGACGGCTCCTACGGCGTGGCCGAAGGCATCATCTCCTCGTTCCCCTGCCGCACCTCCGGCGGCAGCTACGAGATCGTGCAGGACCTTGAGGTGCCGGAGTTCTCCCGAGTGCGGATCGACAAGACGGTCGAGGAGCTGACGGGTGAGCGCGACGCCGTGCAGAAGCTCGGGCTGATCTGACCTGGCCTACGGTTGCGTTTCCCTGACGTGCCAGCCGCGGCCGGACTTCACCACCTGGCTCTCTTCGGCGAGCGTCGGCATCACCCGGTACAGGTAGTTCTGTTTGATGCCCATCGCTTCAGCCAGCTCGGGAATGGTGATGCCCGGGCGGGCGCGCACCAGCTCGAGGGCCTGCAGCGCGCGGGTGCCCGATCCCTTCGGGCGGCCGCGCCTGCCGTTGGACGCCCCGCGCGGCGCGCGGCGCGGTCCCTTCGAGCGGGCGGTGGCGACGGGCTTGGTTCCCACCCCCGCAAGCGCCTTCTCGGCGGCGTCGAGCCGGTGGTACTCCTCCACCAAGGGCTTGAGCTCCTTGAGCCTCGCCTGGATCTCCTTGCGCTTCTCTTCCAGAAAGTCCGCCAACTGATCGCTCCCTCTCACTGTAAATAGGCTTTGCCGACGCCTATATTAGAGTAGAGTCAATTCGCTGTGAAATCGGCCGCCATCATGTCGCCGCACGTGGATGATCTCGTCGAGCACGTCGTCGGCCTTCCCGAGCGCGAGCTGGGGCTGCTCGCCCCCCGCGACGGCGACGCGCTGCTCAGCGAAGAGGCCTTCGCGCAGGAGGAGTTCCTGCCGTACTGGGCCGAGCTGTGGCCGAGCGCGATGGCGCTCGCGCGCGTCATCGCCCGCCGGCCGCTGACCGGCCGCCGCGTGATCGAGCTGGGCTGCGGTCTCGGCCTGCCGGCGATCGCCGCCGCGCTCGCCGGGGGACGGGTGCTCGCGACCGACTGGTCGCCCGCCTCGGTCGCCATGACCGCGCGCAACGCCCGCCACAACGGGGCCGCGCTGGATGCCGCCGTGTTCCGCTGGGACGCGCCGCCCGAGCGGCTGGGGCCGCCGTGGCCGCTGGTGATCGCTTCCGACGTCCTCTACGAGGCGCGCAACGTGCCGTCGTTGCTCGAGCTGCTCCCGCGCCTCGCCGCGGCCGGCGGCGAGGTCTGGCTGGCGGATCCAGGCCGGACGCCCGCCGAGCGCTTCCTCGAGCGGGCCGCGCTGACCTGGCGCCTCGATGCGATGCCGCACGACGGGCCGGCGCACGTCACGGTGCATAGGCTCAAGCCGGCGGCGAGTGGGGACAGTCCCCGTCGGATCCGTCACCGCTCCAGGTAGGCCTTGAGCCGCTCCAGGGAGCGGGTCGCCTCGCGCTCGGCCGCGCCCGACACGAGCACCCGCCCCGCCATGCGCCCGAGGAAGCCGCCCGGCTGGGAGTACTCGTTGCGGTACTCGAAGCGCGTCGCCTTGCCGCCATCGAGCGGCACGAGCGTGTCCACTATGCGGGCGTGCGAGCCCGCCGGGCCCTTGCCCTCCCACACCGCGTGGCGCGGTGCGTCGACCTCGGCCAGCGACCACTTCACCTTGAAGTTGGCGTGGTGCAGGCACAGCGTCTGGTCGACCCGGAAGCCCTCGCGCAGATCGCCCTGATCGACGTGGCCGAGCTTGCGGTGCATGGTCACCCAGTCGCCGAAGTGGCCCGGATCCATGATCACTGCCCATACGCGCTCGGGCGTTGCGGCGATGTCGATCGAAGTGGTCACCGCTGTCACCTGGCCGCGAGCTCCTCGGTGCGCTCCCAGTCGCGCAGCGCGCGCTCGACGGCCGCGTCGAAGGAGTGCAGGTGGATGCCGAACGCCTCGGCCGCCCGGTCGTCACGCGGCAGCAGGTCGTGCTCCAGCGACTCCATCAGCGGATCGATCAGCGCAGGGTCCTCGCCCGCGATCGCCGCGGCGACCACGGAGGCCAGCGGCGTCAGGTTGAGGCCCAGCTCCAGCGAGGGCCGGCGGACCATCAGCGAGTCGGTGATGCGGGTGATCATGGCGGCGTAGGTCATCACGTCCGGGCCGCCGATGTCCCACGACCCGGCGACGTGGGCGGCCGGAGCGGTCGCGGCGCGGGCCAGGTAGTCCAGCACGTCGCGCCCGTCGATCGGCGCCGTGCGGTTCGCGCGCCAGGCCGGGAGCGCCATGACGGGCATGCGCTCGATCAACCGGACGAGGAACCGGAACGATCGCGAGCGGGCGCCGATCACGATCGACGCGCGCAGCGCTATCCCCTCCGGCACGGCGCCGAGCAGCGCGCTCTCCACGGCGAGCCGGGAACCCAGGTGGCGCGAGAGCGGGGCGTCGGCGGGCACCAGCCCGCCGAGGTAGACCACCCGCCGCAGCCCGGCGACCGCCGACGCCTCGGCGAACGCCTCGGCGGAGCGGCGCTCGCGGTCCGCGAACGCGCCGTCGATCGGGCCCTCCATCGAGTGGATGAGGTAGTAGGCCACCTCGATGCCGTCGAGCGCCGGCAGGAGCCCGGCGCCCGTCGTCACGTCGCCGAGCACCAGGTCGTCGAGCTCCAGCCCGGCGGCGGACACCCGCTCGGCCGAGCGCGCGAAGCCGCGCACCGCGTGGCCGTCGGTACGCAGCCGTGCGGCGAGCGCCGCGCCGACGTATCCGGAGGCACCCGTGACCAGAGCTCGCATCACCTCGAGGGTACGGCCGGCGACCTCCACGCCGGATCTCCGGGCCACGGACGACGATGCTTCCACCGCCCGCCGGGGGCGCTTTTGGCCGGAGATAGCGGTATGGCGGTTCCGCAAATGGAGCGAAACAGGGTGGTTTCCCGCCTGTTTGCGGGAACACCACGAGAAGCGTGCGATTTGCGGGTTCGCCCGTTGCGCATCCATGGCCGACCCGGTTTGCTTCTGCTCGTCCTGTGACGAACTCGTGAAGGGGAGCGCAGAAGGTGCCGGGCAAGAAAGTCGCGAAGGTGAGCTGCGATGACTGCTTCTTCAAGCGCAACCTGCTGTGCGCGCTGACCTGCGACGCGCCCTGCCCCACGTTCCGCCCCGACCACCCGGACGGGCTGCGTCCGCCGCACCAGATGCGCTTCGTGTTCCGCCAGGAGCGCCGCCGGCAGGTCGCCTGGGCGCTGCCTAGCGCGCAGGAACAGGCCGCGCTTCACGCCTAGCGTCCTCGCCGAGCAGCGGGATGTCGAGCGGGCTCCCGTGGCGAAGATCACCACGGTAGGGTCCCGGACGAGGTGAGGATCACTGTCCTGGGCAAGTCGCCCTCATGGCAGGACGTCAACGGCGCCTGCTCCGGTTACCTGGTCGAGGAACAGGGGTTCCGCCTGCTGCTCGACTGCGGCAACGGCGTCTTCGCCAAGCTGCGCCGCTTCGTGGACTACATCGACGTCGACGCCGTGGTCATCTCGCACCTGCACGCCGACCACTTCCTCGACCTCGTGCCGTTCTCCTACGCGCTCACCTACGCACCGCGCCAGCAGCCGGTGCCCGTCGACCGCTGGCCCGGGACCGACCATCCGGCGCGGCCGGTGCTGCACGCCCCGCCGGGCGCGCGCGACTGCTTCCGCCGCGTCGTCGGCGCGTGGGGCGACGAGGACCTGATCGAGAACGCGTTCGCCCTGCGCGAGTACGATACGGCGGAAGTCCTGCAGGCCGGTCCGCTGAGCGTCCGGTTCCAGCCCGTGCCGCACTTCGTGCCCACGAACGCCGTCGAGATCACGTTGGCGGCGGCGGGCGCCAAGCGCTTCACATTCGGTGCCGACTCCGCGCCCTGCGAGGAGCTGTGCGGCTTCGCGCGCGAGACGGATCTGCTGGTGATAGAGGCTACGCTGCCGCGTCCCGAGCGCGCCGGCCCGCGTGGTCACCTGACCCCGTCCGAGGCCGGCGAGCACGGGCGCAGAGCCGGCGCTCGCCGGCTGGTGATCACCCATCTGTCGGATGAGCTGGACGCCGCATGGGCCGAGGAGGAGGCCGAGCGGGCGTTCGGAGGGCCGGTCGAGATCGCGCGCGAGGGCGCGGTCTACGAGCTATGAGGAGGCCGTTCCCTCCAGTCGGCCGGACGTCCAGCCGATACAGGAGCCGTAGGCAACTACCGATCTGAGAAAACGTGAACTCCTCGCAGTCAAAGAACACGGACGGCGTGCGGCTCTTGTCGCACCGTCCTTCCGTGCTCTACAAGGTCGAGCACATGGCCACGGAGGCGCCCGAGGGTGACATCGCGACGGAAGGGCTCAAGCTGGCCGGCCCGGGCTGGGACGACCGTCTCAAGATGCTCCTGGCAGCCGTGTCGCAGGCTGAGCGCGCCTGCCTGTTCGCGGTTCGGCTCGCCGACGAGCACGCACTTCCGCTGCTGGCCGAGACGCTGCTGAATCGCGCGCGCACCGATTGGTTCCCGGAGTTCCTCTCGCACGGCCTGATGCGGCCGCACTTCCAGCCGATCGTCGACCTGGCGACCGGTCTCCCGTTCGGCCGCGAGGCGCTGATGCGCGGCAAGCTCGGCGCGGTGGAGGTCCGCGGCGGCGAGCTGCTCGCCGCCGCCGAGGCGCACGACGCGCTGTTCTCCTTCGACTCCCGGGCCCGCACCGCGGCGCTCGAGATCGGGCTGCCGCTGCTTCCGCAAGGCGAGACCCTCTTCGTGAACGTCGATCCGCGTGCGGCCCTGGACGTGGGCACCTCCCTGCGCACCACATGGCCGGTGGTCGATCGCCTCGACGGCGACCCCTCGCGGATCTGCCTGGAGCTGATGCGCCCGGAGCGTTGCGCCGACCCCGACATGCTCCAGGAGCTCGTGGCCGCGCACCGCAGGCGCGGGGCGCTGATCGCGCTCGACGACTTCTCCGGCGGAACGGACTCGCTCGCCTACCTCGAGCTCCTCAAGCCGGACTTCGCCAAGATCGACATGAAGCTCACGTCCGGAATCCAGTACTCGACCGGTCGCCGTCGTCTCGTCGCCGCCCTCGTCGAGTGCGCGCACGAGTGCGGCGCGCGCGTCGTGGCCGTGGGGATCGAGCGGGTCGGCGAGTTCGAGGCGTTGCGCGAGCTCGACATCGACTTCGGCCAAGGCTTCTACTTCGGCCACCCCACCGAGCGCCCGATGGCGGTCGATCAGCGCCTCGTGCGCGCGCCACCTGAGCTCGTCTAGGCCGTCGGCCTGTTCGCGGGGCCCCGCGGGCGCCAGTCGTCCAATAGATTCCGGGAGGTGGCTTCCGAACGCGACCTGTTCGCCAACTTCGAGCGCATGCGGCGAGAGATGGACGAGCTGTTCGGCGACGTGTTCGGCGCCGGGCCGGTGCGCCGTGGCGCGTTCTCGCCGGCCGTCGACGTGTACTACGTCGCCGACCCGCCCCGCGCGGTGGTGCGGGCGGAGCTGGCCGGCGTCCGCGCACCCGAGATCGAGCTCGAGATCCGCGGTCGAGAGCTGATCATCGCCGGCCAGCGGCGAGCCCACGACACCGACGAGGAACGCCTCTACCAGCAGCTCGAGGTTCGACACGGGCCGTTCCGCCGCGTGGTGGCGCTGGGCGCCGACGTCGACGCCGAAGCCGCCAAGGCGACCTACGAGGACGGCATCCTCATAGTCGAGCTGCCGATCACCGAGCCGGCCGCCACCCGGACCGTGCCGATCCAGCGCGCGGACGGCGAGTCGTGATCGAGATCGCCACGCCGAGCACGGGCGGGGCGGAGGTGGCGATGGGCGCGCTGCCAGAGCTGCCCGAGCGCCTCCCGGTCCTACCCCTGCGCGACACGGTCACCTTCCCGGAGACGCTCACGCCGCTGGCGGTCGGCCAAGAGCGCTCCATCCGCCTGGTCAACGACGTGCTCGGCGGCGACCGCATGCTCGTGATGGTGGCCAGTCGCGACCCGGAGGTCGACGCGCCCGGCCCCGAGCAGTTGCACGAGGTCGGCGTCGTGGGGACCGTCGCGCGGATGCTCAAGGTGCCCGACGGCACGCTGCGGATTCTCGTCCAGGCCGGTCCTCGCGTGCGGCTGGACGAGTTCGCCGCCGCGCGGCCATACCTGGTGGCCCGCGTGGTCGAGGCGCCCGACGTCGTGAGCGAGGGCCCCGAGCTGACCGCGCTGGTGCGCAACGTCCAGGAGACGTTCCGGCAGATCATCGAGGACGTCCCGTACCTGCCCGAGGAGCTCCTGATGGCGGTCGCGAACCTCGACGACCCCTCGGCGCTCGCGCACCTCATCGCCGGCGCCCTGCGCATCAAGACCGAGGAGAAGCAGGCGCTGCTCGAGGAGCTCGACGTCGCCCGCCGGCTGCGACGGCTCTCGGAGATCCTCGCCCGCGAGCTGGAGGTCGCGGCCATCGGCTCGCGCATCCAGTCCCGGGTGCAGTCCGAGCTGGACCGCTCCCAGCGCGACTACGTCCTGCGCCAGCAGCTCAAGGCGATCCAGGAGGAGCTGGGCGAGCGCGACCCGGCCGAGGCGGAGGTGGAGGAGCTGCGCGAGCAGCTCGGCGCCATCGGCCTGCCGGAGGACGTCCGCCGCCAGGCCGACCGTGAGCTCGCGCGACTGGAGAAGCTGCCGCAGGCCGCCGCCGAGCACGGCGTCATCCGAACCTATCTCGAGTGGCTCGCCTCGCTGCCGTGGGACAAGGCGACCGAGGACAACCTCGATCTGGTCCACGCGCGCGAGGTGCTCGACGCCGACCACTACGACATCGAGAAGGTGAAGGACCGGATCCTCGAGTTCCTCGCCGTCCGGCGGCTCAAGCCCGACGCGCGCGGCTCGATCCTGTGCTTCGTCGGCCCGCCCGGCGTCGGCAAGACGTCGCTCGGGCAGTCGATCGCCCGCGCGCTGGGCCGCAAGTTCGAGCGCATCAGCGCCGGCGGTGTGCGCGACGAGGCCGAGATCCGTGGGCACCGGCGCACGTACATCGGGGCGATGCCCGGGACGATCATCCGCGCCCTGCGCGACGCCGGCTCGGCCAACCCGCTGTTCATGATCGACGAGCTCGACAAGATGGGCTCGGACTACCGCGGCGATCCGGCGAGCGCGATGCTCGAGGTGCTCGACCCCGAGCAGAACTCCAGCTTCCGCGATCACTACCTCGACGTGCCGTTCGACCTCTCCAAGGTGATGTTCATCACGACGGCCAACACGCTGGACACGGTCCCGGGGCCGCTGCGCGACCGCATGGAGCTCATCCAGCTCGCGGGGTACACCGAGGAAGAGAAGCTCCAGATCGCCAAGCGCTACCTCGTCCCGCGCCAGATCGAGCGCAACGGGCTGAAGCGGTCGCAGATCGCGTTCTCCGACACCGGCCTGAAGGCGATCATCGGCGACTACACCCGCGAGGCGGGCGTCCGCCAGCTCGAGCGTGAGATCGGCGGGGCGTGTCGCAAGGTCGCCCGGCGCGTGGCCGAGGGCGATCACGAGCGCAAGCTCGGTGTGACGGGCCCGCGCGTGCGCGAGCTGCTCGGGCGCCCGCGCTTCCAGTTCGAGGCGCGTCGGCGCACCCAGCAGCCGGGTGTGGCGACCGGGCTGGCCTGGACGCCCGTGGGCGGCGACGTGCTGTTCATCGAGGCGAGCGCGATGCCCGGAAAGGCCAAGCTCACGGTCACGGGGCAGCTCGGCGACGTGATGAAGGAGTCCGCGCAGGCCGCGCTCTCGTGGGTCCGCGGCCACGCCGAGCTCGACGACGACTGGTTCGCGAGACACGACGTCCACGTCCACGTGCCCGCCGGCGCGGTGCCCAAGGACGGCCCCAGCGCCGGCATCACGATGGCGACGGCGCTGATGTCGCTGGTCACCGGGCGCCCGGTGCGCGAGGACACGGCGATGACCGGCGAGATCACGCTCACCGGCCAGGTGCTCCCGATCGGCGGGCTCAAGGAGAAGGCGCTGGCCGCACAGCGCGCCGGCATCACCCGCGTCATCGCGCCCCGCCGCAACGAGCCCGACCTGGAGGACATCCCCGAGCACCTGCGCCGCGACATGGAGTTCGTGTGGGCGGGAGAGGTCGAGGAGGTGCTCGCCGCCGCGCTCGAGCGGCCGCGCGACGGCGTGCGCAACGGGACGTGGACGGTCGGCTCCGGCGGGGTGAGCGATTTGATCTGAGCACTAGCATCTCCGGGCCCGAGCCCGGAAGCGCTCTGGAGCCCGCGGCCCGGGCGATCGGGGATCGCTGCGGCGCGGGATCCCGCAGTCGCACGCCGTGCTCTACGCGCTGGGGATGGCGCTCCTGGTCTTCATTTGGCTGACCACGACGGCCGCCTGCTTCTGGCCGCAGTGGCCGATCGCGGGCTGGGGACTGCTGCTCGCGCTGCACGCGTGGTTCTCCGAAGGGCGCCGCCGGGGTATGCTCGGCCTGGAGACGCAACCAGACCGATGAGAGGTGGCATGGGAGCGAAGAAGAACGCGGCCAAGGCCGGCGCTGCCGCCGTAGCCGTGAAGAGGAGCCCATACGTCCAGCGGATCGCCGAGGACGAGGAGCTGCGCCAGAACCTCTGGAGCGCGTACGAGTCCGCGCGCGACGCGGTCGGCCGGCTCCAGAACGGCAAGCATCCGACGAAGCAGATCTTCGACGACAAGAAGCTGCAGAAGGACCTCAAGTCCGCCGCCGAGTCCTTCAAGGACGCGTCGGTCGCGCTGCACAAGGCGCCCAAGCGAAAGAAGAAGGGCGGCCTCGGCAAGCTCGTCCTGCTCGCAGTCGTCGGCGGCGGGATAGCGCTAGGGGTCTCGGAGGGCCTGCGCAAGAAGGTCCTCGACGCGCTGTTCGGCGCCGAGGAGGAGTTCGAGTACACGTCGAGCACCGCTCCGGCGACGCCGTCGACGTCGACTACGGCGGGGTCCACGACCTAGCGCGGGTGGGGGACGGTCCCGGGTGGCGCGGAGGGGACGGTCCCCGGCGCCGGGGACTGTTCCCCCGTCCCTCGCCGGGGGGCTGTCCCGGCGCGGCTACCCCGGGATGATCGGGATCTCCCAAGCGAGCCAGGCGGCCACCGCGGCGGCCACCGCCAGCACGCCGGCGAGCGTGCCGAGAATGCGCTGTGTGCGGGTCGTCCCGGCCGCCTTGCGCTGAGCGATCTCCGCCTGCTCGAGCGCGCGGTCGAGCAACCGCTCGGCCCACGAGAACTCGAGCGCCAGCATGGCCAGGCCGAGCGGAATGAACACGAACGCCGGTCCCGGCGCGATCAGCATGGCGATGCCGGCCAGCGTGACGGTCGCACCCGCGACCGCGAAGAGGATCCGGAACAGGCGCCCGCGCTCCACGTGCGACTCGCGCCGCTCCGCGAGGTTCTCCCGCATCTTCTGCGCCCGGCTCATCACTCGCCCGCGATGAAGTCGCGGACCTCGACCAGCGCGCCGGGCCGCGGCTCGGTGTCATCGCCGTAGCGGGCGAGCCATCCTCCCACGGGCAGGTCGCCGCGCGCCTGCCAGGCCTGCAGTATCTCGTGTGGGTCGATCGCGGCCCGCCGGCGCTGGTCACCCGGGTGGATCTCGAAGTGCACGTGCGGCGGCGTGGGCTCCGCGTTGCCCGTGTTGCCGGTGAAGCCCAGCAGCGTGCCGGCCTTGACTCTGCGCCCGCTCACCGCCTCCGCACCGAACGCCGAGAGGTGCGCGTAGAAGAACGAGTCGCCTCGCTTCGTCTCGAGCCACAGCCGGTTGCCGCTGATGGGCAGCGTGCCGACCCGGTTCAACGTCCCGTCGGCGACAGCGAGCACGGGGCTGCCGAAGGCGGCGAAGCAGTCGTTGCCCTCATGGTCGCCGAGCTCACGGAACGCGCCGAAGTCGTCGGCGCAGCGGACGTCGCCGTAGACCGGGAACACGAAGCGCCCGCGCGCCAGTCGGCGCTCCGGCGAGACTCGCGGCTTGGCCGGCTTGTCCTCGGGCCGCGCCGAGTCGCCCTGCGGCGCCGGTCCGGGCGAGGGCTGCGGGGCTGCGCTGGGCGCCGGCGTCGGGGTCGCCGCGGGGTCGGCGCCGTCGACGGCCTCGGCCGTGACCTCGGCGATCGCCACGGTGGTACCGGAGGCGAAGCCCGCGACCGGGCGAGTGAGCCGGATGCGCAGTCCGGCGCCGTCCCGGTTGACGGTGACCCGCGCGCCACCGGCCGACCAGCTCTCGTCGCTGTGGACGTCACCGCGCTCCACGCCGTCGACCGCGAGCCCGGCGACGGAGCCGGAGAACCGGACGGCGCCGTCGGCGGCCGTCGCCATGCGCGTGACGCGGTCAGCCGTGACCAGGCCTCCGAACAGCGCGATGCCCTCTGCCGTGGCGCCGGCCCGGGCGCTCGCCCGGCCGCCCGCCCGCGTGGCGCGTGCGGTCGCGCGCCCACGGGCGATCTCCATGCCCGGGCGGCTCACGGCGTCCGAGACGACGTCGCGGCCGGAGTCCTGCACCGCGACCCGGCCGACCGTCCCCAAATCACCGGCCGCGACGGCGGCTCCGGCTCCGGCCTGCGCCGGCGGAGACTGGGCGGCCACGTGGCCGCCGGCGAACGGCCACGCCAGCGTGGCGAGCGCGACGACGGCGAGCGCGGGCATCCTCAGACGCATGGCAGGAGTCTGACAAACGGCCGGAGCCGCCCGAGTGGGGAACGGAGACGACGGAAAGCGGGGCGATCAGCCGGCGAGCCGGTCCTGCAACCGCCGCACGAGGCCGTCCGTGCCCACGCGCTCCTGCACGAGCGTGTCACGTTCGCGCAAGGTGACAGTGTCGTCGTCGAGCGTCTGGTGATCGATCGTGACGGCGAACGGCGTGCCGATCTCGTCCTGGCGCCGGTAGCGCCGGCCGATCGCGCCGCCGTCGTCGTACTCCGCCTTCATCGTCCGCCGCAGCGCCTCGTACACCGCCCGCGCCTTCTCCGGATGGCCGTCCTTGCGCAGCAGCGGGAGCACCGCGACCTTGACCGGCGCGAGCGCCGGGTGCAGGCGCAGCACGGTGCGCTTCTCGCCGCCCAGATCGTCCTCGTCGTAGGCGTCGCACATGAACGCGAGCATCGAGCGGCCGACGCCGGCCGCGGGCTCGATCACGTGCGGGATGTAGCGCTCGCCGCCCTGCGGGTCGACGTACTCGAGCTTCTCGCCCGAGTGCTGGGCGTGCTGACGCAGGTCGAAGTCCCCGCGGTTGGCGACGCCCTCGAGCTCGGACCAGCCGAACGGATACAGGTACTCGATGTCGCTGGTGGCCGCCGAGTAGTGCGAGAGCTCGTCGGCGTCATGGGCGCGCAGGCGCAGGCGTGCGGCATCGATGCCGAGCCGCGTGTACCACTCGAAGCGCTCCTGCATCCAGTGCTCGTGCCAGTGCTCGGCCTGGTCGGGCGGGACGAAGAACTCCATCTCCATCTGCTCGAACTCCAGCGTGCGGAAGATGAAGTTGCGTGCCGTGATCTCGTTGCGAAACGACTTGCCGACCTGCGCGATCCCGAACGGCGGCTTGCGGCGTGCGAACTGCAGCACCTGCTTGAAGTCCAGGAAGATGCCCTGCGCGGTCTCCGGGCGCAGGAACACGGAAGTGCCCCCTTCCTTGACGGCCCCGATCGCCGTCTCGAACATGAGGTTGAAGTCGCGTGGGTCGGTGAGGTCGCATTGCGCGTCCTCGCCCGGGTGCTTGGACGGCCTGCGGCCGCATTCCAGCTCTCCGAGGTGGTCGGCGCGGAAGCGCTGCTTGCACGTGCGGCAGTCGATCAGCGGGTCGGTGAAGCCGGCGAGGTGGCCGCTGGCCTCCCACGTCCTCGGGTGCTGGATGATCGCCGAGTCCAGCGCCACGACGTCATCGCGGTCCTGGATCATCGACGTCCACCACTGGCCGATGATGTTCTGCTTGAGCAGCACTCCGTAGTGCCCGTAGTCGTAGGTGTTCGCGATCCCGCCGTAGATCTCCGACGCGGCGAAGATGAAGCCGCGGCGCTTGCACAGCGACACGATCTTGTCCATGGTCACGACATCGTCCGGCATGGGCGCGGAAGTGTGGCAGCTATGCTCCCGCCCGGTCCGATGCCGATTTACGAGTACCGCTGCGAGAACGGCCACCTCTTCGAGGTCATGCAGAAGATCGCCGACCCGCCGGTGACGGCCTGCGAGACATGCCAGGCCACGGTGCAGCGGGTCTTCCACCCGATCGCCGTGCACTTCAAGGGATCGGGCTTCTACAACACGGACTACGGGACGTCCAAGCGCAAGCGTGAGATGGACGCCTCCGCGAAGTCCGGCGCCGACAAGAACGACGCCAAGAGCAAGGAGAAGAAGGAGTCCGGCGCGTCGTCGTCGTCCTCCTCTTCGTCCGACTCGTCGTCGTCGTCCTCCTCCTCCTCCGACTCGTCCTCGTCGGGCGGTAGCGCCGACTAGCTCGCGGGTGGGGCCGCGCGCAGCTTTCGCGCGCCGGCCGCGGCTACGCGACAATGCGCGCATGCACGCGCTCCTGGTGGGCTTCGGCCTGGGCTTCCTCGTCGCCCTGCAGCTCGGGCCGATGTCGCTGTTCCTGATCCGCTCGACGCTGCGCCGCGGCTGGGCGGTCGGACTGGCCATCGGCGCGGGGATCGCCTTGGTCGACGCGCTCTACGCCGCGGCCGGCGCGGCCGGCGCGGCCCCGTTGCTCACGATCGGGCCGCTGCGCGTGGTGCTCGGGCTCGCGGGCGGCGTCGTGCTCGTCGTGCTGGGGCTGCGCACGCTGCACGGCGCGTTCCGCGTGCGCCAGGGGCTCGAGGTGCCCGCGGAGGTCGCCGACCCGCGCCGGGCCTTTCTCACGTCGATGGCCGGGACGGCGTCGAACCCGAGCACGATCGCCTCGTGGGCGGCGATCTTCGCCGCCGCCAGCATGGCCGGCGCCGTCGAGACGACGGGTGGCGCCGCGGCGCTCGTCGCCGGCGTCGCGCTCGGCAGCCTGGCCTGGGTGACGGTCCTGGCGTCGGTCGTCGCCGTCGTGCGCCGCTCCGCGGGCGAGCGTGCGATGCGCACGGCCGACGCGATCGCGGGGGTGGGGCTGCTCGGCTTCGGCGGGGTGCTTGCTTACGGCGGTCTACGGGGGGATTAGGCGTTGCGCGGCGTTTGCGCGGGGCTCGATGCAGCAGTTGACGTAAACCCCCCGCGAACTACAGCCGACGTCGAGTGGTCCGTGCCGCAACCGTCGGCCGATCGTCAGGAGCCGCCGCCTACCCGCGCAGGAAGCGGTCGACGGCGGCTTCCCGGGTCGCCTCGTCGACCGTGAGGCCGGCGCCGCCGTCGGGCAGCGTGGTCGAGCCGGAGGGCTTGAGCACCCGCTGCTTGCCGGCGCCACCCGTCATCGAAGCGCCCACCACGCCGAGCAGCGCCGGGCCCGCCATGTCCGAGCGGACGGCTTGCGGTGCCGCCCACGAGACCCATGGCAGCCGGATGAACGTCTCGAACGACGTGACCTTGTCCTTCATCGCCGCGACGAGCTGCTGCTGGCGGCGGGCGCGCGTGAGGTCGTCCTCCTCCAGGTTTCGCAGGTTCTTGCGCGTGCGGGCGAGCGCCAGCGCCTGGCGGCCGTCTATCTCGGTCTCCCCGCGCGGCAGCCGCAGCGTATAGCCGCCGTTGCTCCGCCCTCCGTTGATCTTCGACAGCACGGCGGGGCCCTTGTAGGTGACGCCGCCGAGCGCGTCGATCAGTTGCGGGAAGTTGTCGAAGCTCACCTCGACGACGTGGTTGACCTCGATGCCGAGGAAATCCTTCACGGTCTGGATGGCGAGCGCAGCGCCTCCGAGCGCGTACGCCGCGTTGATCTTGTCCGTCCCCCGGCCGGGGATGTTGACGACGGTGTCGCGCGGGATCGAGAGCGCGAAGTTGGCGCCGCCGCCGATTCGCAGCAGCATGATCGAGTCCGCACGGCTGGGCAGGTCATCGGAACCCGGCTCGGCGAGCTCTCCGCTGCGCTTGTCGGAGCCGAGCACGAGGATCGTGTTCGCGCCGGTCAGCGGGTAGGGCCCCGGATCGAGCTGCGAACCGACCTCGCCGGCGAGCTCACCACGCTGGATCTGGGCCGAGAGCATGAACAGCGCGGCGGAGATGCCGAGCCAGGCGAGGAGCGCGAGCGCCAGCCACTTGACGATCCGCCCGGCGGAGAGCCGGCGGCGGGGTCGCGGCTGCCGCGGCGTCGCGCCCTTGAACAAGGCCGGTAGGCGGCGGGCGCGTCCGCTGCGCTGGACCTCGTACTCGGGTGCGCGCTTCTCCCCGGGCGGCGCGTCCGGTGCGCGCAGCGCTTCGAGCCCCTGGGCCGGATCCCCGGCGTCGCGCCGACGCAGCAGCCGCGGACGGCTGCGGTAGACCTTGTAGTCGGGCTTTCTGCCTCGCCCTGCGGGCTCGTCACCGGAAGCGCTTCGCTGTTCCTCGTCGGCCATCGGCGGTGGGTATGGTGGCAGCCCCCATGCCGTCGGCCCGCGCGAGTTCGAGCTGCGTCATCGGGGTCGACCTCGGCGGCACCAAGCTCCTCGCGGGCGTCGTCGGCCCCGATCTCGCCGTGCGCCACCGCGTGCGGCGCCAGGCGTTCGGTCTCGACCGGGCGCGGCTGATGGCGACGGTGGTGGAGGCCGTGGAGGAGGCGCGCGCGGCGGTTGACGAGGAGGTGGCGGCGGTCGGCTTCGGCATCCCCGTGACGCTCGACCGGCGCACCGGCATGGCTGTCTACTCGACCCACCTGCCGCTGGCCGACGTGCCGTTCGGGGCGGTGATGTCCGAGCGGCTGGGGCTGCCGGTGTCGGTCGACAACGACGGCAACTGCGCGGTCCTCGCCGAGGCGCGCCACGGGGCGGGCGGCGGCTCGGGCGACGTGGTGATGCTGACGCTCGGCACCGGGATCGGCGGCGGCCTGGTGCTCGGGGGTCGCCTGCAGCGCGGCTGGATCGGCGCGGGCGCCGAGCTCGGGCACATGGTGATCGACATGGACGGGCCTCCCTGCCAGGGCGACTGCCCCAACCGGGGCTGCCTGGAGGTCATGGCGTCCGGGTCGGCGCTGGTGCGCGAAGCGTCGCTGCGCGTCGCGCGGCGCCCCGACACGGCGCTCGGGCGCGCGCTCGAGGAGGGGCGCGAGCTGACCGGCCCGTTCGTCACCGAACTGGCCCACGACGGCGACCCCGTCGCGCTCGCCGCGATCCAGACCGTGGGCCGCGCGCTGGGCGTCGGCCTCTCCAGCCTCGTCAACGTGTTCAATCCGGAGGTGATCGTGATCGGCGGCGGCGTGATCGCGGCGGGGGAGATGCTGCTCGAGCCGGCCCGTCGCGAGCTGCGCGAGCGCGCCCTGAAGCCCGCTCGCGATGCCGTGCGGGTCGTCCCCGCGGCCTTCGGCGACCAGGCGGGGATGATCGGCGCGGCGCTGCTGGCGCGCGAGGTCGCGGCGTGACCGGGGGGCGCCTCGTCGTCTGCCCGACGCCGATCGGGAACCTCGAGGACATCACGCTGCGCGTGCTCTCCGCGCTGCGCGACGCCGCCGTCGTGGCGTGCGAGGACACCCGCCGGACGGGCGTGCTGCTCGAGCGCTACGGAGTCCAGGCAACGCTGGTGCCCTACCACGAGCACAACGAGCGCGAGCGAACCGCCGACCTCGTGGAGCGGATGCGCGGCGGCGCGGTGGTGGCGCTCGTCTCCGACGCCGGCATGCCGCTCGTGTCCGATCCCGGCTATCTGCTCGTCAAGGGATGCGTGGCCGCGGGGCTCGAGGTCGAGGTCCTGCCCGGCCCGTCGGCGGCACTGGCGGCGCTGGTGGCGTCCGCGCTGCCGGCTGACGCGTGGCGCTTCGTGGGCTTCCTTCCCCGCAAGCGTGCGGGGCTGGTGGAGGCGTTCGGGGCCGGCGAGACGCTGGTCGCGTTCGAGTCGCCCAAGCGCGTGGCGGCTTCCCTGGCCGTGCTCGCCGAGGTCGACGGCGCCCGCCCGGTCGCCGTCTGTCGTGAGCTGACCAAGCTGCACGAGGAGATCGTGCGCGGGAGCGCCGCGGAGCTGGCCGCCCGCTATGCGGAGGCTGAGCCGCGCGGTGAGGTCGTGCTCGTGGTCGGGGCGGCGCCGCCGCGAACCGGCGTGGACGAGGCCGCGGTCGACGCGGTGCGCCGGCTCGTCGCGGCCGGCGCCAGGCCACGGGCGGCCGCAGGCGTCGTGTCCGAGCTGACGGGCGCGCCGGCGAACGCGCTGTACAAGGCGGTCGCCGAGAGGTGAGTGCGCCGGCCGCGCTCGAGCTCCGGGGCGCCCGTGCCTCGCAATGGTGACGGTCAAGTCGCCCCGCGTCGCTGAACCGACCGCCCCGTCCCGATCCGCAACAATCTCGCATCGTCTCTGTGTCGAACCACGCGGTTGCGGACCGCTCGGGCTTGTCGCAGCGTAAGTTCGATTCGTGCTCGCGACCTCGCTCCCGACCGCGATCGCCTTCGCGGGTGCGGCCTTGCCCCTCACGGGGGCGGTCTTGGCGCTGCTGGTGTTGCCCTCCGCGGCCCTCGGCGAGCGCTGGCTGCGACCGGTTCCCGGCGACGTGGCGCGCTCGTTCTCCTACGCGCGCGGGGCTCCGTTCGCGCCCGGCGCGCACCGAGGCGTGGATCTCGCCGCTCGCCCGGGTGCCGCGGTCCGGGCCGCGTGCGACGGGCAGGTCGTGCACGCCGGCCCGGTCGCCGGCCCCCAGTCCGTCGTGAGCATCCGCTGTGGCGGGCGCCGCGTCAGCCATCTCCCGCTCGCCTCCGTGACCGTCCGGGCGGGCGAGCCGATTCGCGCGGGCACGCCGATCGGCGCGGTCGCACCCGGGCACGGCGGCCTGCACCTCGGCGTCCGCCGCGAAGCCGATCGGTTCGACTACGAGGACCCCGAAGCGCTGCTTCCAGCCACCGGTCGTCCGGTTCCGCTTGGTTTCCGCACGTCCCGGCCGCGGCAGCGAGCCCCGAGGACCAACTGGCCGCGTGCGCTCCGGGCACGGCGACCGGCGCTCACCCGCCCGAGGGCGACGTCCGGAGTCACACCGCGACCACTTCCGGTGGCGCTTCGGTCCCCGGTTGCGTCGGCGCCGGCTCCGCCGGCATCCGCTCCGTGGGTCGCATGGGCCGGCCTCGCGCTGGTGCTGACCGGCGCGGCGGGCTCGGGCAGCGCCATCGTCGTGCGCCGCCTCCGACTTGCCCATCGCGCGCCGGGGAGGATCGTGTCGCGCGCGTGAGGCCTTGGCGCCCCGCGGCACGTGGCGCCCCGCGGCGGGTCGTCTAGCCTCTGACGCCGCCGATGGCCTTCTACGTGACGACGCCCATCTACTACGTGAACGCGGCGCCGCATCTGGGCCACGCCTACACGACGATCGGCGCCGACATCCTCGCGCGCCATCACCGCCAGCGCGGGGAGGACGTCTTCTTCCTCACGGGCACCGACGAGCACGGTGAGCCGGTCGCGCAGGTCGCCGAGCGCGAGGGCATCACGCCCAAAGAGCTGGCCGATCGCAACGCGCAGCACTTCCTCGACCTGCTTCCGCGCATCGGCGTCTCCAACGACTTCTTCATCCGCACCTCCGACCCGCGCCACAAGCGACGCGTCCAGGAGGTCATGCAGCGCGTCCACGACAACGGGCACGTCTACAAGGGCCTCTACGAGGGCTGGTACTGCCCCAAGTGCGCGGACTTCAAGACCGACGCGGAGATCGCGGAAGGCAACACCTGCCCGATCCATCGCATCCCGCTCGACCGCGAGCACGAGGAGAACTGGTTCTTCCGGCTCTCCACGTTCGCGCAGCCGCTCAAGGACCTCTACGCTCAGCGGCCGGACTTCGTCACCCCGAGGTCTCGCTACAACGAGGCGCTCGCGTTCATCAACGGCGGGCTGCAGGACGTCTCGCTCTCGCGCAACAAGCTCACCTGGGGCGTCGAGGTCCCGTGGGATCCCGGGCACGTCTTCTACGTGTGGTTCGACGCCCTCCTGAACTACTACACCGCGCTGTCGTTCGCCCGCGACGGCGAGGACCTGACCGAGCGCTTCTGGCCCGCCAGCTACCACATCCTCGGCAAGGACATCCTCAAGTTCCACGCCGTCTTCTGGCCGGCGATGCTGCTGGCCGCCGACCTGCCGCTTCCGGAGCGCGAACTGATCCACGGCTACCTCCTCATGCGCGATTCCGAGGGCGTCGAGACGAAGATGTCCAAGTCGCTCGGCAATGTGCTCGACCCGTTTGAGGTGATCGACAAGTTCGGCACCGACGCGCTGCGCTACTACTGCTTCCGCGAGGTCTCCTTCGGCCAGGACGGCGGCGTCTCGACGACCACGTTCGGCGAGCGCTACGAGTCCGAGCTGGCCAACGAGTACGGCAATCTCGCCAGCCGCACCCTCGCGATGATCACGCGCTACCGTGCGGGCATCGTCCCGGACGTCGAGGTCGATCCCGTGCTCGTGCTTGACTTCGATGGCCTCGTCGCCGAGGTGTCCGAGCTGCTCGACCGCGCCGAGATCACGCAGGCGCTGGACCGCATCTGGCAGCGCGTGCGGCGACTCAATCGCTACGTCGAGGAGTCCGCGCCGTGGCAACTCGCGAAGAACGGCGCGGACGCGGAGCAACTCGACGTCACCCTGCGCTCGCTCGCCGAGGGCATCCGGGCCCTCACGGTGCTGCTGCATCCGTACATGCCCGGAACCGCCGCGAAGCTGCTCGGAGCGCTCGGTAGCGGCGAGCTGACGCTCCAGACAGCCGCGTTCGGTGCGCAGCCCGGCGGCAACACCGTCGCCAAGCTGCCGCAGCTCTTCCCGAAGCCGCAGTGAGCATGCCGAAGGCGCAAATTCCCATCGCAACCCAAGCGTGCGAGCGGAGCGAGCAGTGAGCACGCCGAAGTGATCGACAGCCATACGCATCTTGACTCGACGCCCGGCACGGACGCCGACATCGTCGCCGCCGCGAGGGCGGTCGGCGTCTCGCGCATCCTCACGATCGGCACGGACGCCGAGAGCGGCCGCCGCGCCCGGGCGGCCGCCGACGCGCACGCGGAGGTGTGGTTCGCCGCCGGGCAGCATCCGAACAACGCCACCGGGTACGGCGAACGCCACACACAGGAGCTGCGCGAGCTGGCGCGCCATCCGCGCTGCGCGGCGATCGGGGAGACCGGCCTGGACGACTACCGCGACCATGCGCCGCGTGCCGATCAGGAGCGCGCCTTCGCCGCCCACATCGGCCTGGCGCACGAGCTCGGCAAGCCGGTCGTCATCCACACCCGCGCAGCCGACGACGACACCATCGCCACGCTCGCACGCGACGCCCGGGGGCTCGAGGTGATCCTGCACTGCTTCTCCATGCCCGACCGCCTCGAGGAGTGCCTAGAGCACGGCTGGTGGATCTCGTTCGCCGGCAACGTCACCTATCCAAAGGCGCGTGAGCTCGCGTACGCCGCCGAGCGTGCGCCGCTGGATCGCGTCCTGGTCGAGACCGACGCGCCGTACCTGACGCCGCAGGCGGTCCGCACCCAACGGACTTCGTCCGCGGGCACAGGCAAGCAGCGCACCCAGCGGACTTCGTCCGCGGGCACAGGCAACCAGCCGGCGTTCGTGGTCCACACCGCGCGCTTCATCGCCGAACGCCGCGGGATCGGCTACGACGCGCTGGAGACGGCCGTGCACGCCAACAGCGCGCGCCTGTTCGGCTGGTGAGCGAGCTCCCGGTCCAGCCGAGCCTGCGGCGCTTGAAGGCGTTCGGCATCCGTCCGCGGCGCGACCTGGGCCAGAACTTCCTAATCGACTCGAACCTGCTCGGCGTGATCGCCCGCGCCGCGGCGCTCGGTCCCGCTGACGTGGTGCTCGAGGTCGGCGGCGGGCTGGGGGTGCTGAGCGAGCATCTCGCCGAGCGCGTCGCCCACGTTCACGTGGTCGAGCTCGACCGCACGCTCGAGCCGCCGTTGCGCGACGCGCTGGACCCTCACCCGAACTCGACTCTGCACCTCGCAGACGCCGTCAAGCTCGATCTCGCCGCGCTCGATCCGCCACCCACCAAGGTGGTGGCGAACCTGCCCTACGGCGTGGCCGCCACGGTGATCCTGCGTACCGTGTCCGATCTGCCCGACGTCAGCCTCTGGGTGGCGATGGTGCAGAGGGAGGTGGGGGAGCGCTTCGCCGCGCGCGCCGGGACCTCGGCCTACGGGGTTCCCAGCGTGCTGGCCCAGCTCGCGTGCGAGGTGAAGGTCTTGCGCCCCGTCTCGCGCACCGTCTTCTATCCGGTGCCCAACGTGGACTCCGTTCTCGTGGGTCTCGCCCGCCGCGGTCCCGGCCCGGGGCCCGCGCTGCGTGCCCTGGTTCAGCAGGGGTTCGGACACCGCCGCAAGGCGCTCGCGCGCTCGCTCAGCCTCGCGCCCGGGGCCGACGCCGGCGTGCGCGACCGTACCCGCGCGGCGCTCGAGGCCATCGGCCGGCCCGCCGACGCTCGCGCCGAGCAGCTCGCGCCGGAGGAATGGCGGGCCCTGCACGGGAAGCTGACGGCATGATGCGGCTACGCTGCCTCGCCCCGGGCAAGGTCAACTTGTGCCTGTTCGTCGGCCGCCCCCGACCTGACGGATACCACCCGCTCGTCTCGCTCGTCCAGCCCGTCTCGCTCGCCGACGAGTTGGAGCTGGCGCCCGCGCCGGGCGCCGGCGACGAGGTGGTCTGCCCGGGCGTGGAAGGAGAGAACCTCGCGGCGCGGGCGCTCGTCTGCTTCCGCGCGGCGACCGGCTGGGACGGCCCGCCCGTGCGCGTCACGATCACCAAGCGCGTGCCCGTCGCGGCCGGGCTGGGCGGCGGCTCGGGCGATGCGGCGGCGGCGCTGCGCCTAGCGGCGGTCGCCGCCGGACATCACCGGAGGGGCGACGAGCTGCACCGGATCGCCGAAGGGCTCGGCGCCGATGTCCCCAGCCAGCTCGCCCCCGAGCGCTGCATGATGACCGGGATCGGGGACGGCGTCCGTCTCCTGGGCGACCCCGGGCCGTTCGGGCTGCTGCTGGTGCCCTCCGCGCACGCGCTCCCCACGCCCTCGGTCTACGCCGAGTTCGACCGCCTCGGCCTGGGCCGCGACCCCGACGAGCTCGATCGGCTCAGCGGCCAGGTGCCCGGGGCGGCGCGCGACGACTCCCTGCTCGCCGAGCGGCTGCTCCACAACGACCTCGAGGCCCCCGCGCGCTCGCTGTTCCCCCCGATCGGCGATGCGCTGGCCGACGTTCGCGCCTCGGGCGCCGTCCGCGCGATGGTCTCGGGCTCGGGCCCGACCGTGTTCGGCCTCTTCCCCGGTCCGGACGGTGCCGGCCACGCGCAGGCGGCGGCCGCGGCGCTGCGCTCGCGCCATCCCGAAGCGGTCGCCGCGACTCCGGTGGGACGCGCGTTCGCCGCGCCCGTCAGGGCATGACCCTCCATCCCCTGTGGCTCGCGGGCGCGGTCGTGCTCGCGCTCTACCTCGTCGTCCGCCGCCGTGCGCACGGCCGGGCGACGCTCGTCGCGGGCGGCGCCGCGGCGCTCGGGGCGGCGCTGATCGGCTTGGGCGTGATCGAACTGCCCAACGTGGAGAAGCTGATCGAGGACGCCGGCCAGGCGCTCGGCAAGTGGACGTACCTCGCCGTCGGCATCCTCGCCTTCCTGGAGACCGGCGCGTTCATCGGCCTGATCGCGCCGGGGGAGACGGCCGTGATCGTCGGCGGGCTTGTGGCGGGCCAGGGCCGGATCTCGCTGCTGGTGCTGATCGCCATCGTCTGGGCTTGCGCGGTGCTGGGCGACGTCACGTCCTACACGCTCGGTCGCCGGCTCGGCCGCGACTTCATGGTCCGCCACGGGGGGCGCGTGAAGATCACCGAGGAGCGCCTCCGGCACGTCGAGGCGTTCTTCGAGCGCCGCGGCGGCATGACGATCCTGATCGGCCGCTTCATCGGCCTGGTGCGGGCGATCGCGCCGTTCGTCGCCGGCGCGTCGCGCATGCCGCTGCGCAAGTTCCTGCCCTACGACGTGCTCGGCGCCGGCCTGTGGGCGACCACGTTCTGCGTGCTCGGCTACGTTTTCTGGCGCTCGTTCGACCAGCTCACGGAGTGGGTCTCGCGGGGGTTGTTCGCTTTCGGGCTCGCGATCGCGGTGATCGTCGCAATCGTGTTCCTCGTCCGGCTGCAGCGCAGTCGTGAGTTGCAGGCCAGGACGAGGAAGTGGATCGCCGCGCAGCTCGAGCGACCCTTCGTGCGACCGCTCGCGCCCTACCTGCGCGCGGGGTGGAGACGCGGCGTGCGGCCGGTGGCCCAGGCCTCGGAGGCGCCGGCGCGCTTCGTCTGGAGCCGGTTCACGCCGGGCGAGCTGGGGCTCGAGGTCACCACCCTGCTCGCGCTCGCCGCGGTCGGGTCGTTCACCTTCGTCCTGCTCGGCAACGCGGTGGGCGAGCGCATTCGGCTTCCGTTCGACGGAACCGCGTTCGCCATCGGCGACCGCTTCTACGCCGAGCCGATCAAGGACGTCGTGGTGTGGGTGACGGCGCTGGGATCGGTCGTCGTGATCGGTCCGGTGGTGCTCGTCACCGCGGTATGGGCCGCCGCGCGCCGCCGCTTCACCGACGCGGTGTTCCTCGCCGCCGCCTTCCTGACGACCTGGATCGCCGTCGACCTCGCGAAGGTCGCGTACGACCGTCCGCGCCCGCCCGGCGCCCACGTGCTCACGGAAGGCCTGGCCTACCCCTCTGGCCACGCGGCCAACGCGGTGGCCTGGATCGCGTGCGCGGTGGTCCTCGTGCGCGGCGGCAGCGGCTGGGCGATCCGCTTCGCGGCCGTGACCACCGCGGTGATGATCACCGCGACGATCGCGCTCAGCCGCGTCTACCTGCGCGCGCACCACCTCTCGGACGTCGGAGGCGGGCTGGGCTTGGCGATCGCCATCTTCGCTCTGCTCGGCGTGATCGTCCTCGTCGTCGGCCGCCTGCGTCAGAATGCCAGGCTGCGGGCATGAGCAACCAGACCTGGACCTACATCGCCCTGGGAACCGCGGGAGGCGTCTCGCTGATCGCCTGGGTGGCGCTCGTGCTGGTACCGGCGTGGACCTCGTTCTCCCGCGCCTGGGAGCGCGTCGTGGCCACCGTGCTGAGCATCTACGTGCTCGCCGCCTTCGTGACCGCCGGGCTGCTGCTCGGCGGCGCGTTCCTGTGGTACTTCGATCAGCTGTAGCGGCCGGGCCCGCTGATCCAGGACCTAGACTGGCCTCATGTCCGCGTCTCGCGAGGAAGCCGAGGCCGCGCTCGACCTCGATGCGCTCGGCGCGCTCACGGATGCGGTGGAATCAGGGGACGGGCTGCCGGAGGTCGTCCGGGCAGCGGCCCGGGCGCTCGACGCGTCGCTCGTCCTGATCGATCGGTCGAGCGCGGTGCTGGCCGTCGCCGCGCGTTCGTCGGCCGACGAACGCGCGCTGATGAGCGACGCCGCCGGCGTCGCGACGCATGAGTTGCGCGTGGGCGACGCGGTGGTCGGGCGGCTCCGGCTGCGCGGCCGCTCGGGTGAGCCGTCGCCGGCGCTGCTGCGGCTGGTCACCACGCTGATCGCGTCGGAGGTGGAGCGCCTGCGCGCCCCTGCTCGCGCGTCCGAGGCGGCCCAGGAGGCGTTTCTGCGCGCGGTGCTGCACCGCCGGGTCACCGACCGCCGCGACATCGTCGCGCGCGCCGCCGAGCTGGGCGTGGAGCTCGAGGGAGGCGCGGTCGTGATCGTCGTTCGCGCCCATCACTACGCTCCGGCCGACGAGGACTGGCGCGTCCGCGTGCTCGCCGCCTCCGAGCGCGCCGCGCGCGCCGCGGCGCCCGGCTCGATCGCCGCCGTCGACGACGCGCTGAGCGACATCGGCCAGATTCTCGTGCTCGCCCCGGCGGCCGACGACGCCGAGTCGCGCCGCACCGCCGAGGCCGTCGCGCGCGAGCTCCGGGCCGCCTTGCACGGCTTCACGTTCGCGGTCGGGTACTCGCGTGTGGCGCGCGACCCCGCCGATCTCTACCGCGCCGGCAACGAGGCGCTTCTGGCCGCCAACGTCGCGGAGGCCCGGTCCCCGGGGGAGGAGCGCGGGGTCGAGGGCTCCGGCGTGCTCGCCTTCGAGGCCACGGGCGCCTACCGGCTGCTGCTGCCGGCGATGAGCGAGGATCCCGGAGAGCTGCAGCGCTTCTACGCCGAGACGGTGGAGCCGCTGGTCGCCTATGACGAGCAGTACGAGACTGATCTCGTGCAGACGCTCGAGGGCTTCCTGGAGTGCGACGGCAACGTGGCCAACACCGCCCAGCGACTGTTCACGCATCGCCACACGATCCGCTATCGGCTCGAGCGGGTGCGCGACCTGTCGGGGCTCGACGTCGGCTCCACCGACGGGCGCGAGAAGCTGGGACTGGGCTTGAAGGCGATGCGCGTCCTCGGCATCGCGGCGCCCCGAGGCCCCGCCACCGAGCGCGGCGCCCGCGGCGGCCGCGTTCCACGCGGGGGTAGAGAGCGCTGAGTAGCATCCGCGCCGATGCAGCTTGGCGTCATCACCGGCTCGGGGACTTACGCCCTCCCCGGGTTCGCCGGCAGTGAACCGGAGCCGGTGACCACGCCGTGGGGCGCGGCGCTCGTGTCGCGCGGCAGCTTCGGCGGCGTCGCGGTCGCACACGTATCCCGGCACGGCGCCGGGCACGCTCGGCTCTCCAACCACGTTACGCACCGAGCCAACATCGCCGCGCTGAAGCAGCTCGGCGTCGACGGCGTGCTCGCGGTGACCGTCTGTGGAGCGGTCGACCCGTCGCTCGAGCTCGGTTCGCTGATCTGCTTCGACGACCTGCACTTTCCCGTAAACCGGCTGCCCGACGGCGCGCTGTGCACGTTCTTCGCCGAGCCCGGTGACCCCGCCCCCGGGCACTGGATCTATGAAAGCCCGTTTGCGCCCGGCCTGCGCGCCGCGCTGCTGACCGCCGCCGAGCGCTGCGGGCTGCCCATGCGCGACGGCGGTTGCTACGGCCACGTCGACGGGCCGCGGTTCAACACCAGGGCGGAGATCCGCGGCCTCGCCGCGGCCGGCGTCACCGCCGTGTCGCAGACCGCGGGCCCCGAGACGGTGCTCGCCGGGGAGGCCGAGCTGCCGTTTGCGCTGGTCGGCTACGCCACCGACTACGCCAACGGCGTGCGGGCCGAGGCCACCCCGGTCGAGCGGCTGCTCGAGCTGATCGCGGCGAGCACGGAGAGCTTCGCAAGCGTGCTCACGGCTGCGCTTCCCGCGATCGACGAGGCGGAGCTCCCCGCGACCGGCGTGGTGTACCGGTTCCACGACGAGTGACGGCGGCCGCCGCTGCCCTGGCCGGCTGGTGGCCCCGGCCGCAAGTGCGACGCATTCTGGCGGGCACCAGGTCATGCGCCGTACTTCCGGCGGGAACCACTAGCGCCGCCTGATGCGGATGGTGGCCTTGGCGCTGCCGGAGATGCGCAACTCCGGATCGCGGTACGACGGCACGCCGCGGTCAGGGTCCTCGCCGTCGGCGCTCGGCCGACGCGAGGAGATGCCGTCGTAGCGGGCGAGCTTGCGGATCGCCGCGACGAGGCGCCGCAGATTCGGCGGGCCGAGCTCGCCTCCCCCGCTGCCGGAGTCGAAGTCGAAGTCGAAGAGCTCGAACAGCCCGCCGTCGCCGAAGTCGACGTCGCTGCCGCTGAACACCACCCGGCGCTTGCCGGCTGGGAGGTCGCGCGGCAGGCGCAACATGACCCGGCGCTGCTCCAGCCGGCCGCGCACGTGGCGCAGCGTGATCCTGGCGCGCACCCTGGCGCCGGCCCTGGCGCGACGGGGCAGGCGCACGTTGCGCAGGTAGGCCAGGCGCTGGCCGCGGCCGATGCGCACGTTACCGTCCACGGCGGTCACATGGACCGGGGAGGCCTTGTAGGCGCCGATCAGCGTCAGCGCTTCGAGCAGATCGTCGCCGGCCGCCGCGGCCACGATGTTGCCCGCCCCGAGCGGGTCGGCCGTGTCGGACACGTAGCGGTTGCAGAACCGCACCGGCTCGGGCACCTCGCTCAACGCGATGGCGAAGCAGGCGCGCCCGGTCAGCCGTGCGGGGGAGCCGCCCAGCACGGTGCCGGCGGCCTGGCTGACGGCCAGCGAGCCGAGGAGGGGAAGGACCGAGCCGCCGGTCGGCTGGTCGACGCCGGACTCGTCCGCGACGTTCGTCTCGACGGAGCGCGTGGCGCCCGTGTCGACGTCCGTGGCGGTGATCCGCACCGGCACGGTGACGGGCAGGCCGCCTACGCGTCCGACGACCGTCGCGAGCGCGTCGTTGGTGAGCGTGCCGATGTCGTGGCCGGCGGCTGCGTACTTGTAGGTGCCGGCGATCCCCGGGATCCCGAGCGGGTGGCTCACCACCCGGAAGACGTAGGCGTCCTGGAGGAGCAACGACCGCGCGCCGGCGCCGTCGAGCGAGTGCCCGAACCCCCACACGCGATCGGCGTCGGTGTAGGCGACCGTCCCGATCGCACCGGCGGAGATGTCCCCGGACGCGTAGCCGACGGCGAACGCCGAGCCCGGGCGCAGTTGCTGCGTCGGAAACGAGCCGAGCGGGCCCGCGGGTGCCGCGAGCACGAGCCGGCCTTGGTCGGCGGCCGCCTTCTGAAGTGCGGCGCCCAGACGGGAACCGAGGCCGGTGACCGTCAGCGGGGCCTTCATGGGCCTGGCCCGCGCCGGCATCGACCGGGCGTTCCTGGCGCGCGGCGCGTCCACGGGGTTGCCGAGGATCGCCTCGATCGGCGTCGCGAGCGCGACCTTGCCGCCGTACTCCCCGATTCCCTCGGAGATCGCGCCGATGTTGCGCTGAGTGCCCTGCGCGTCGGGGCAGTAGATCGGCGAGCCCGAGAACCCGGGCCCGAGGCCGGTCTCGTCGACGGCGGGCCCGGACGCCTCGAACAGGATCCGCGGTCCGCCGCCGGTCGCCCGGTCGTCGACCACGTCGACGACCTCGACCGCGAACCCCGCCACCTCGGTCCCGCGCACGACGGAATAGCCCGTGCACTGCATGCCGGACCGCACCTCGGCGAGCGGCATCACCGGGTCGCCGGCGAGCGCCGGCGTCGTCGGCAGCAGGAGGACGGCGATGGCGCTGACGGCGAATCGGGGGGAGCGCATCCGCGCCGGAGCGTAGCGGGAGATCCGCCCGATCAGGTGGCTTTCCGGCCGAGCGCGCCGGTCGTCCAGGGCGAGCATCGCCCATCGGCGAAAGCCGCTCGCCCGGAAAGGGCTACGGTTGCCGCGTGGACGACGACGCGATCCGGACCCTGCTCAAGCGCCTCGCGCGAGCCCATCCCTCTGGCGGCACCGTCATCGAACGAGCCGCGATCATGGCCGAAGGGGCTGATTCGGAGGCCGTCCTCGCGTGGATAGCCGGCCACGGGGGGAAGCCCGACGCCGCGGTGGAGACGACGGTCCGGCGCGGGCTGCACGGATCGCGGCTTCACCCCAGCGGGGGATCCGAGTCCCGGGCACCGTCCCGCTTCGTTCTCCCCGCCGGCGCGCTCGACTGATCCTGCCCGGACGCGGGCGGCACGGTGGGCCCGTCCTTCCCGCGGCCGGCCGTGGGCGCATGCTCGGGCACGAGGCTCGGGGGCAGGGGCTCGAACCCCGACTGCCAGGACCAAAACCTGGTGTGCTGCCGATTACACCACCCCCGAACGGCGGTTGTCGCGCACGGCGATACTACGATGCCCGACCATGCCCGCCCCCACCGTGGTCATTCTCGCTGCGGGTGAGGGGACCCGGATGCGCTCCGCGCTTCCGAAGGTCCTGCACCCGATCTGCGGGCGCCCGATGATCCTGTGGCCCGTCCTCGCCGCACGCGCGGCGGGCGCTGAGCGGGTGATCGTCGTCGACAATCCGAGGCGGCGGCTTGCCGCCCACCTGCCCGACGACCTCGAGGTCGCCATCCAGGCCGTCTCCCGTGGAACGGGGGACGCCGTCGCCGCCGCCGCGGGACTGATCGACGCCGCCGCGCCGGTGCTGGTGATCAACGGCGACATGCCGCTCATCACCGGCGAGGCGATCGCCGGGATCGTGGCCGCGCACACGGAGGCGGGCACCGTCGCCACGCTGGCTTCGATGGAGCTCGAGGACCCGACCGGCTACGGGCGCGTGATCCGGGGTGCGGATGGTGGCGTCGAGCGCGTCGCGGAGACCAAGGCCGCCGGTGACGCCACCGAGCATGAGCTCGCGATCCGCGAGGTCAACGCCGGCCTCTACGTCTTCGACGGCGGCGCGCTACTCGCGGCGCTCGCCGAGCTCGACACCGGCAACGCGCAGGGCGAGTTGTATCTGCCCGACGTCCTGCCCGTCCTGCTCACCGCCGGCGGCTCCGTGCAAGCGCACCTCTTCGCGGACCCGGATCTCGCGCTCGGCGTCAACGATCGCGTCGACCTCGCCCAGGTGACCCGGCTGGCCCAGGCGCGCATCCACCGCTCACATCAGCGGGCCGGCGTCACGATCGTCGACCCCGCCAGCACCCTGATCGACGCCGGCGTCAGCGTCGGCGCGGACACGACGATCGAGCCTTCCACGTTCTTGCGCGGCGCGACCCGCATCGGCGCGGGCTGCACCATCGGCCCGCTGAGCACGGTCATCGACTCGGTGCTGGCCGACCGCGTCGGCGTCCGCCACTCCTACGTGGACGGCGCTACGGCGGCGGACGGCGTGACGATCGGGCCGTTCGCCTACCTGCGTCCCGGGGCGGTCCTGCACGAGAACGCGAAGGCGGGCACCTTCGTGGAGATCAAGAACTCCACCGTGGGCGCGGGCTCGAAGGTCCCGCACCTCGCCTACGTCGGCGACACGGACATCGGCGAGCGATCGAACCTCGGCGCGGGCACGATCACCGCCAACTACGACGGCCGCCGCAAGCACCGCACCACGATCGGCGACCGCGTGCGGGTCTCCGTCGACACCGCCCTCGTGGCCCCGGTGACCGTCGGGGACGACGCCTACACGGCGGCGGGCTCGGTCATCACCGAGGACGTTCCGCCGGGGGCTCTGGGGGTCGCGCGTGAGCGCCAGGTCAACATCGAGGGATATGCGGAGCGCGTGACGCGCCGCCGGACGGACGGGTGAAGACCCCGACCGGGCAGCCGAGGGGGACCCCGTCCGCGTCCGGGATTACACTGGCTGCTCACGTGAGCGCGCTGGACCCTCAGCCCGTCGCCGGCACCTCGATCAACCTCGAGTACGGCAAGCGCCTCATGCTCTTCGCGGGGCGCGCGAATCCCGCACTGGCGGCCAAGATCGCCGGCCGGCTCAACGTCGATCTCGGCGGCGTGACGCTCAAGACGTTCTCCAACGGCGAGGTCTACTGCCGCTACGAGGAGTCGATCCGCGGCGCCGACGTCTTCATCGTCCAGCCGACCTGTGCCAACCCGCAGTTCGACGTCAACGCCAACGACGCCCTGATGGAGCTGATGGTGATGATCGACGCAGCGGTCGGCGCGTCGGCGCATCGCGTGATCGCCGTCACCCCGTGGTTCGGCTATTCGCGCCAGGACAAGAAATCGACTCCGCGCGAGCCGATCACCGCGCGCCTCGTCGCGCGCATGCTCGAATCCGCCGGCGCTGATCGCGTCCTCACGATGGACCTGCACGCCGGTCAGGTGCAGGGGTTCTTCCAGAAGCCCGTGGATCACATGACGGCGATGTTCATCCTCACCCAGTACTTCCGCGACCTGCAGCTCGACGACATCGTCGTGGTGTCGCCCGACGCGGGCCGCGTCAAGCTCGCGAAGAAGTTCGCCGAGAAGGTCGGGGCCGAGCTCGCGATCCTCAACAAGGAGCGCCCGGCCCAGCAGGTCGCCGAGATCGCCTACGTCATCGGTGACGTGAAGGACAGGACGGCCGTGATCGTCGACGACCTCATCGACACCGCGGGGACCCTCCGCGCGGCGGCCGAGACCGTCAAGGACGAGGGCGCCCGCCGCGTCTTCGCGTGCGCCACCCACGGCGTTTTCTCCGGCAACGCATGGGAGAACCTCGCCGCCGCCCCGTTCGAGGAGATCGTGGTCACGGACACGGTCCCGATGCGCCCCGGCGCCCCGGCGAACGTTCGCACGCTCTCCTGCGCCGACCTGCTGACCGACTCCATCCGCCGCATTTTCACCGACGACTCGGTGTCCGAGGTGTTCGGCGGCGAGAACCAGCTGTTCTGAGCGCGGGGGCTGGACATCTCCAGGAGCTGCTCGGCCTGAGCGAGGACGAGCTGCTCGCCGTGCTCGACGCCGATCCGCTCTCCGTCATCAGCGGCGATCTCGACCACAAGCCCGAGCTCCCGATCCTGCTCGACCTGCTCGCCGAGGCGGAGGAGCGTGCGGGTGCACCGGTGCTGCGGCGGTGGGTGCGGGCGACGGGACCCGGCGGCCGGCCGCTGGATCTGCTGCTGGCGCGGGACTTCGGCGCGTTCGAGGATGCGCTGACGACGCTGGCCGAGCGGGGCTTCGTGTTTCGGAGAAGCTAGGTGTCGGGGTCGGGCCGCTTCTCACCGGGCCAGATACCGGTGAGATAGCTCCATCCGACCGCGCCATAGCGGTCGACGACGGTGCGCGTCGTCTTGAAGATGATGCCCTGCATGGCCGCGGCGCCGAGGATCTTGACCCAGGGCGCATCCTGAGTCGTTCCCTTCGGCGGGTCCTCGTCGTCGATCTTCGTCCAGACGAAGTTGAAGAGCCGCTTGGAGACGAGCGCGGAGGCCAGGCCCATGATCAGGCCGATCGGTTTGTAGATCAACTTCATGGTCGTTCGAACTCTACCCGTTCGTTCCGTCGCAAAAGCGGTAAACATGCTGGTCACAGGAGCCGATACCCGGATAGGAGGTCCGCGTGGACGAGCACCCAGCCGACGAACTGTTCCGCAGAGCGCTGATCGACGCCGACGCGTCGGCCGCGGTCGCCCTGCGCGTCGTGGGCCTGCCGCTCTGCGAGGCGCTCACCGTGGTCTTCCACGGCCGGCGCGATCTCGGCACGATCCAGACCTATGTGGCCCATGGGGGCCGCGGAGCCGGGGCCGCGGTGGCGGCCGACGAGCTGATGCGCGTCCCGTGCGACCTCGACCTGGCCGCCGCGGAGGACCGCGAGGAGGCTGAGCATCTCTACGCGGAGCAGGCGTGCGCGCTGCGCGACGCCCTGGAGGCGGCCGACACGGTGCTCGACATCTGGCGTGAGCCGCTGGAGGAGCTCGCACAGGCGCGCGTAGGCGTCGACCGCCGGCTCGGGCTCGACGTCCGGCTGCCGGCTCACCGGCTACTGCCCGCGGCGCTGGTCGCGCCCGACAAGGGGATCGTGGTGACCGCCGTGTGCTCGGCGCGTCCCCTGGCCGAGGGCAAGCCGCCGATGGGGATCGCGTGCGCTCAGCAGGACGTCGCGCGGGTCTACCCGCTTCCCGACGACCCCGAGCGCTGCCTGGAGGACTTCTTCGAATGCGCCGCCGAGCACGCCCGCCGCGTGGGGGAGCAGCTCGGGCGCCAGGAGCAGTCGGTCCGGCGCTTCCTCGAGCTGTCCGGCGAGGGGTTCGCAGAGACCGCCTAACCTGCGCGCGGCATGCGCCGCCGCCCCGCCTTGCTCATCGTCCTCGGCTTCGGCGCGTTCGTCTTCCTCGGTTTGTCCTTCCTGCTCGCCCGTGGGCTGACCGGCTCGAGCGCCGAGCGCGGCAAGGTGCTCGACGTGCTCGAGGCGCAGGCGCGGGGCGACGCCGCGGCCGTGCTCGCCCAGCTTCCCGCCTGCCGCGCCGAGCCGGCGTGCGTCCGGGTGACCAGCGCGCGCGTGGACACGCTCGAGCGACCCGGGGCGGTCCAGGTCCTCAACTACGAGCCGAGCACGCGGCTCTCGCTCACGCGCCGGACCGGCACCGGGCGCGTCGCCTGGCGCGTGGGGGACAGCCTTCCGGTGGTCCAGTGCGTACGCGTGCGCCGTGAGGGTCCGCTGACCGGCGGCGGTGTGCAACTGGTCGCGCTGTCGGACCCGATCGGGCGCGAGAGCGGCTGCTGAGTTGGTTCAAGCGGCCGGAACCACTGATCTGCCGGTGGCGCGCGGGTTGCCGGTGCGGCGCGATCTGCGGATGCGCCGGGCGCCGCAAGGGGTGCGGCCGGGAGTCGCGCAACCTCGAGTGGTCGCGCAGGCGGATCCGGGTGGGTTCGGCGTCGGGCAGCGGGATGCCTCCGGTGGGGCGCGGCTTGGGGTTGGACGGAAGCCGGTCGTTGCCGCCTCCACCCCCGCCCTCCTCGTCCTCGGGCGGCTTCCACGAGGAGGTCGTGTCCGAGCGCAGGAACATCATGAACAGCGCCACGCCCAGCGCGAGCGCGATGACGTGGAGCGCACCGAAGATGACCATCAACTCCTCATCCGGCGTCATGCCGAAAGAGTACCCGTCCACGGCCGCGCCGAGACCGAGGTTCGCTACCATCCGCTGCCGCTCATGGCCGCCTCCGCCGACTCCTCCGCCCAGCTCGATCTGGCCTCCCGTGCCGCCGAGGGATCCCGCTCCGCACGCCGCCTGCGCCGCACCGGCCGGGTCCCGGGCATCATCTACGGGGGCGGCGCCGAGCCCGAGCTCTTCGCGGTCGACGCCCGCATCCTGCGCAACACGTTGGCGCGTTCGGGCGCGATCCTCGAGGTCTCGGTGGATGGCGCCGCCGCCGCGCCAGTCCTCGTGAAGGACCTACAGCGCCATCCCGTGCGCGGCGAGGCCGTTCACGTGGACCTGCTGCGGGTCGACATGAAGGTCGCGATCCATACGACCGTCACGCTCGAGCTCGTCGGGGCCGACCACGCACCCGGCGTCGTCGAGGGCGGCGTGCTCTCCCAAAGCGCGGTCGAGCTGAACATCGAGGCACTGCCGGGCGACATCCCGGACTCGATCCAGTTCGACGTGTCGGGCCTGGAGATGAACGCCACCGCGACGCTTGCCGAGCTGACCGCGCCCGCCGGCGTCACGCTGCTCGACGATCCGGACGAGACGGTCCTCGCCACGGTCACTCCTCCAACCCAGGAGCCGGTGGAAGACGAGATCGAGACCGAGACGGAGCTGGTCGGCGCGGACGGCGAGGCGGCCGATGCGCAGGCCGGGGGCGACACCGGCGAGGAAGCTGCCCAGTCGGCCTCCTCCGGCTAGAAGTCCTGAAGCTCTTCTCCTCCGCACCGGTCGACTGGCTGGTCGTCGGCCTCGGCAATCCAGGCGGCCGCTACGACGGGACCCCGCACAACGTCGGCTTCCAGGTCGCGGATGCCCTGATCGCGCGCTGGGACCTGCCCAGGCCCAAGAAGAAGTTCGCGGGCGAGCTCGCCGAGGGCCGCACCGGACCCGGCGGACCACGTGTGGCTTTGCTCAAGCCGCAGACCTTCATGAACGAAGCGGGGCGCTCGGTCGGCCCGGCGCGCGGCGCCTACAAGCTCGACCTCGACCGCGTGCTGGTGATTCATGACGAGATCGACCTTCCGTTCGGCGAGATCCGCACGCGCCTGGGGGGCGGCCTGGCGGGCCACAACGGGCTCAAGTCACTCAAGCGCGAGCTGGGCAGCGCGGACTTCCACCGGGTGCGCATCGGCGTCGGGCGCCCGGACACCACCGACTCGGAGCTCGTCGCCGCCCACGTGCTCGGCAAGTGGCGCCAGGGCGCGGCGGAGGTGCGCAAGCTGGTCGAGCGTGCGCGCGCGGAAGCCGAGCGCGTCGTCGCACTCGCATAACGTACGATCGTACGTGATAACGTACGGCATTGTGCCGCCGCGCGACTGGGATGCCGCCACCTACGAGCGCCTCTCCGCGCCGCTGACGGCCATGGGCACCGACGTG
>Ga0136624_1000003_pt1 | contig 62996 bp, 60 predicted proteins | sample AntDrymUQ4692206_2_FD_104802 | JGI IMG/M metagenome (GOLD analysis project Ga0136624, IMG submission 104802) | Polar desert sand microbial communities from Dry Valleys, Antarctica - metaG UQ469 (22.06) | ecosystem: Environmental > Terrestrial > Soil > Desert | place: Antarctica: Dry Valley... | reverse complement strand
GCCACGGGGTGGCATCGTGACCATAGGTTCGTAGCGGGGCCACCCCGTGACGTATGGCGCGTGGCAGCGTGGCGGCATGCCGGAGCCCTGCAGGTGGACGACCCGGAGGAGGCGGCTTTTCAGCGGCTGTACAGGCCGTGGCTCGCGTGGACGCCGCCCCGGGTTGCCGCCGTGATCTGCACCTTGCCGCTGCTCGATGCTCGTGCCCGTGCGTGGGCTGCTCGCCACGATCGCACGGGTTCACCCGGGCACCCCTGACTGTCCCCGGTCGGACTGACGCACGCCGCCGACTACCCTGGACCCGCCATGCCTGCCCGTCCGGACGCTCCTGCGTACTTCGACCACGCCGCCACGACCCCGGTCCGACCGGAGGTCGTCGAGGTGCTGGTGGAGCAGCTGCAGCGGCTGGGCAACCCCTCGAGCCTGCATGCCTCCGGTCGACAGGCACGACGGGTGGTCGAGGAGTCCCGCGAGACGATCGCCGGGGCACTCGGGGCGCGTCCGGGCGACGTCGTGTTCACCTCCGGCGGCACCGAGGCGGACAATCTGGCGGTCAAGGGCATCGCCTCTGCCCGCCGCGCCGCGGATCCGCGTCGCACCCGGATGCTCGCCCCTGCGATCGAGCACCACGCCGTGCTCGACTCGCTGGAGGCGATGGCCGACCAGGGCATGCAGCTCGAGCTGCTCGAGGTCGACAGCGTGGGCCGCCTGGATACAGCCGCGCTGCGTGCTCACGTCGAGCGAGACCCGGACTCGATCGCGTTGGTCAGCTGCATGTGGGCCAACAACGAGGTCGGCACCGTCCAGCCCGTCGGCGACGTCGTGCAGATCGCCCGTACGCACGGCATCCCGGTGCACAGCGACGCGGTGCAGGCGGTCGGCGTGCTACCGGTGGACTTCGACCACAGCGGGCTGGACGCCCTCACCGTGAGTGCGCACAAGATCGGCGGCCCGGTCGGCGTTGGCGCGCTGCTCGTCCAGCGTGGGGCCGAGGTGACGCCGCTGCTGCACGGAGGGGGCCAGGAGCGGCAGATCCGCTCGGGGACCCTCGACGCAGCCGGCATCGCCGCGTTCGCCCGCGCCCTGGAGATTGCGGTCGGGCGGCGCGCCGAGCACCACCACACCCTGGAGGCGCTGCGTGAGGACCTCGTACGGCGCGTCAGTGCTGCCGTACCGGAGGTCCTCGTCAACGGCGATCCCCGGCCCGACCACCGGCTGCCCGGGATCGCGCACCTGAGCTTCCCGGGCTGCGAGGGCGACTCGTTGCTGATGCTGCTCGACGCCGCCGGCATCGAGTGCTCCACCGGTTCGGCCTGCACCGCCGGGGTGCCGCAGCCAAGTCACGTGCTCTTGGCGATGGGGCACGACGAGGACCGAGCCCGCGGTTCGCTGCGGTTCTCTCTCGGCCACACGTCCACCGGCGCGGACGTCGACCGGCTCGTCGCCGCGCTGCCGGGTGTGGTGGCGCGCGCCCGCGACGCCGGCCTGCTGAACCGGAGGGTCAGCTGATGCGCGTCCTGGCCGCCATGTCCGGTGGCGTCGACTCCGCCGTAGCAGCAGCACGAGCCGTCGACGCCGGCCACGACGTCACCGGCATCCACCTCGCGTTGTCCCGCAACCCGCAGTCCTACCGGTCGGGCGCCCGCGGCTGCTGCTCGATCGAGGACGCCGGTGATGCCCGCCGGGCCGCCGACGTGATCGGCATCCCGTTCTACGTCTGGGACCTGTCCGAGCGCTTCCACGCCGACGTGGTCGAGGACTTCATCGCCGAGTACGACGCGGGACGTACGCCCAACCCGTGCCTGCGCTGCAACGAGCGGATCAAGTTCGAGGCGGTGCTCGAGCGCGGGATCGCCCTCGGGTTCGACGCGGTCGTCACAGGCCACTACGCCCAGAGCGTCACCGCCCCGGACGGCTGCACCGAGCTGCACCGCTCCGTCGACACCGGCAAGGACCAGTCGTACGTCCTGGGGGTGCTGACCCAGCGGCAGCTGGCGCACGCCATGTTCCCGCTCGGGGACACCCCGAAAGAGCTGGTCCGGGCCGAGGCGGCGCGGCGCGGGCTGTCGGTGGCCGACAAGCCCGACAGCCACGACATCTGCTTCATCCCCGACGGTGACACCGCGGGGTTCCTGCACCGCGCCCTGGGAGAACGGGCCGGGCAGATCGTCGACGCCGAGGGCGCCGTGGTGGGCGAGCACGAGGGCGCGTTCGCGTTCACCGTCGGCCAGCGGCGCCGGCTGCGGCTCGGCGTCCCCGCCGCCGACGGCAAGGCGCGCTTCGTGCTGGACATCGAACCGGTCAGCGGCACCGTGACCGTCGGAGCGCGCGAGGACCTGGCGGTCACGAACCTGACCGCGATCGGACCGCGCTGGTGCGGGCCGGCCCCCGACGGGCCGCTGAAATGCACCGTGCAGCTGCGTGCGCATGGTGACGAGCACCGGGCGACTGTCGCGCTGCTCGGCGACGAGCTGGTCGTGGACCTGCACGAGCCCGCCGCCGGGATCGCACCGGGGCAGGCGGTCGTGGTGTACGAGGGCAGCCGCGTCGTCGGCAGCGCCACCATCGCGAGCACGTCCCGGTGAGCGGCGCTGCTGTCTTCAGGGCACGGGCGACCGGCATCGGGTCCATGCCGGGGGAGGACGTGGTGGAGGCGGTCCGCGTGGTCACCGGCGAGCTGCCCGACCTCGTGCACCTGCCCGAGCTGCCCGAGCGTGCGCCGCACGCCTCGATGACCGGACGCGCTGCGGCGCTGCTCGCCGGCCTGGCCGCCGACCTGCAGCCAGCCGGCTGGCGTCTCACCGACGCCTCGGGCATCGACCACCGCCGCGCCGTGTCCTTGCTCGCGCAGGACCTCGACGCAATCGAGGAGCACACCGGGGGGTACGCCGGTCCGCTCAAGGTGCAGGTCAGCGGACCGTGGACGCTCGCGGCGACGATGGAGCGCCCACGGGGTGACCGGGTCCTCGCCGACCACGGTGCCCGCCGGGAGCTCACCCACTCTCTCGCCGAGGGGATCGCCGAGCACGTCGCCGACGTCGCGCGGCGCGTCCCCGGGGCCGACGTCGTCGTCCAGGTCGACGAGCCCGCGCTGCCGGCGGTACTCGCGGCCGCGGTGCCGACCGCCGGCGGCTTCGGGCGACACCGCTCGGTCGACGCGTCCACTGCCAGTGCCGCCCTGCAGCAGCTGACCGCGGCGATCAGCGGTGCCGGTGCCCGCCCGGTCGTGCACGTCTGCGCGTCCGACGTCCCGGTGTCCCTGCTCGTCGGCGCCGGGTTCACGGCCATCTCGTACAACCTGGCGCAGGCCCGCCCCGACGACGTGTGGAGCCAGGCCCTCGAGGCAGGGGTCGACCTGTGGCCGGGTGTCGTCCCGTCCACGCGGCCGGAGACCGCGGTGACCGATGCCGAGCTGACCGATCGGCTGCTGCGCTTCTTCGACCGGCTCGGCCATGACGCGCCGACCCTGGCGCAGCGGATCGTCGTCACGCCGGCCTGCGGGCTGGCGGGCGCCTCCCCGGACTGGACGCGCGTGGCACTCCGGCTGGCCACGCGGGTGGCCGCCGCGGTCACAGGCTGAGCTGAGCCGCACTTGTTCACGTCACGGGGTGGCCCCGTGACCTTAGGTTCGTAGCGGGGCCACCCCGTGACGAACCAGCGCGCGCGTGGCGGTCGTGCTCGCGGGCGTGTGGCTTCACCGGTGTCGGTGGGACCGGGCAGGATGTGACCGTGTCCCAGTCCGCCGACGCCGACCCAGCCACCGACGCCGTGACCGCTCCCGAGGCTGCGCCGCCGTCCGCACGTGAACGTCACCGAGAGGTCGCCGAGCTGGTCGAGGACCACCGTTGGCGCTACTACGTGCTGGACGGTCCCACTGCCTCCGACGCCGAGTTCGATGCGCTGATGGCCGAGCTCGAGCAGCTCGAGCAGCAATATCCCGACCTGCGCACCCCTGACTCACCGACCCAGCGCGTCGGTGGAGCGGTCTCCACCGAGTTCAGTGCCGTGGAGCACCGCGAGCGGATGATGAGCCTCGACAACGCGTTCTCCGCAGAGGAGATGCAGGCGTGGGCCACGCGCCTCCGACACGAGGTCGGTGACGCTACCCGGATCGACTACCTGTGCGAGCTCAAGATCGACGGCCTCGCCGTCAACCTCACCTACGAGCACGGCAAGCTGGTGCGTGGTGCCACCCGCGGGGACGGACGGGTGGGGGAGGACATCACCCTCAACGTGCGTGCAGTCGAGGGCATCCCGAACCGGTTGAGCGGCAACGCCGACCATCCGGTGCCCACCTACGTGGAGGTGCGGGGCGAGGTGTTCTTCCCCGTCGAGGCGTTTGAGGAGCTGAACGCCTCGCTGGTGGCTGCCGGCAAGGACCCGTTCTCCAACCCACGCAACGCCGCCGCCGGGTCGCTTCGGCAGAAGAACCCGAAGGTGACCGCTTCGCGCCCGCTGCGGCTGATCTGCCACGGGCTGGGTGCCCGGCAGGGGTTCACCCCGACCCGGCAGTCGGAGTCGTACGAGGCGCTGGGTGCGTGGGGGCTGCCGATCAGCCCGCACGCACAGGTGCTGTCCGACCTGGCCGCGGTGCAGCAGCTCATCGAGCATTTCGGTGAGCACCGGCACGCCGTGGAGCACGAGATTGACGGCATCGTGGTCAAGGTCGACCAGGTGTCGCTGCAGCGCCGGCTGGGCTCGACCTCACGGGCGCCGCGGTGGGCCATCGCGTACAAGTACCCGCCCGAGGAGGTCAACACCAAGCTGCTCGACATCCTCGTCAACGTCGGGCGCACTGGTCGGGTGACTCCGTTCGGTCGGATGCAGCCGATTCGGGTGTCCGGTTCCACCGTCGAGATGGCGACGTTGCACAACGCCCACGAGGTCGAGCGCAAGGGGGTGCTGATCGGCGACACAGTCGTGCTGCGCAAGGCCGGCGACGTCATCCCCGAGATCGTCGGGCCGGTCGTCGACCTCCGCGACGGCACCGAGCGTGCGTTCGTCATGCCGACCCACTGCCCGGAGTGCGGCACCGAGCTCAAGGCCGAACGCGAGGGCGATAAGGACATCCGCTGTCCCAACGCGCGGTCCTGCCCAGCGCAGCTGCGCGAGCGCCTGTTCCACGTCGCCGGCCGGGGCGCGTTCGACATCGAGGTGCTCGGCTACGAGGCGGCCGTCGGGCTGCTGTCCAGCGGCGTGCTGGTCGATGAGGGACAGCTGTTCGACCTCGACGAACAGCGACTGCTGGAGGTGCCGCTGTTCACCCGTGCGGCCAAGAAGTCCGAGCCCGAGGCCGGCGCCGGTGACCGCGTGCTGAGCGCCAACGGTGCCCGGTTGGCCGCCAACCTGCAGAGGGCCAAGCAGCAGCCGCTGTGGCGGGTGCTGGTCGCGCTGTCCATCCGTCACGTCGGCCCGACCGCAGCCAGAGCACTGGCGCAGCACTTCGCCACCATGGACGCGATCCGTGCCGCCGACCGTGACGAGCTCGCCGGGGTCGAAGGTGTCGGGCCGACCATCGCCGACGCGGTCATCGACTGGTTCGAGGTCGACTGGCACGCAGGAATCGTCGACGCCTGGGCTGCGGCCGACGTCCGGATGGCCGACGAGCGAGACGCGTCGGTGCCGCGCACGCTGGAAGGACTGACCGTCGTCGTCACCGGGTCGATGGATCGCTACAGCCGCGACGAGGCCAAGGAGTCCATCCTCGCCCGTGGCGGCAAAGCCAGCGGGTCGGTGTCGAAGAAGACCGACTTCGTCGTGGTCGGGGACAGTCCCGGCACCAAGTACGACAAGGCCGTCCAGCTCGGCGTCCCGGTGCTCGACGAGACCGGGTTCGCCACGCTGCTCGAGCAGGGGCCGGACGCCGCACGAGCCGTGGCGCAGGTGCCCGACTCGGCGCTTGGTCAGCGCGGCTGAGGTCGCTCGACGTCCGCCGGCGCGAGCAAGCGATCAGGGGACCACACGGACACCGAGCCGACGGGCGGCGGTCGCCAAGGCACCGCCGAAGGTGGCCACCTCGTCTCGTTGGTCACGGCCGTGTCCAGGACGCAGCAATCTGGCAGCTTCAGCCCTGTCGTGACCCTCAGCTCCGCCAGGTGTAGGGGTTCGTCGTCGTCCCGATCGGCCAACCGGATCCCGGCCGCCTGCAGATCGGCCCGCATGTCAACGCCCTTCCCGATCCTCACGCCGCCCACCAGGACCTCGGCCAGGGTGAGCGCATGCACGAGCAACGGCTCGTCGGCGGCATCAGGAGAACGCCGGTCGCGACGTCGTGGTGAACGTCGAACGGATAGAGATCCGCGACCAGGACGCTGGCGTCCAGCGCAATCATCGGGCCCAGTCGTGGCGCAGATCGGCGAGGTAGTCGACGTTGAAGGCATGGGCGTACTTGCCGCTGCTGGCCTTGATCGCTTCCTGCCGTTGACGAGTCACCAGGTCCATGCCCTGCTCGAGCGCATCGCCACCGGCGTGGACGAGACGTAGCAGCAGCTTGGAACGCGGTTCGTCCGGCCCAACCCGCTGCACTCCGTTGCCTGCGGCCGTCAGGTGTTGGCCCCGCGGGCCGCGACCGCCCAGTGTTCGACCTGCCTGCCCGCCGACACGACGACGAGCTGGTCCGCCAGATTGACCGCCGAGCAGACATGGTTGGGTACCACCCGCACCACCTCGCCCAGTGCGGGAAGGGCCGAACCCTCAGGGAACACGACGGTCCCGTGGTGTTCGGACAGCGCCACGATCCGGGCGTCTGGGTGGTCCAGCAGGCGTCCACCTCCTGTGGTCCACGTCGGTCGGTCGGCACCGAGGACCTTGCTACCGGCATCGACGACGACCTGCTGACCGGACCTGCTGACCACGGTCGCGGCTGCCGTGAGGGCGACATCGGACCACCCGCAGCTGCCAAGCTCTGCCTGCTGGGCGTCGTTGAAGGCGTAGACGCCGGGTCGCATCTCGGTCAGGGACGCAGCATCGGCAAGAGCCGCGGTGGGCGTGGACCCCCCGCTCCGGACCACAGGGTCGACACTGACCCGCTGCAGGGACCGCGCGCCAACATCGAGCGCCGTCGCCTCATCGGCGGCCGCCTGGCCACGACCGTCGGGCTGGTATCCGTGGCCGGGGAACGTGAACACGCCCAGCACCTCGAGTCCTGCCCGGCTGGCCGCGGCGGCCACCTCTCCGGCCGCCTCGGGCTGCACCCCACTGCGGTGGTGACCGCTGTCGACCTCGACGAGAACGGCGATGCCGGCACCCGACGCTGCGCTGGCCAAAGCCTGGACCCCTTCCACTGAATCGACCCCGATGCGCAAGGAGACCTGCTCGGCGAGTGCGCGCAATCTGGCTACCCGCCCGCCCGAGACCCACACCGGGTAGGCGATGAACAGGTCACCGAAGCCCGCCGCAGCAAACACTTCGGCTTCACCCACGGTCGCCACGGTGAGCCCACCAGCACCGAGGGCGATCTGGCGTCGGGCGATCTCCAGACACTTGTGGGTCTTGGCGTGCGGTCTCAGCACCAAGCCTCTGGTCCGCGCTGTGGTCGCCGCCCGACGCAGGTTGCGGTCGAGCACGTCGGCGTCCACCACCAGGTACGGCGTGCTCGGATCCAAAGACTCGAGGGGCACGGTCACCACCGTTCAACACGCTTCTCGGGGTACTGGCGTCCATCATCCGCGCAGGACGGGGCGAACGTCACCTTAAGGAGGCATGCTGCCGGTGGCTGGCTGCCGATGACCTGCGGCGGCCATGGCAGCTCGACCTGTCGGTGCCGCGTCCTACGCTCCTGAGCATGGCCGCCACCACCGACCCCGACCTGTTGCTCGAGCGCGTACGTACCCTCTGCCTGGCGCTGCCGGAGGCGACCGAGAAGCTCAGCCACGGCTCCCCGACCTTCTGCGTCCGCAAGACCTTCCTCACCTGGGTGGACGACCACCACGGCGACGGCAACATCGGCTTCTGGTGCGCGGCACCACCCGTCGAGCAGGCCGGCATCCTCGCCGCGGACCCCGAGCGCTTCTTCCGTCCGCCGTACGTCGGTCACCGGGGCTGGATCGGTGTGCGGCTCGTCGTCGCCGACGGCTCGCCCCCCGACTGGGACGAGGTAGCCGAGCTGGTCGAGGACGCCTACCGCACGGTGGCACCGCCGAGCCTTGTGCGGGCGCTGGACGAGCGGTGACGCCGCGGTCGGCCGGCAGCGTCGCCGCCGCCACTACCATTGACACTGCACCCACTTCCACGAAGGGATCCGCTGCGCTATGAGCGTGTCCGACGACCCTGCCCTGAGCCGGGACGACGTTGCCTACCTCGCCGGCCTCGCCCGGATCGACCTGACCGACGCCGAGCTCGACCACCTGGCGCCTCAGCTCGGGGTGATCCTCGACTCGGTCGCCGTGGTGGGTGAGGTCGCAGACGCCGACATCCCGCCGATGTCGCACGCGGTGCCGACCAGCAACGTGTTCCGCGCCGACGAGGTGCGCCCGGGCCTGACCCATGAGGAGGCGCTGTCAGGCGCCCCGCAGGAGGAGCAGCAACGATTCAGCGTGCCCCGGATCCTCACCGAGGAGGCCTGATGAGCAGCGAGGACGACCTCACCCGCCTCAGCGCCACCGAGCTGGCCGAGCGTCTCGCCGCGGGGGACACGACGTCGGTGCAGGCCACGCAGGCTCACCTGGACCGGATCGCCGACGTCGACGGCAACGTCCACGCGTTCCTGCACGTCGACGTCGACGGGGCGCTCGAACAGGCAGACGCGGTCGACCGCCGCCGCGCCGACGGTGAGCTGCTGCACCCGCTGGCGGGCGTGCCGATCGCGGTCAAGGACCTGCTGGCGACCAAGGGGATGCCCACCACCTGCGGCTCGCGCATGCTCGAGGGCTGGATACCTCCGTACGACGCCACGGTCGTCGAGCGGCTGCGTGCAGCCGGGCTGCCGATCCTCGGCAAGACCAACATGGACGAGTTCGCGATGGGCAGCTCGACCGAGCACTCCGCGTACGGTCCGACCCGCAACCCGTGGGACCTCGGGCGCATCCCCGGCGGGTCCGGAGGCGGCTCCGCGGCCGCGGTCGCGGCGTACGAAGCGCCGTTGGCGATCGGCACGGACACCGGGGGCTCGATCCGTCAGCCGGGCGCCGTCACCGGCACGGTCGGGGTCAAGCCGACGTACGGCGGTGTCTCCCGCTACGGCCTCGTCGCGCTGGCGAGCAGCCTGGACCAGGCCGGCCCGGTGACCCGCACGGTGCGTGACGCCGCGCTGTTGCACGACCTGATCGGCGGCCACGACCCGCGCGACTCCACCAGCATCGACGCGCCCGTGCCGCCGGTGCTCGACGCGCTCGACGGCGACCTGACGGGACTGCGGGTCGGCGTCGTGACCGAGCTCGGCGGCGAGGGCTACCAGCCGGGTGTGCGGGCTCGCTTCGAGGAGTCCCTCGAGCTGCTCACCAAGGCGGGTGCCGAGATCGTCGAGGTGTCCTGCCCCAGCTTCACCAAGGCGCTCGCCGCGTACTACCTGATCCTGCCCAGCGAGGCCTCCAGCAACCTGGCCAGGTTCGACGCGATGCGTTTCGGCCTGCGGGTCAGGCCAGAGGGGGTCGATGCCCCGAGCGCCGAGCAGGTCATGGCCGCGACCCGGGCGGCCGGTTTCGGGTCGGAGGTCAAGCGACGCATCATCCTGGGCACGTACGCGCTGTCCAGCGGCTACTACGACGCGTACTACGGCTCGGCACAGAAGGTCCGCACGCTGATCTCCCGCGAATTCGACGCCGCGTTCGGCCGGACCGACGTGCTCGTCTCGCCGACCACGCCGACGACGGCTTTCGAGTTCGGCGCCAAGCTCGACGACCCGCTCGCGATGTACCTCAACGACGTGGCGACCATCCCGGCCAACCTCGCCGGCGTACCCGGTCTGTCGCTGCCCATCGGCCTGGCCGACGAGGACGGCCTGCCGTCGGGGCTGCAGGTGCTCGCGCCGGCGATGGCCGACGACCGGCTGTACCGCGTGGGCTCGGTGCTGGAGCGACTGCTGGAGGAGCAGTGGGGCGGTCCGCTTCTGGGCCGGGCGCCGGAACTGGCCTCGAGCACGGGAGTTGGACGATGACGACGCTGCCCGGCCTGGTCGGCTTCGACGAGGCGCTGGAGACCTTCGACCCGGTGATGGGTCTGGAGGTGCACGTCGAGCTGGACACCGCCACCAAGATGTTCTGCGGCTGCCCCACCGGCTTTGGCGCCGAGCCCAACACCCAGGTGTGTCCGGTGTGCCTCGGGCTGCCCGGTGCGTTGCCCGTCGTCAACGGCGCCGCGGTGCAGTCCGCGATCCGGATCGGCCTCGCGCTGAACTGCTCGATCGCGCCCTGGTGCCGGTTCGCACGCAAGAACTACTTCTACCCGGACATGCCGAAGAACTTCCAGACCTCCCAGTACGACGAGCCGATCGCGTACGACGGCTTCACCGAGGTCGACGTTGACGGCGACGTGTTCCGGGTGGAGATCGAGCGCGCCCACATGGAGGAGGACACCGGCAAGTCGCTGCACGTGGGTGGCGCGACGGGCCGCATCCACGGCGCCGTGCACTCGCTGCTGGACTACAACCGCGCCGGCGTGCCGCTGATCGAGATCGTCACCAAGCCGATCGAGGGAGCCGGGGCCAGGGCCGCACAGGTCGCTCGGGCCTACGTGGCGCACCTGCGCGAGCTGTTGCTGTCACTCGGGGTCTCCGACGTCCGCATGGAGCAGGGCTCGATGCGCTGCGACGTCAACCTCTCGCTGCGCCCGGTCGGGCAGCAGACCTTCGGCACCCGCACGGAGACCAAGAACGTGAATTCGCTGCGCAGCGTCGAGCGGGCCATCCGTTTCGAGGTGTCGCGCCAGGCAGGGGTGCTGGGCGCGGGGGCTGCGATCGTCCAGGAGACCCGCCACTTCCACGAGGACACGGGCGAAACGACCGCCGGACGGGTCAAGACCGACGCCGAGGACTACCGCTACTTCCCCGAGCCGGACCTCACGCCGATCGAGGCGACCGCCGACTGGGTCGAGGAGCTGCGTGCGACATTGCCCGAAGCCCCGCGGGTGCGCCGGGCGCGGCTGCAACAGGCCTGGGGAGCCAGCGACCTGGAGATGCGCGACATAGTCGGTGCCGGTGCGCTCATCCTCGTCGAACAGACGGTCGCCGCTGGTTCATCCCCGCAGGCGGCACGCAAGTGGTGGCTCTCGGAGCTCACCCGCCGGGCCAACGAGACCGGCGTCGACGTGAGTGAGCTCGCGATCACACCGGCGGACGTGGCCGGCATCCAGGCGATGGTCGACGCCGGTCGGATCAACGACAAGCTCGCCCGAGGCGTGTTCGACGGCGTGCTGGCCGGGGAGGGGACACCGCAGGAGGTCGTCGCCGCGCGCGGCCTGGAGGTGGTGTCCGACGACGCTGCGCTCGGAGCGGCCGTGGACCGGGCGATCGCGGCCAGTCCCGACGTGGCCGACAAGATCCGCGCGGGCAAGGTCGCCGCCGCCGGGGCACTGATCGGTGCGGTCATGAAGGAGATGCGTGGGCAGGCCGACGCCGGCCGGGTTCGCGAGCTGATCCTGTCCCGGCTGACCTGACGGGGCGGTTCACGAGCATTCCGAGTGAGCGAGGGGGTCCCCGTTCTCATAGGTCGGGCACAGGGGACCCCTTCGCTCAATCAGGAGAGTGTCAGGCGCAGGATCCGGTCATCCGCCTCGTCGGGGTCGCCACGGCCGTCGGTGTTGGAGGTGACGAGCCACAGGGAGCCGTCCGGCGCGGCCTCGACGGTCCGTAGCCGTCCGTACTCACCGGTGAGGAACGCAACCGGCTCGCCGCGGACGCTGCCGGTGGGCGTCACGTCGATGCGCCACAGGCGTTCGCCGGCCAGAGCGGCCATCCACACCGAGCCTTGCGCGTACGCGATGCCCGACGGTGACGCCTCGTCGGTGCCCCACTGCACCAGTGGGTCGACGAACTCGTCGGAGCCACCGGACCTGCCCTCGACCGTCGGCCAGCCGTAGTTCGCACCGGCAGCGACCCGGTTCAGCTCGTCCCAGGTGTCCTGGCCGAACTCGCTCGCGTACAGGTTGTCCTCGTCGTCCCAGGCGATGCCCTGCACGTTGCGGTGCCCGAGGCTGTAGACCTCCGTGCCGAACGGGTTGTCCGGTGCCGGCTCCCCCTCCGGGGTCAGGCGCAGGATCTTGCCGGCCAGTGAGCCGCGGTCCGGCGCGGTGCCCGACTCCGACGCGTCGCCGGTGCTGATGTACAGCAAGCCATCCGGGCCGAAGCCGAGCCGGCCGCCGTTGTGGATCTGTGCGACCGGGATGCCCTCGAGCAGGACCTCCTGCGGGCCGAGGGTGTCGTCCTCGAAGCGCATGCGTACGACCCGGTTGTCCGACGGCGTCGAGTAGTACGCGTACACCCACGGCTGCTCGGGGAACTCCGGGTGCACCGCGAGACCGAGCAGGCCGCCCTCGGAGGACGGGTCGGCCTCGGGCAGCTCGCCGACGGTGACCGCCTCGCCGCCATCAACGGGGACGCGCTTAATCAGGCCGGTGTCGCGCTCGGAGACCAGCGCATCCCCCTCGGGCAGGAACGCCAGGCCCCACGGACTGGTCAGCCCCTCGGTGATGGTGGTGTCGATCTGCGGCTCGGCCGGGCCCGGTTCGGGATCTGGTGTCTCCTCGGGCGTCTCCTCCGTCTCCGTCGGCTCGGGTTCGGTCGGCGTGGTCTCGTCGTCGGGAGAGACCACGACCGGCCCGGGCTCCTCCTCCCTCTCGCCGTTGCCGCCGCAGGCGGTCAGCGCCAGCAGGCACAGGGTCAGGGCCGCTGCTCCGGCTCGTGTCCTCATCCGCCCAAGGGTGCCTGCTCGACGACCGGGACGCACACGCCCGCCCCGTCCCGACCGGCTGCACCGGTGCTTTGTGCTGGGCGTACGGCTCACGCTGGCGGTCGGTCAGCGGCGGGTTCACGGAACTGCTGAAGCACTACGGTGGGCGACCAGGCTGTCACGCTCGAGTGGGCGCCGCACGCCGGTCGGCGCCCGTGGCTAGGGTCGGTGCCATGGCTGCCCCGCACCTCGTCTGGCTCCCGTTCGCCGCCGAGGACCTCGGCGACCCACCCGACGGCCTGCAGATCGAGACGTACGAGGGTGGCGAGCCGCCCGGGTCAGTGGAGCGGGTCGAGTTCTTCGTGCCGTCCTACGACATCGGGCTCGACGTGTCGGTCCTACTGCCGCGGATGCGCAACCTGCGGGTCGTGCAGACCCAGACCGCAGGTGTCGACAACGTGGAGCCGTACGTACCCGCCGGGGTGACCCTCTGCAATGCCCGGGGGGTGCACGACGCCTCCACGGCGGAGCTCGCGATGGGCCTGGTCCTGGCGTCGTTGCGCGGCATCCCCGACTTCGCTCTCGCCCAGACCGATGGACGGTGGCTGCACGGGGTGCGCCCGGCCCTGGCCGACCGCAGCGTCTTGATCGTCGGGTACGGGAGCATCGGTGCCGCCCTCGAACGCCGGCTCGACGGATTCGAGTGCGAGATCGTCCGGGTGGCCCGGCGGGCCCGCGACGGGGTCCACGGCTGGCAGGACCTGCCCGGCCTGCTGGGGTCCGCCGACGTCGTGGTGCTGATGGTGCCACTCGACGACTCCACCCGCCGGCTCGTCGACGACGGCTTCCTGGCCCGCATGAAGGACGGTGCGCTGCTGGTCAACGTGGCGCGCGGCGGCGTCGTCGACACCGACGCCCTGGTGGCAGAGTGCGCGACCGGGCGGCTGACGGCGGCCGTTGACGTCACCGACCCCGAGCCGCTGCCGCCGGAGCATCCGCTGTGGACGACTCCGGGTGTGCTGGTCAGCCCGCACGTGGGCGGCGCCACGAGCGCTATGAAGCCGCGGGTGACGCGCCTGGTCGAGGAGCAGCTTGTGCGCTTCGCTGCCGGCACGCCCCTCGCCAACGTGGTGGGGGCCGGCCGGAGCTAGCCGGGACTCATCGCCCACCGGATGGTCGATGTCGAGGCGACCCCGGCCGCGCGGACGAGAGTCGCTTCGGCGAGCGGCAACCACGGAAGGCGCAGCTGCCGCCTGGTCCATCGCGGCATCATCGCCACCCCGGCGGCCGCGATGAACGCGTAACCGGCGCGGGCGGGAACGGGGAGCGGGGGGCGCAGCAGCATGAACCGCGCCGCCTCGCGCGCCTCCGGTGTGCCGCGCAGCTCCGGGCGGTAGGACGCCAGAGTGTCGTTGAGCTCCGCCACGGTCGTGGGCACCTCCACGGCGCCGAGCGCCCACGCCACCTGCGCGGCCTGGGCGACGTACTCGTCGGCCGCGCCGGGGCTCAGCGGCCGGGCACCGTACCGCTGGTGGGCGGCGAGGAAGGAGTCGACCTCGGCCACGTGCACCCAGGTAAGCAGGTGCGGGTCGGACGCCGTGTACGCGACCCCGTCGTCGGTGACGCCACGGACCCGCTCGTGCACGGACCGGACGACGTCGACAGCGCGCTGGGCGTCGTTCGCGGTGCCGAAGGTGGTCGTCGCGAGGAAGGTGCTGGTGCGCTGCAGACGTCCCCACGGGTCGCCGCGGTAGCCGGAGTGCTGGGCGACCGCAGCCATCGCGACCGGGTGCAGGGATTGAAGGAGCAGCGCCCGGATGCCGCCCACGAACATCGAGGCGTCGCCGTGCACCACCCGGATCGGGCTGTCCGGCTCGAACCAGCGCGGACCGACCGAGCCGTGGATGCGCGCCCGCCGGGCCGGACCCTCGGGACCGGCCACCCGGTGGAAGAGGGCGGCCCCCACGGCGTGTCGGACCCTTGCGACAGGACTCATCTCCTCATGGTCGGTCAGGTCGTGCCTACCTGCACGCCGAGCCGTCCTCGGCCGGAAGTCCCGGCCGAGGAGGCCGTCGGTCCCTCGCCGGAGCCAATAGGCGGCGCGGCAGCGAGTGCTAGCGGGCGGCTTCGCTCTGGCCACCTGCCCGTTGGCACTGGGCTCTGGGTTCGGGTGTGCGGTAGTGGATGCGGAGGCCTTGCTGCTCGGGTGCATGGCCGGGGCGCAGCACTAGGCGCTCGTCGTAGTCTCCACCGTCCTGGGAGCGGAACGGGATCGTTTCGCTCGTCGGGAGCGAGGCGAGCCGGTCCCGCAGCTGCGCCGCGGCGGCCTCGTAGTCGGTGCCGGAGAGTTCGACCGCGCCGTTGACCACCAGCGGCGGCAGCACCGACATGCCGGTGTACCACAACGTCCCGTGCAGCACCGGGAACAGCACGTCGTTGATGTCGCCGTGGATTCCGCGCGGTCCGGTGGTGGCGGAGTTGGCGCCGACCGTGGTGATGACCAGCGCACGTCTGCCGACCAGCCCACCGTTGCCGTATCGCAAGGGTCGGCCGGTGCGTGGGTCGATGACTCCCTGGGCGAACCCCTGCACGAACAGCCGGTCGAACCAACCCTTGAGGATGGCGGGCGGGCCGAACCACCAGAGCGGGAACTGCAGAACCAGCGTGTCAGCCCAGATGAGCTTGTCCTGCTCGGCGCGGATGTCCGCAGCCAGATCCCCGGACCGCAGGGCCTGCTCGGAGGCGGCGAGGACGTCCAGACGCTCACCGGTGTCGTGGTCGAAGTCGTCGTGATCGACCACCGGATCCCACCCCATCGCGTAGAGGTCTGACTCGCGGACCTGGTGGCCCTGCTCACGCAGCACGCCGACACCCTCGTCTCGCAGGGCACCGTTCAGCGAGCGGGGGTCCGGATGGGCAAGGACCCACAGCACCTGCATCGTTGATCCTCCTCCTCTCGCGGGCGAGGCTGAGCGCCGTTCGCGCCGTTGCGTTGCCCCTGCCGTTGGTCGCAGCTCCAGCATGGGTCGACGACCTAGGTCGTACGAGTGCCCGATGGCCAACATGTGCAAGGATCGGGCCATGGCGGTCAGGGTGCGCGCTGGACGGCACCCACGGGGTCATCGGGTCGCCGTGCTCGTCCGCGACGGGGTGATGCCGATGGAGCTGGGCATCGTGCACCAGATGTTCGGCGCCACCAGGTCCGCCGACGACGAGCAGCTGTACGACGTGGTGACGTGCACACCCACACCCGGCGAGGTCCGCACCGACGCCGACTTCTCCATCCACGTGGACGACGGGCCGCGTGCCCTGGCCGCGGCCGACACGGTGATCGTTCCGGCCTCTCACGCACCCGGCGAGACCGACTCGACCGGCAGGCTCGGCGCGGGGCTCGCCGACGCCCTGGCCCGCATCCGACCCGGCACCCGAGTCGCCTCGATCTGCACCGGCGCCTTCGTCCTCGCCGCTGCCGGTCTGCTCGACGGCCGGCGGGCGACCACGCACTGGCTGTCGGTCGACCACTTCCGCTACCTCTACCCGGCGGTCGACCTCGACCCCGCCGTCCTCTACACCGACGACCGCAACGTGCTGACCTCGGCCGGGGAAGCCTCCGGTATCGACCTGTGCCTGCACATGATCCGCTGCGACCATGGTGCAGCGGTTGCCAACGACGTCGCCCGCCGCACCGTCGTACCCCCGCATCGCGCCGGCGGCCAAGCTCAGTACATTCCCCGACCCATTCCCGACCCATCGCCGTCGTCCACCGCCACCGCACGTGCCTGGGCGCTGGAACACCTCGACCAGCCCCTCTCGCTGCGCGAACTCGCCACCCACGCGGCCCTGAGCGTCCGGACCTTCACCCGCCGCTTCCGCGACGAGACCGGGACGACCCCGGGCCAGTGGCTGACCCAACAGCGCCTCGACCGGGCCCGGCAGCTGCTGGAAGGCACCGACCTACCGATAGACCGGATCGCCCTCGAAGCTGGCTTCGGCACCGCCGCGTCGCTGCGTCAGCATCTGCACACCACCCTCGGCCTCTCACCCAGCGCCTACCGCAACACCTTCCGCGGCCCGACCGACACATGACCCCGGCAGCCGGCACCAGGGCCCGGGCCGATGTCCGAGCTCACCCGTCGGCGGACCCATCGCGCGACCGGTGAACCCATCGAGGCACGGGAGTCGAGACGTGCCTCTCGGGTCACGGCACGTACCGCAGCTCACGCAGGCGCGCCAGGTGTCCGAGAAGGCTCTGGTGGGAGTCGACGCATCCGGCGAACCCGGCCCGGCGGATCTTGATGGTGCTCTGGACCATGTCGAAGCCGGCGCTCCAGATGCCGTCCGCGAATGCCCAGGAGGCGACCTGGTCGTACGGTGTGGGTTGCAGGTGGTGGCGGCTCACGAGCGCGTCCCAGGCGGCTTCCTTGTCGGCCATCTGATCGGCCAGGCTCATCGGTTGCGGGGCAGCGGTGGGCATGTCGAAGTCTCGCGCGATGTCGGGCCACAGGTGCTGCCAGCGGAACTGGTCGCCGTTGAGCACGTTGAAGATCTCGTTGGTCGCTGTGTCGCTGGACAGGGCCCACTGCGTGGCAGCTGCCAGCAGGTCGGCGTCGGTGAACTGGTGCAGTGCCGTCCACGCCTGCGCGGACCCGGGGAAGCGCAGCGGCACACCGGCGTCCTTGGACAGGGCAGCGAACACTGCGATGGACATGAGCAGGTTCATCGGTGAGCCGGTGTTGAAGCCGATGACCACGTCGGGGCGCAGGACCGTCCAGGTGAAGCCATCCGTTGCGGAACGATCCGCGAGCAGGTCCTCCTGGTCGTTGTAGAAGATCGGCCCCAGGACGCGCGGGTCGGACTCCTTGGCCGGAGTCTTGTAGGGGCCCAGGTGCTCGCCGTAGGACTTGCCTCCGCCGATGAGGACGACCCGCTGGACGGCCGCGCCGGCGCCTCGGAGCGCGTCCAGTGTGTTCGCGAGCATCGCCAGGTTGGGAGCGGTCGTCTCCGCCATGGTGGGGCGCTCGACGTACGCGGCGTGGACGAGGTGCGTGACGTGGCCCAGGTGCGCGAACGCGGCTGCGCTGGCGGTGGCGTCGAGGAGGTCGACGCTGACGTGAGGTGCCCCGGCGGAGCCCTCAGCACTCCGCGAGGGTGCCCCTCTGCGGGACGCAGTGGTCGGGTTCCACTCGGCGCTCGCGCTCAGCTGTTCGGCGATGGCGCGCCCGGTGACTCCGTGTGGACCGATGACCAGCACCTGCCCGGGCGACGTGGCGTTGATGTCTCCCTGCTTGTCGGGACGATCAGTCATCGGCCACCGCCACGCGCCTGAGGACAGCCGGCTGTGCGGAGGCCACTCGTGCCAACTCGGACGTCATCGGGTGTGGACCCATCAGTGAGGGGGTGATGAGGCCACAGTGACCCGCCCTGGTCTCAGAAGTCCAACAGGAGGATTCTGTTGGACCCATAACACAAGGTGATGACATGACCCTGCGTCAGATGGAGTACCTGCTCACGGTGATCCGCGAACAGTCGTTCACCCGCGCGTCGGATCATCTCAACGTCAGCCAGTCGGCCCACGGTCAGAGCCCGGCCGACGGTGAACAAGACACTCGGACCCGGGACCAGGGGTGCCACCAACCAGTCACCTGCTCGCGTTCGCCGTGATGGCTTTCGTTCTGATCGTCACGAGCGTATCGACATCGTTGCGTCACCTGGGCCGTCCGGCGAATGTATCAGTTATCGGCTGATGTCCCTACCGGCATCAGGTGCTGGCTGATGCAGGTCTGAGTGGAGGAGCTCCGCCAGTGCCTGGATGAGGGCCTTGCCTCCGGAGGAGGACAATGCCTGGGAGACCGCCGACTGCGTGACCCCTGCCGCCTCGGCGATCGTGGACTGACGGGCTCCTGCGAGCGACCCGCGCAGGACGCTCAGCTGCAGGGGGGACATGGCGGCCAGCAGGTGGTCCTGCAGGACCAGGAACGACCGGGTCAGGGCGGCCTCGCGGTGTGCGGCAGTGCTCTCCTGCTCCGCGGCGACGACCCAGGTCCGCGCCGAGCGACTGCGCGAGGCGGCCCGCCGCCGGGCAGCCCCGATGGCGCTCCTGGCGGCCCACCAGGCGGGGCCGTCCTGCGACATCGGCACGCGGCCCTGATCGAACACCGCCAGCGAGCCGATGCCGATGCCGAAGCGGGTGTCGACGTCCGGCAGCAGGTCCAGGCGCAGTTCCAGGCACAACCGTACGGCGTCGCCCGCGCGTGCGGTCGCCGCTTGGAACTCGTCACCCAGGGTCTCCTCCAACCGCTGGGTGAGCAGGGGCGAGGAGGCGTGCGCGGCCAGCACGGCGCGGACCCGCTGCTGGAGGGCGGCACGGTCGGAGTGACGGCGCGAGCCGACCAGGTCTGCGATCACCACCGCCCCGCGGAGCGGTCCACTCGAGCCCACCTCGCTATCAGTCATGGACTGATGGTAACGCATCATCAGTCAGACACTGATACAGCGCCTCACACGGTCGCTGGACGTCGCGGTGCCACCACCACTGTCGGTCCGGGGGTGCACAGTGTGCGCCATGAACAGCCGCAGGCAGGGGTGCCGTGGATGACGACGTTCGTCATGACCGTTCTGCTCGGCGTGGGCGTAGCCCTTGCCGCGGCGTTCGTCGAGCCCCGCAGCTCACGCGGCCCGGCGCGGCGTACCTGCCCCTGCGCGCTTGACCGCTGGTCGGGACCCGGACCGGACGCGGCCACCCGCGGCGTAGGCTCGCAGCCCATGAGCGACGAGCGCCACGCCCCCGACATCAAGCCCCGCAGCCGGGACGTCACCGACGGCCTCGAGAAGACCGCCGCACGCGGAATGCTCCGCGCGGTCGGGATGGGCGACGACGACTGGGCCAAGCCGCAGATCGGCGTGGCCTCGAGCTGGAACGAGATCACCCCGTGCAACCTCTCGCTGGACCGGTTGGCCGACGCGGTGAAGTCCGGTGTCCACGCCGGCGGTGGCTACCCGCTGCAGTTCGGCACCATCTCGGTGTCCGACGGCATCTCGATGGGACACGAGGGGATGCACTTCTCGTTGGTCTCACGCGAGGTCATCGCCGATTCCGTCGAGACCGTGATGATGGCCGAGCGACTCGACGGGTCGGTGCTCCTCGCCGGCTGCGACAAGAGTCTGCCCGGGATGCTGATGGCCGCCGCCCGGCTCGACCTGGCCAGCGTGTTCCTGTACGCGGGCTCGATCATGCCCGGCAACGTCGACGGCCAGGACGTCACGATCATCGACGCGTTCGAGGCCGTGGGGGCGTGCCTGCGCGGTTTGATCACCCGTGCCGAGGTGGACCGCATCGAGCGGGCGATCTGTCCGGGCGAGGGTGCCTGCGGAGGGATGTACACCGCCAACACGATGGCCGCGGTCGCCGAGGCGCTCGGGATGTCGCTGCCCGGCTCGGCGGCGCCGCCGGCGGTCGACCGTCGGCGTGACGGCTTCGCCCACAAGTCCGGGCAGGCCGTCGTGGAGATGTTGCGCCAGGGGATCACCGCGCGCCAGGTCATGACCAGGCCGGCCTTCGAGAACGCGATCGCCGTCGTCATGGCACTGGGCGGTTCCACCAACGCGGTGCTGCACCTGCTCGCGATCGCCCACGAGGCGGAGGTGGACCTCTCGCTGGACGACTTCACGAGGATCGGCCGGAAGGTCCCGCACCTCGGGGACCTCAAGCCGTTCGGCCGATATGTGATGAACGACGTCGACCGCGTCGGAGGCATCCCGGTGATCATGAGCGCACTTGTCGATGCCGGAATGATGGACGGTGACTGCCTGACCGTGACCGGCGCGACGATGGCCCAGAACCTTGCCCAGCTGGCCCCGCCGCCGGTCGACGGCACGATCGTGCGCAGCTTGGACAACCCGATCCACGCCACCGGCGGTCTCACCATCCTGCACGGCAGTCTGGCGCCGGAGGGTGCCGTGGTGAAGAGCGCCGGCTTCGACAGCACGATATTCGAGGGAACCGCACGAGTCTTCGACGGCGAACAGGCCGCGATGGCGGCGCTGGCACACGGCACCATCGTCACCGGTGACGCCGTGGTCATCCGGTACGAAGGTCCCAAGGGCGGACCGGGGATGCGCGAGATGCTGGCCATCACCGGAGCCATCAAGGGAGCCGGACTGGGCAAGGACGTTCTGCTCCTGACAGATGGGCGGTTCTCCGGCGGCACCACCGGCCTGTGCGTGGGACATGTCGCCCCGGAGGCCGTCGACAGCGGTCCCATCGCGCACGTCCGTGACGGCGACCCGGTCGTGCTCGACATGGAGGCAGGGACACTCGACCTGCGGGTGGAACCGGTCGAGCTCGAGGCACGCGCACGAGGGTGGCGACCGCGGGAGTCGGTGCACACCCGCGGCGTGCTCGCCAAGTACGCCAGGCTCGTCGGCTCCGCGGCTGCAGGGGCGGTCTGCGGCTGAGCCCACCAGCGGCTCGTCGGGATGCGATCATGAGCGGGTGACCTGCCCGTCGGAGTGCCTCGTGCCCTTCGGTGCGGTGCCAGTCGGTGCCCCGTGACCGCCGCATCCGGACCGGCGATGGTGGTCGTGCTGCTGACCGGCGGGATCCTGAGCGTCGCGGCTGGCTGGTGCGTGGTCCGGACCTGGAAGCGTGGCCTGCGCCGCGACGCGCTGATCGTTGCGGCCTTGAGTTTGAGCTTCATCGCCATGGGTGTGCTCGGCCTGGTCCACGGGCGGCCGGATGCGCCTTCGGTCTACAGCGTTCTGCTCGGGGTATCGCTGGCGGCGTTCGCGGTCGCCTACGTCGCCATCGTCCGCAGGTTCTTCGACGCCTGGCGTGAGCTCACCCTGGACGCCTGGCTGATCGGCGGCAGTGGCCTCCAGGCGACCTGGAGCATCGTGCTGCTGACCGACAACGGCGTCGCGCTGGAGCAGCCCTACCTGGACCTGGTGCATGTCGGCGTTGCTGCATGGTTCACGGCGGGTGTGCTGCGCCACGCCCCGCTGCTGGAGCATCACTCGCGTCCCGTCCGGCTCGCAGCGGTCGCCTTCCCGCTGCCCTACCTCGCCGCAGTGGTGCTGAACAAGGCCCCGACGCCGACCTGGTCCGACGAGTGGTTCTACCTGCCCGAGCTGCTGACATCCGCGTCGTTCATGCTGATCCTGGTCATGGTCGCGGCCTACCCCGACGGTCTGACGCACGACGTGGTCCCGCTCCGGTCGCGGGTCGGCTTGCAGGCCCCGTACCTCGCCGTGCTGCTGGCCCTCCCGCTTGCATTCACCGCCATCATCAGCGGGGACGCCGGCGGGATGGCGGCTTTCCTGGTCCTGTGCGGCCTGCTGGTCGTCGTGCTGAGTATCCGGCAGATCCTCACCACCGGCGTCAACGAGGCCCTCGTGTCGCGCATGAAGGAGCGGGAGAACCTCTACCGCTCGCTCGTCCAGGACTCCAGCGATGTCATCATGATCGCCACCCACGGGGGGGTGCTGGAGTACGTCAGTCCTGCGGCCTTGCCGGTGCTCGGTGAGCCGGGCGCGGACATGGTGGGCCGACCGGCCGGCGAGGTCCTCGGCGTCACCGACGCGGATCTGATGCAGGTGATCGACTCGGTGCTCGACGACGGTGCGCCACGACGGATCGAGAGCCGGGTGGTCGATCCCACCGAGAGCAGCCACCTCGAGACGATCGTGTCCGTCCGAGGCGGCAACGTCGTGCTCAACGTGCGCGACGTCAGTGAGCGCACCGTGCTGCGTGAACAGCTCAACGACCTGGCCTTCCGGGACCCGTTGACAGGCTTGCACAACCGCACCCGCCTGGTGCGCTCACTCGAGCAGTCGTTGGACACCTGGCGAGGCAACCCGTCCAGCGCGCATCTCGTGCTGCTGTTCCTCGATCTCGACGGCTTCAAGGCGGTCAACGACGCAGCGGGGCATGCCGCGGGTGACGCGGTGCTGCACAAGGTCGCCGGACGGCTCTCCGCGGCGCTCCCACGTACTGCGACGCTGGCACGGGTCGGTGGCGACGAGTTCGCTGTGCTGTTCACCGACATCGGCTGGCAGGAGGTGGGCGTACTGGTCGACCACATCGCCGCCGAGGTCGCCCGGGCCTACGAGATCGAGCAGGGCGAGTTCGTCATCGGGGTCAGCATCGGCGTGGTCGAGGCGGGCGACGCGGCGGACGCGGAGAACCTGTTGCGTGACGCCGATCTCGCGATGTACGCGGCGAAACGTTCACGCCAGAGCTGGATGCCCTTCGATCCCTCGATGCACGAGGAGGCGGTCCGCCGCACCGACAGCGATCGGGTGCACGCTGATGCGCTGAGCGAGGGCCGGCTCGAGCTGCGCTACCAGCCGATCGTCGACCTCGAGACCGAGGAACCGACGGGGGTGGAGGCGTTGCTGCGGTGGCGCACGGCGGCGGGGCTGCTGTGCCTGCCGCAGCCGCTGATCGAGTACGCCGAGCGCACCGGACGGGTCAGCGACCTGACCGACTGGGTCGTCGGTGCGGCACTCGACCAGGTAGCCGCCTGGCGCGAGGAGGTGGCGCTGATCCCGGTGTCGGTCAACCTGGCGCCGGTGGAGCTGCTACGCGAGGGCGCCGTGGCGTCGTTTCGACACGAGCTGGCCAGTCGCGATCTCCCGGCCTCCGTGCTCACCATCGAGATCACCGAGCAGGTGCTGTTGCACGAGGCCGATCGGGCGATCCGGGTCATCAACGACCTGAGGGCACTCGGCGTCAAGGTGGCCATCGACGACTTCGGGACGGGATTCTCCTCGTTGGCCTACCTCGTGGACCTGCCCGTCGACGTGATCAAGATCGATGCGAGCTTCCTGCAGGCGCTCCCGCGGACCCACACGGCCCGCACCGTGGTCGCCGGCATTGTGGACATGGCCCGCGACCTCGACCTCGTCGTCGTCGCGGAGGGAGTCGAGACGATCGAGCAGCGGGACCTGCTGCTCACGCTGGGGCGCACACAGTGCCAGGGCTACCTGTTCGGTGGTGTCCTGCGCAGCGAGGAGGTCAGTGCACTCTTCGCGATCGGTTCGGGAAGTCTGCAGGTGGAGCATCGCCGCGCCTCCGAACGCTCCGCCTGATCCGGGCGTCGCGGCGCGACCGGACTCTCGACCCGGCGGGCTCCCGCCGCCAGCTCCCCATGGCATGTTGGCACTGCCCATGGGACGCAACCCATGGTTGGTGCGGTTTACCAGGGTCCCCAGGTAAACCGCGCCACGCCCGGCGGCCTGACGGCTGGCATCCGAGACGCGTGTCCGCATGTCGAGACACAGTGACCGTCTGATTGATCTGCGGCGTGGTGTGGGCGAGAGTGAGTGCGTGCGCTCCCCGATCATTCTCGTATGCCGATGACGTGAAGACTCCTCGGAGTCACACGTCCCCCTCGCCCGCCCTCCGGGGCCGAGGGGTTTTTTTGTGCCATCGATCCAGGACCGCCGACACTGCCTGATCAACCGACGAGGACCGTGATGAGTGAGCAGATGACCGGGGCGGCCAGCCTGGTGAGATCGCTGGAACAGGTCGGCGTCGACACGATCTTCGGCATCCCCGGTGGCGCCGTCCTCCCGGTGTACGACCCGCTGTTCGACAGCCAGCAGATCCGGCACATCCTGGTTCGCCACGAGCAGGGCGCCGGGCACGCAGCCCAGGGGTACGCCGTGGCCAGCGGCCGGACCGGTGTGTGCATGGCGACGTCAGGCCCGGGGGCGACCAACCTGGTGACGCCGATCGCCGACGCGAACATGGACTCCGTCCCGCTGGTCGCCATCACCGGGCAGGTACCGAGCTCGGCGATCGGGACGGACGCCTTCCAGGAGGCCGACATCCGCGGCATCACCATGCCCATCACCAAGCACTCGTACCTGGTGACCGACCCGGCGCAGATCCCGCGCATCATCGCCGAGGCGTTCTACATCGCCGGGACCGGACGCCCGGGACCGGTGCTCGTCGACATCGCCAAGGACGCGCTGCAGGCGATGACGACCTACTCCTACCCGCGCGAGGTGTCGCTGCCCGGGTACCGGCCTACGACGCGTCCGCACGCCAAGCAGCTGCGCGAAGCCGTGCGGTTGATGCTCGCCTCGACCCGGCCGGTGCTGTACGTGGGCGGCGGAGTCATCAGGGCCAACGCATCCGCCGAGCTCCGGACCCTCGCCGATCTGACCGGCATCCCGGTGGTCACGACGCTGATGGCCCGCGGTGCCTTCCCCGACAGTGATGAGTTGCACCGCGGCATGCCCGGTATGCACGGCAGTGTGTCGGCGGTCGCGTCGCTGCAGCGCTCGGACCTGCTGATCTCGCTCGGGGCACGCTTCGACGACAGAGTGACCGGCAAGCTGGACTCCTTCGCCCCCGGGGCCAAGGTCATCCACGCCGACATCGACCCGGCGGAGATCTCCAAGAACCGCATCGCCGACGTACCGATCGTGGGTGACGTGCGTGAGGTGATCACCGAGCTGTGCGTCATCCTCGAGGCCGAGCAGGCTGCCGGCCGCAGCGGGGACTACGCCGCATGGCGCGACTACACCGCCGGCATCGCGACCCGGTACCCGCTCGGCTACGACCAGCCCGACGACGGATCGTTGTCCCCGCAGTACGTCATCGAGCGGATCAACGACGCTGCCGGACCGGGGGCCACGTACGTCGCCGGCGTCGGACAGCACCAGATGTGGGCCAGCCAGTTCGTGCAGTACGAGCGCCCGAACTCGTGGATCAACTCCGGCGGCCTGGGCACGATGGGCTTCGCCGTGCCGGCCGCGATGGGCGCCAAGGTCGCCGAGCCGGACCGCGTCGTCTGGGCGATCGATGGGGACGGCTGCTTCCAGATGACCAACCAGGAGCTCGCGACCTGCGCGATCGAGGGCATCCCGATCAAGGTCGCGGTCATCAACAACTCGTCGCTGGGCATGGTCCGGCAGTGGCAGTCCCTGTTCTACGGCAGCCGCTACTCCAACACCGACCTGCACTCCACCCGCATCCCGGACTTCGCCAAGCTCGCCGAGGCGTACGGGTGCGTCGGGCTGCGCTGCGACAAGCCCGACGACGTGGACTCGATCATCGCCCAGGCCATGGAGATCGACGACCAGCCGGTGGTCGTCGACTTCGCCGTGCACCGCGACGCGATGGTGTGGCCGATGGTCGCCGCCGGCACGAGCAACGACGCGATCCAGATCGCGCGCGACATGGCGCCCGACTTCGAGACGGATGACCTGACATGAGCCAGCACACGCTTTCGGTCCTGGTCGAGGACACCCCTGGTGCCCTGGCCCGGGTGTCGGGCCTGTTCTCGCGCCGGGGCTTCAACATCGAGTCGCTCGCCGTGGGGCCCACCGAGATCGTCGGTGTCTCGCGGATGACGATCGTCGTCAACGTTGACGCGTTGCCGCTGGAGCAGGTGACCAAGCAGCTCAACAAGCTGATCAACGTCCTCAAGATCGTGGAGCTCGACCCGTCGGACGCTGTCGAGCGCGAGCTGCTCCTGGTCAAGGTCAAGGCTGATGCCGCCACCCGCAGCCAGGTCATCGAGATCATCCAGCTCTTCCGGGCCAAGGCAGTCGACGTGGGACCGGACTCCATCACGATCGAGGTCACCGGCGACCCGGGAAAGCTCGCGGCGATCCTGCGGGTCCTCGAGCCGTTCGGCATCCGTGAGCTGGTCCAGTCGGGCAAGGTGGCCGTCGGCCGAGGTAGCCGATCGATCACCGACCGCACCCTGCGCCAGATGATCAGCGCCTCCTGAGACCCCGTTCAGCCAACTCATCCCTCTCGCGCAAGGAGAACCGACCCGTGGCGACCATGTACTACGACGACGACGCCGACCTGTCCCTGATCCAGGACCGGAACGTGGCCGTGCTCGGCTACGGCAGCCAGGGTCACGCGCACGCGCTGTCGCTGCGTGACTCCGGTGTGGACGTGCGGGTGGGTCTGCCCGAGGGCTCCGGGAGCCGTGCGAGGGCCGAGGCGCAGGGACTGGCCGTCCGCACGCCGTACGAGGCCTGTGAGGAGGCCGATCTGGTCGTCATGCTCACGCCGGACCACGTGCAACGACACGTCTACGCCGACGCCGTCGAGCCGAACCTGGTCGAAGGCGACGCGTTGTTCTTCGGCCACGGCTTCAACATCCGCTTCGGGTACATCGAGCCGCCCGCCTTCGTCGACGTGGCCATGGTGGCGCCGAAGGGACCCGGCCACCTGGTCCGTCGTGAGTACGTCGACGGTCGGGGCGTGCCGGTGCTCGTCGCGGTCGAGCAGGATCCCAGCGGTACGGCGTGGGAGCTCGCGCTGTCCTACGCCAAGGGGATCGGCGGGCTGCGCGCCGGTGGCATCCAGACCACCTTCACCGAAGAGACCGAGACCGACCTGTTCGGTGAGCAGACCGTGCTGTGCGGGGGTGTCTCCGAGCTCATCGTGAAGGGCTTCGAGACCCTGACCGATGCCGGCTACCAGCCCGAGGTCGCGTACTTCGAGTGCCTGCACGAGCTCAAGCTCATCGTCGACCTGATGTACGAGGGGGGCATCGCCAAGCAGCGCTGGAGCGTGTCCGACACCGCCGAGTACGGCGACTACGTCTCCGGCCCGCGTGTCATCGACGACTCGGTGAAGCAGCGCATGGGCGAGGTGCTCGAGGACATCTGCAACGGCTCGTTCGCGCAGCGCTTCATCGACGACCAGGACAACGGCGCGAAAGAGTTCAGGGCCTTGCGCGAGAAGGCAGCGGCCCATCCGATCGAGGCGGTCGGCAGGGATTTGCGTGGCATGATGGCCTGGGTCAAGAGCCACGACGACGACTACACTGAGGGCTCGTCGGCTCGTTGAGCCTGCCGCCTTCGACGACAACTACATCACACGGCCGGGGTGCCCTTCGGGGCTGAGATCACACCCGCCACCACCTGATCCGGTTCGTACCGGCGTAGGGAGCCGTCGATCGCCCCATGAGGCTCCCCGTGCCACCACCCGAGGGGAGCCTCATGAACGTCCAGACCGTCCAGGCAGCCGTACGCGAGCAGCGTCCGCTGGTGCAGTGCCTGACCAACTACGTGTCGATGGACATCGCGGCCAACGTGCTGCTCGCCGCCGGTGCGTCACCCGCGATGGTGCACGCCGAGGAGGAAGCCGCCGAGTTCGCCGGGCTCGCCGACGCGGTGTACGCCAACATCGGAACGCTGTCGCCGCCGTGGGTGGAGAGCATGCACGCGGCGGTGGCCGCGGCGCGCGAACGAGGTCGGCCGTGGGTCCTGGACCCGGTGGCCGTGGGGGCCACCGGCTACCGGACGTCGGTCGCGGTCGAGCTGTTCGCGCAGCGACCCACCGTGCTGCGGGCCAACGCCGGCGAGGTGCTGGCCCTCGCCGGGGCGGCCGGTGCCTCCCGCGGCGTCGACTCGACAGCGTCCTCCGACGATGCGGTCGAGCAGGCCCGGCGGCTGGCGCGCGACAGCGGTTGCGTGGTGGCGATGACGGGGGAGCGGGACGTGGTCACCGACGGGGACCGCGTCTCGATCGTGAGTGGCGGTGATGACCGGATGCCATTGATCACCGCGCTGGGCTGCTCGCTGTCTGCACTGGTCGCCGCGAGCTGTGCCGTGCACGAGGACGCGTTCGAGGCGGCGGTTGCCGCGTGCGCGCTGCTGGCCGTCGCCGGAGCGCGTGCGGGTGAGAGCGCGGTCGGGCCCGCGTCGCTGCGGACGGGGCTGATCGACGCGCTCGCCGTACTCACCTCGGAGGATCTGACCTCGTTCGCCGATGTCCGGGACGTGTCGTGACTCCCGACCTGCGGGTCTACCTGGTGACCGGACCGGTCGGTCCTGGTCGGTCCCTGACCGAGGTGGTGCAGCAGGCAGTCGCTGGTGGCGTCACCTGCGTACAGCTTCGCGACAAGACCGCCGACCGGACGGGCCTGGTGGAACGAGCCCGCGGGCTCCTCGACGTGCTGGCACCGCACGGCGTCCCACTGCTCATCGACGACGACCCCTGGGCCGCACGCGACGCCGGGGCGAACGGCGTCCACGTCGGCCCGCACGACGTGTCGCCGTCGACGGCACGCGAGGTCGTCGGTCCTGGCCGGTTGGTGGGCTGGTCGATCGAGGATGTTGCCCAGCTCGACGAAGGGGCCGAGCTCGCCGCCTGCGACTACCTGACGGTCAGTCCGGTCTGGTCGACACCGTCCAAGCGTGACACCGCCCCGGCGCTCGGGCTCGACGGTGTGCGGGCCATCCAGGCCCGGGCATCGGCGTGGCTGCCTGTCATCGGCATCGGCGGGATCGACGCGGCCAACGCCGCAGACGTCATCGACGCCGGTGCCACCGGCGTCGCGGTGATCTCGGCGGTGTGCTCGGCGATCGACCCCCGCGCGGCTGCTGCCGCCTTGCTGGCAGCCGTCGACGGAGCACGTCGATGAACCGCGTCCCTACGTTCCTGTCTGTCGCCGGGTCCGACCCGTCCGGCGGCGCCGGGGTCCAGGCCGACCTGAAGACCGCGTCCGCCTTCGGGGTGTACGCCGGTGCCGTCCTGACGGCGCTCACGGTGCAGAACACGCAGGGCGTGTCCGGCGTGCATCCGGTCCCGGCGGCGTTCGTGGCCGACCAGCTCGCGGCCGTTCTCGACGACCTCGACGTGCGCGTGGTCAAGATCGGCATGCTCGGCACGGCGGAGGTGGCATCCGTGGTGGCCGAGGTGCTCGCCGCGCGTACCGCTCCACCGCTGGTCGTGCTCGACCCGGTGATGGTGGCGACCTCGGGTGACCGTCTGGTCGATGACGACACCGTCACCCGGATCCGCGATCGGCTGCTCCCGCTGTCCGACGTCGTCACCCCGAACATCGCAGAGACGGCGACATTGCTCGGGCTGGACGAGGTGGGCGACCTCGCGGCCGCGGGAGCACGTCTGCTCGGGCTCGGTGCCGGCGCGGCCCTGGTCAAGGGAGGGCACCGCAGTGGCCCGACGAGCACCGACGTGCTGGTCGACGCCGACGGGGTACTCGAGCTCGTCGCTGCACGCATCGACACCCCCCACACACACGGCACCGGGTGCACGCTGTCCAGTGCGATCGGCGCACTGCTCGTCCGCGACATGCCGCTGCGTGCGGCCGTGGGCGAGGCCAAGGACTTCCTCACTGCGGCACTGCTGGCCGGGGCCGGCCGGCGCGTGGGGCACGGCCGCGGCCCGGTCGACCAGCTCCACGCGTGGGTCACAGGCAGGGGCTCATGGTGAGCGCCCGCGCGTTCTCCGCTGACGCCTGGGACCGGGTGCAGCCCTGCTTCACCGCGATCGTGCGGCATCCGTTCGTGGTCGCGCTGGGCGACGGGACCCTCGAGCAGGACGTGTTCGTGCGGTACCTGATCGACGACGCGCACTACCTCATCGGTTACGCCCGCGCGCTCTCCCTGGTCGCCGCGCGGCTGCCCGATCCGGACGGGCTGGCGGCGCTCGCCTCGTCGGCGGCCGAAGCCGTCGCCGCCGAGCGCTCACTGCACACGACGTTCCTGGCGAGTGTGGGTGTCGACCCGGATGCCGCTGGTGTCGTGGAGCCGACTCCTACCTGTCGCAGCTACGTGGGAACCCTCGTCGCTGACTCGGCGCTGGCACCGGTCGAGGTCGCCGTCGCCGGCTTGCTCCCGTGTTTTCGCGTGTACGAGGAGGTGGGCCGACGCATTGCCGCGATCGCGCATGACGACGGGTGGGCACACCCGTACCGGCCGTGGGTCGACACGTACGCTGATCCCGCCTTCGCGGCCTCGGTTCGCGCTGCGGAGGAGCTCGCCGACCGGCTGGTCGCACCCGTGCCGGCTGCCCGGGTCGAGGACATGCACCGTGCGTACGCGCTCTCGACCCGGTACGAGTGGATGTTCTGGGACGCGTCGTGGCGTGGCGAGTCCTGGCCGCGACCCGGGGACGGGTAGCGGTGACCCTATGCCGCCGGCGAGAGCTTCACCGGCTCAGCGTTCCTGGTGGACGAGGAGACCATGCTCACGGCGGCCCACGTCGTCAGCGCCGCCGCCGCCGACGAGCTCGCGTACGGCAGCGGTCCGCGGACCACTGTGCAGCAGTGTGGCTGACGCCGACCGTCGCTGCACAGTCGGTTATGCTCGACGCCGCACACCGTCGTGCAGGTACGTGTCCGCTGGCCGCACCGGCCCACACCCACGATCTGTACAAGGACCCCTGACGTGACCGAGCCCGTCGTCCTGATCGCCGAAGAACTGTCTCCTGCCACCGTGGACGCGCTCGGACCCGACTTCGACATCCGGCACTGCAACGGGACCGACCGTGCCGAGCTGCTGGCGGTGCTCACCGATGTCGATGCCCTTCTGGTGCGCAGCGCGACCAAGGTCGACGCCGAGGTGCTAGCCGTTGCCGCCCGGCTCAAGGTGGTCGCCCGGGCCGGTGTCGGGCTCGACAACGTCGACGTCCGGGCCGCGACGCAGAGCGGGGTGATGGTCGTCAACGCACCCACGTCCAACATCGTCAGTGCCGCGGAGCTCACCGTCGGGCTGATGCTGGCCGCCGCGCGACACCTGGTGCCGGCCAACGTGGCGCTCAAGCAGGGGGAGTGGAAGCGCTCGCGCTACAACGGCACCGAGCTGTACGAGAAGACGGTCGGCGTGGTCGGTCTCGGTCGTATCGGGGTCCTGGTGGCGCAGCGCCTGTCGGCGTTCGGCATGAGGGTCATCGCCTACGACCCGTACGTCCAGGCCGGACGCGCGGCGCAGATGGGGGTCCGGCTGGTGTCGCTGGAGGACCTCATGGCCGAGTCCGACTTCGTCACGGTCCACCTTCCCAAGACGCCGGAGACGGCCGGGCTGATCGGCGACGAGCAGCTGCACAAGGTCAAGCCACACCTGGTGCTCGTGAACGCGGCCCGGGGAGGGATCGTCGACGAGCGGGCGCTCTTCGACGCACTCGTCGACGGCCGGGTCGCAGCCGCCGGGTTGGACGTCTACGCGGTCGAGCCGTGCACCGACTCCCCACTGTTCGGCCTGGACAACGTCGTCGCCACGCCGCACCTGGGGGCCAGCACCGACGAGGCGCAGGAGAAGGCAGGCATCGCGGTCGCGAGGTCGGTCCGCCTGGCACTGTCCGGGGAGCTGGTGCCCGACGCGGTCAACGTGCAGGGTGGGGTCATCGCCGAGGACGTACGACCCGGCATCCCGCTCACCGAGAAGCTCGGCCGCATCTTCAGCGCGCTGGCCGGTGGCATCGCCCAGCAGCTCGACGTGGAGGTACGCGGCGAGATCACCCAACACGATGTGAAGGTGCTGGAGCTCGCCGCGCTCAAGGGTGTGTTCCACGACGTCGTCGAGGGTCAGGTCTCCTACGTCAACGCCCCCCTGCTGGCCGTCGAGCGCGGCCTGGAGGTGCGCCTGTTGACCGAGGCCGAGAGCGAGGACCACCGCAACCTGGTCACGTTGCGTGGCACCCGCGCCGACGGCTCCGCGGTCTCGGTCTCGGGCACCCTGATCGGCATCAACCACAGAGAGCGCATCGTCGAGATCGACGGCTACGACATCGACGTCGAGCCCACCGACTACCTCGCCGTCATCACCTACGTCGACCGTCCCGGCATGGTCGGGGTCGTCGGCCAGGTGCTTGGTCAGGCGCAGATCAACATCGCCGGCATGCAGGTGAGCCGCGACAGCGCAGGAGGCCGGGCGCTCGTCGTCATGGCCGTCGACTCGGCTGTCTCACCGCAGGTGGCCGAGCAGGTGCGCCGGGCGATGGACGCCTCGACGGTCCGTCTGGTCGACCTTTCCGGGTGACCCCCGAGGGAGACGTCGTCAACCGTCGCGGTTCAGGTCCTGCACCGACCGGGAAAGGACGCAGAACTCGTTGCCCTCCGGATCGGCCAGGACCGTCCAGGTTGCGTCCGGGGACTGTCCGACGTCGACCTCGCGAGCACCAAGTGCCAGCAGCCGGTTGACCTCGTCCTGCGTGGAAGAGCCGTCCGCACGGAGATCGAGGTGGAGACGGTTCTTGATGGTCTTGGTCTCGGGCACCGGGAAGACATCGATGGTCGGCCACTCGCCGTCAGAGGGGGCGATGCTGACTCCGCCCTCGTCCTCCTCGACGATGCGCCATCCGAGGGCTGCCACCCAGAATTCTGCCACCGACCGCGGCTCCACCGCGTCGATGGCCAGCACGGCGATCCTGCTCGTCATATCGCCCTCCTGCCATCGGGTCATGCGCCGCCGCGGCGAGTGTCCCATGGCGGGTCAGGCGATCAGGGGGCGGCGGTCGCGGGTGGTGGGGCCGCTGCCTGCGAGAGCATCCGCGTAGGCCCTCGCGAGCCGCGCCACCGCTTCGCGGAAGGTTGCCGGGTCGCCGGTGAACGGCAGTCGCAGGCGAGACTCGTGGCCGCCGTCGACGCTGAAGCGCCCGCCTGGCACGCCCAGCACGCCGTGCCGCTCCGCCGCCTCGACCACGGCGGGTCCGACCGGCTCGGGCAGTCTGCACCACAGGCTCAGCCCGCCGGCGGGCATCCTGAACGACCACGCGGGCAGCTGCCGGCGCAACTCGCGCGCCATCGTGTCGCGACCCCGGCGCAGCGACGACCTGCGGTCCTCAAGTGCGTTCTCGAGGTCGTCGAGGAGGTACGACACCGCGAGCTGGTCCATCACCGAGGACCCGAGGTCGAGCGTGACGCGGGCGCGCACCAGCCGTGGGATGACGCTGTGCGGGGCTCTCATCCACCCGACGCGAAAGCCGCCCCACAGGGCCTTGCTCGCACTGCCGACGGTGATCGCCCCACGGTGGAAGGCCGCGAACGGTGCCGGCATCGCCAGGTCGTCCAGCAGCAGCTCGGCGCTGCTCTCGTCGATCAGGCTCACGGTCTCGGTCCGGTCGAACGCTCCGGCCACCGCGGCGCGCGTCGAGGCGTCCATCAGGGCTCCGGTCGGGTTCTGGAAGTCCGGAGTCAGCAGCCCGAGCACCGGACGCGCCCGAACCAGCGTGGTCGCCAACGTCGGTACGTGCCAGCCGTCGTCGCCCATCGCGTGTCCGACCAGGCGGCCACCTCCGCCGCGGATCGTCTCGATGGCATTGGGGTACGACGGGCTCTCGGTGAGGACGCGTGCTCCGGGCCGGACCAGCAGGCGTGTCACGATCGCCAGCGACGACTGGGCCCCGGTCGTCACGATGACCTGCGCTGGGTCGGTGGGCACGCCGCGCGTGGCGTACTGCGCCGCGATCTTCTCCCGCAGCTCGGGCAGTCCTTCGGGGTAGTAGCCGCTGCCTCGCAGCTGTGCGGGCAGCTGCTCGAACGCGCGTTGGAACGCGTGGTGCACCGCCGGCACGGCTGCGGGTGCGGCGCAGGTGAGGTCGATGACGCCGTCACCGACGTCACGGGGGGCGAACACACCACCGAGCGCGCCGCGGCCGTCGCCCGGCACCCGGACGACGGTGCCCGAGCCCTGCCGGGCGATGGCGTGACCGGTGCCGACGAACTCGCCGTACGCCCGGGTCACCGTGGTGCGGCTGAGCCGCAGCCCGACAGCGAGCTCCCGCTCGGACGGCAGCCGCGTGTCGGCGGCGAGCCGTCCCTCGGCGACCAGCCGGCGCAGTCGGCTCGCGAGTGCCGCATAGGCCGGCATCCCGTCCGGTAGCGAACCGAGGAGCTCCACCAGCCGCTCCGCGCTGACACGCGTCCAAGCCATGCGGGCCACTGTGCATCAAATGGCTATGTAAATCCATACCAATCAGTTGCAGGATGGATCCCATGCAGAACACCGTCCCCCGTCCCCCTGCGGCCCACCGCCAGCTGGCGGACCTCACTCCCCGCCAGCAGCTGAGCGCCGGCCGTACCGGCCGACGGGTCGTGCAGCTGTTCCTCGGGCTGATCCTGTACGGCTGGTCGATGGGGATGATGATCCGCTCGACCCTCGGCCTCGACCCGTGGGACGTCTTCCACGACGGCGTGGTGGGCCGGACCGGCTTGTCCTTCGGGACCGTCGTGATCCTGGTGAGCATTCTTGTCCTGCTGCTGTGGATCCCGCTGCGACAGTGGCCGGGGTTGGGCACCCTGTGCAACGCGATGGTCATCGGTGTGGTGACCGACCTGTCCCTGGCCCTGCTGATCCAGCCGGACTCGTTGGCGGTACGTCTGCCGCTGCTGGTCGGGGGCGTGGTGCTCAACGGGCTGGCCGGGGCCCTCTACATCGGGTCGCAGTTCGGTGCCGGACCTCGCGACGGACTCATGACCGGTCTGGTGCGTCGGACGGGCCGCAGCATCCGCTTGGTCCGCACCGGGCTGGAGCTCAGCGTACTCGGGATCGGGTGGCTGCTCGGTGGCACGGTTGGTATAGGCACCGCTCTGTACGCACTCGCCATCGGACCACTCGTGCAGCTGTTCCTTCCGTACTGCGTCGTCGAGCTGCCCGAGACGGATCCTGGCGCGCGCCGGGACTCAGCGGCGCGTGGCGAGGACGACCGATGAGTCGTCGGTGACCATGACCTCGACGGCAGTGAACCGCTCGTCGGTGAGCCACTGCTCGCGCAGGGTGTCCACCCGCCCCTCGAAGATCGGCGGCCAGCTGGTGGTCGGCGTGAAGTCATCGAGCACGACCATGCCCCCGGTCTCCATCAGGTCCGCCAGCGCGTCGACATTCTGCTTGGCGTCCCGGGCGTCGACGAACAGCAGGGAAAACGGTGCGTGCAGGGCCAACTCGGTCCAGTCACCGGAGACCACCCGGACGCCGGGCTCGTCGACGAACAGCTTCTGCACGCTCGTGGCCAGGGCAGGATCCAGCTCGGCGGTGATCACCTGTGCATCGGCGTGCTTGCCGCTGACCAACCAGGCGGCGCCGACACCGCAGCCGGTTCCGAGCTCGGCCAGCAGGCCGTTGCGCGAGGCTGCCAGCGCTGCCAGCAGCCGACCTGTCTCGTTGCGCGACGACCGCAGGTAGCCCTGCCGGTGAGACAGGGCCAGCGCCTTGGCCACGATCGGGGGTACCTCGGTGGGTGCGCTCACGGCGGTGAGTCTCGCACAGTCCACCGAGCGACGAATCCGTCCAAGATACGAGACGTCTGTCCGGATGCATGGGCACCGAACCGAGGCCAGGCTTAGCCTGGGCACATCATGCGGAGTTTTGTCGTAGCCATTCTCGACTGCCGCGGCGAGACCCACTAGGGCCACCCTCGCCGCGGAGTTCGGTGTTTGGCCCGGAACCGCCGCGAGGACGAAGCGCCACCCGCACGTCACTCCTTCGCATCGATCCCGCAGCATCACCCCTTCTGGCGCGATCCGCTGGTCGGGACGCTGCCGCCGGTTCAAGCACCGAGCAACTCCACCTCCACCACGATCGCTCTCGAGGAGCAGACCATGTACGACATGTACCCCGAGTGGGGACCGGCGCAGCACCGCCCGGACGGCGAGACGCAGCACCGCCCCGTTCAAACCGCTTTGGACCTGCGGGACAACGGCGGTGAGCGTCCCGACGACACCTGAGCCGGGTGCCAGACCATCAGCGTCAGGTCCAGACGCATCCCTAGGGTGGGTGGTATGACCAACTTCTCACTCGCCGTGGTAGGCGGCGACGGCATCGGCCCCGAGGTGACGGAGCAGGCGCTTGCCGTGCTCGATGCGGTGGGCCCACGTCATGGCATCAGCTTCGACCCCATCCGCTACGACCTCGGTGCCCGGCGCTACCTCGACACCGGCGAGGTGCTGCCGGATCAAGTGCTGGAGGAGATCCGCGGCCACGACGCGATCCTGCTCGGCGCCGTAGGCGGTCGTCCCGGTGATCCGAACCTTCCGCCCGGCCTCCTCGAACGCGGTCTGCTCCTGCGGTTGCGCTTCGAGCTCGACCACTACGTGAACCTGCGACCGTCGGTCCTGCTGCCCGGAGCCGCGTCACCCCTGGCCGAGCCCGGCGACATCGACTTCGTCGTCGTACGCGAGGGCACCGAGGGTCCGTACGCGGGCACCGGTGGCTCGATCCGGACAGGGACAGCAGCTGAGATCGCCACCGAGGTCAGCGTCAACACCGCCTACGGTGTCGAGCGCGTCGTGCGCGACGCCTTCGCACGCGCCAGTGTCCGTCCGCGCGCGCACCTGACGCTGGTGCACAAGACGAACGTGCTGACGTTCGCGGGAACCCTGTGGAGTCGGATCGTCGCGGCGGTGGCACCTGAGTTCCCGCAGGTCAGCGTCGACTACCTGCACGTCGACGCGGCCACCATGTTCCTCACCACCGAACCCACCCGCTTCGATGTGATCGTCACCGACAACCTGTTCGGCGACATCCTCACCGACCTCGCCGCCGCGGTGACCGGCGGCATCGGGTTGGCGGCCAGCGCCAACATCAACCCCGACCGCACGGCTCCGTCGATGTTCGAGCCGGTCCACGGTTCGGCTCCTGACATCGCCGGGCAGCACAAGGCCGACCCGACCGCGGCGATCCTGTCCGCTGCACTGCTGCTCGACCACCTCGGCGAGCCACTCGCGGCCGCCGACGTCGAACACGCGGTTCGCGCCGAGCTCGGCGACCGGGCGACCGGAGGGCGATCTGGCGAGCCTCGAAGCACCGAGCGGATCGGCGCGGCGATCGCGGCCCGGGCCGCGGACGGCGTACCCGTCAACTCCTGATCCGCGCCGCTCAGTCGGACATGGTCGCGTTCGGCCCTTCCCGCTCGTCCCTCGCGCGACGCCCTCACCGCTTCGGAGGTCCGCTACCGTGCACGCCATGACTGCCGCACCATCGTTTACCGTCGACCTCACCCCCACCCCGACGTCGGACGAGCGACGCCGCCAGATCCTGGAGGCACCCGGGTTCGGCCTGCACTTCTCCGATCACATGTTCACCGGCACCTGGACCCCTGACGCGGGCTGGCATGACGGTCAGGTGCACGCGTACGGCCCGCTGTCGCTCGACCCGGCGACGGCGGTGCTGCACTATGCCCAGGAGATCTTCGAGGGCATGAAGGCCTACGCCCATGCCGACGGCTCGATCTGGACGTTCCGCCCGGAGGCCAACGCGGCCCGGTTCCGGCGATCGGCCCGGCGGCTGGCGCTGCCGGAGCTACCCACCGAGTGGTTCGTGGGCGCGGTCGACGAGACCATCCGGACCGACCGCGGCTGGGTTCCCAGCGGTGGCGAGCGGAGCCTGTACGTGAGGCCGTTCATGTTCGCCTCTGAGGTCTTCCTCGGCGTGCGACCCAGCCAGCGGGTGACGTTCTGCGTCATCACCAGCCCCGCTGGCGCGTACTTCACCAAGGGCGTGAAGCCGGTGTCGATCTGGTTGTCGACGGACTACAACCGCGCAGGAGCCGGCGGGACCGGCGCCGCCAAGTGCGGCGGCAACTACGCCGCGAGCCTGCTGCCCCAGCGGGAGGCCGCTGAGCAGGGTTGCGAGCAGGTCGCGTTCCTGGACTCGGTGGAGCACACCTGGGTGGAGGAGCTCGGCGGCATGAACCTGTACTTCGTCTTCGACGACGGCTCGATCGTGACGCCGGAGCTGTCCGGCACCATCCTGGAGGGCATCACCCGCAGCTCCATCCTCACGTTGGCCGAGGATCTCGGGCACAAGGTCGAGGAGCGCCGCGTCTCGATAGAGGAGTGGCGCGACGGGGTGGCCAGCGGGCGCATCGCCGAGGTCTTCGCATGCGGGACCGCTGCCGTCCTCACCCCCGTCGGCACCCTGAAGTGGGACGGCGGACAGGTCGGCACCGGCGAGCAGGCCGGGGCAGTGACCCTGTCGATCCGCGACCAGCTGCTCGACGTGCAGTACGGCCGCGCCGAGGATCCGCACCACTGGATGCACCGGGTCTGCTAGCGACCTCGCCGTGCAGCCCCCCAGTACGGCCGTTCCAGCATGTCGAACCGGCACATCAGGCTCATGCGTACCGTCGCCCTGAAGAATCAACCTGCGTGGCACGCATGGGAGGTCGATTCTCCAGGGCAAGGGTGCAGGTGTGGCACGTGAGACAGGGGTTGCCCCGCGCCTCGTGGTCCCGCCCGTAACGGAGAGTCGTGGTCACACCCGCACCAGAGCTGTGACGTTCGGCCGGTTCGGGTGCGCGGGTGCGCTCCCTGACGACGCGCGTACCCCCGACGAACTATTCGGAGGTGCCCCATGAGGCCGGGGACCGGAACTCAGGCGCTGCAGATCCCGGGTTCCCTCAGGGCGATCCCGGACCCGAGGGCGGCTCCGCAGGCCGGGAAATTCCGTACGCTGTGGCATGAGCGAGATCGGCCAGGTGGTGAAGGTGGAACGGGTGGGTGCGTACCGGCTGCTGCGGCAGATCGGCGAGGGCGGCATGGGTGTCGTCCACCTCGCACTGGCACCTGACAACAGTCGCGTCGCGGTCAAGGTCCTGCGACCTCAGGTCATCGGGGACCGTGAGGCCCGTCAGCGGCTGGAGCGTGAGGTGACCTCGATGCGCCGCATCCGCAGCCCCCGCGTCGCCGAGTGCCTGGATGCCGATCCTTGGGGCCAGCCGCCGTACGTCGTGACCCGCTTCGTGGCCGGGCTGTCCCTCACCGAGCATGTCGCGGAGTACGGCCCGATGCCGGCGACGCGGTTGATGCGCTTCGCTCAGGGGACGGCGCACGCCATGGCGAGCGTGCACGCCGCCGGTGTCCTGCACCGGGACATCAAGCCGTCCAACGTGCTGCTGGATCGCGACCAGCCGGTCCTCATCGACTTCGGCCTGGCGATGACCGGTGACGAGTCGCGGATGACGCACGCCGGTTGGGTGTTCGGTACCCCCTCGTACCTCGCCCCGGAGACCGTGCTCGGCGACGACCCGACCCCTGCCGCCGACATCCACGCCTGGGCCGCCACGGTGGTCTTTGCTGCCACCGGACGCAGCCCGTACGGCAGCGGCCCCGCGGTGGCCGTGCTCGACCGGATCCGACGAGCGGAATACGCGCTGGGCGACGTGCCCGACCCACTGGTGCCGCTGCTGGTGCGCTGCCTGGACACCCAGCCGCACCGGCGCCCCACCGCGGCCGAGCTGTGTGCAAGGGTCGGCACGATGGTGAGCACCGAGGCAGCCGAGGCCACCCAGACCTGGTCGCTTGCCGGTGCGGACGTCGGAGCGCAAACGCCGGTGGGCGGCGCCGCGGTGGCCTCGGTCCGTTCCGTCGGCCACCCGCTGGGTGCGCCGGCAGCCGCTGCGCCGGTCATGACGTCCGCGCCCTCCGGATCCGGTGGAGCGACTCGGACCGGGATGCCGGCGTACCCGGCTGGGGCTGGGGAACCCGCTGCCGGCAGCTGGCCGGCGCAGACCGATTCACCCGGATATCGAGCCGCACGGACGCTCGCAGCTGCGCTGATCGGCGTGGTCACAGCGGCCCTGTACGCGGTCGTCCCATTCCTCACCGCGGTCCTGGTCGCGGTGTCGCTCGTGTCGTTGCGGGCCGACATCACCACACGCCGCAGCCGGTGGCGACGTGAGCAGCGCCGCGGCCCGAGGGTCCGGGACTCCACGATCAGTGTCCTCGGCTGGCCGGTGCATGCGCTGCGGGCCCTGCCGCTGGCGCTGCTGGCGGTGGTGCTGGCATTGCTGCTCGCGCTCGGACTGGACGCCGTGGTCAGCATGGTCGGCCCGGGACCTGGTCGTGAGGCCGGACTGCTGGGCGGTGCTGCCTTCGCGCTGGCCATCGCCGTCGGTCCGGCGACCTGGACGTTGCGCACCGGTGGGCATCCGCTGGCCCGCGCGACCCTGACGCCCAGCGCGGCGGCCGCGACCACCATCTCGGTGCTGCTGGTGCTCGCTGTCCTGGTGCTCGCGCTGGCTGCGGCGACGGGGACCGCCTGGGTCCCGCTCGCCGAGGCCCCGTGGCTCGGCGCACGCAGGCTGGTGCCCTGAACGCTCAGTCGCCGAACAGATCGGTCGCAGGCGAGCCGGTGACGCGCAGGACGCCGGTATCGTCGGCGTCGGGCTCCAAGACCAGCTGCAGCTGCGTGGTCCGTGCCAGTGTCGGGTCCTCAGGGTCCACCGGCTCGGCGTACGCGGCGGCGACGTCGGCCAGCGACAGTGTGAGGGTCGCCGGCAGCCGGAGCTCACGAGCGCCGCCCACCTCCGGTGACTCGGCGACGGACAGCCCCCGCACGAGCACGTGTGCCAGCCCGTTCAGCGTGGCGTCCCACGCCGGCAGGTCACCCGCATCCAGGCCGGCGGCACTCAGCTCGGGGAGTCCGAAGCGGGCCAGTCCGTGGGTGCGGGTGCCCATCCCGGTGTTCTCGCCGAGGGACCGGTCCAGGACGAGCCAGTCGACGGTACGAGGTGACTCGGTGCCCGGGTCAGCGACCTGCCAGACGCGGGGGATCGCGGTGTCGATCACGACGTCCCCGTCACGGGTCAACAGCGAAGCGGCGGCACGGACCGCGATCTGCGCGGACAGCGACTGCTCGTGCGGTCGGACCAGCGCGACCGCGATGCCGGACCGGGCCGCCCGCACCCGCGACCGAGACAGCTCGTCGGCGCCGAAGACAGCGAGCAGCTCCACCGGTGGTACCGGCGCCTGGGTCAGGTCGTCCATGACGATCGTGCGCAGGTCACCGGCGTGGATCGCCAGCGCCTCACGGGCGTCGGCGTGCAGCCGGTGCGCGGTGGCCGAGATCACCTGGTCGGGATCACCGTCGACCGGGTCGGCACGCAGCACCAGCGCCGTCGCCACCTGCCGTGCGGGCAGCACGATCCGCAGCGTGGCGGCAGGGTTGACGGGCTCGGGCACCCGGCCACGTTACCGGTGGACCGGACAGCGGCTGCCGCCCGCATCTTGAGACGGACTTACCCGATCGCGGACGCTCGCTGCCACACTCGTGCGCATGCAGCGCCGGAGAATCATCATCATCGTCCAGCGCGTGCGGAGGAGTGGCTGAGCCGCCCCACCGCACGCGCCGACCTCTCGTACCCACGGGAGGTCTTTTGCTTGTCCGGAGCACACCGAGCCGATCCCGAAGGAACGCCACCGTGAACGCCGACCTCCACGTGTACGACACGACCCTGCGTGACGGGGCCCAGCAGGAGGGGCTGAACCTGTCGGTGGCCGACAAGCTCGCTGTCGCCGGGCACCTGGATGACCTCGGGGTCGACTACATCGAAGGTGGCTGGCCCGGCGCCGTCCCGAAGGACACAGAGTTCTTCACCCGCGCCCGTACCGAGCTGAGACTGAAGCAATCCACCCTGGTCGCCTTCGGTTCGACCCGCCGGGCCGGTGCTCGGGCTGTTGAAGACCCCCAGGTCGCTGCCCTGCGGGAGTCCGGGGCCGACGTCGTCTGCCTGGTGGCCAAGAGCCACGTGGGTCACGTCGAGCGTGCCCTGCGGACCACCGCGGCGGAGAACTTGGCGATGGTCACCGACACCGTGGCGCACCTGCGCGAGCACGGGCAGCGGGTCTTCGTCGACCTCGAGCACTTCTTCGACGGCTACCTCGATGACCCCGACCACGCCCACGCGGTCATCCGGGCCGCGGCCGAGGCCGGCGCCGAGGTGGTCGTGCTGTGCGACACCAACGGAGGAATGCTGCCGGCGCAGGTCGGCCAGATCGTGGCGGACGCGGGCCGCACCGGCGCCCGGCTGGGCATCCACTGCCACAACGACACCGGCTGCGCGGTCGCCAACTCACTGGCAGCGATCGAGGCCGGCGCAAGCCACGTGCAGGGAACGGTCAACGGCTACGGCGAGCGCACCGGCAACGCCGATCTGCTCACCGTCGTGGCCAACCTCGAGCTCAAGCTCGGGCGTACGGTGCTGCCGCCGGGATCGCTGCGTGACGCGACCCGCATCGCGCACGCCGTCGCCGAGGTCACCAACGTGCCGCCCAGCTCGCGCCAGCCCTACGTCGGTGTCTCGTCCTTCGCCCACAAGGCCGGGCTGCACGCCAGCGCGATCAAGGTCGACCCCGACCTGTACCAGCACATCGACCCCGAGGCGGTCGGCAACGACATGCGCCTGCTGGTCAGCGAGATGGCCGGCCGGGCGAGCATCGAGCTCAAGGGCAAGGAGCTCGGCTTCGACCTGTCCGGTGACGCCGACCTGGTGACCCGGGTGATCAACCGGGTCAAGGAGCTCGAGCAGTCCGGCTACACCTTCGAGGCTGCCGACGCCTCGTTCGAGCTGCTGCTGGCTGCCGAGGTCGAGGGGGTACGCCCGGCGTACTTCGACGTGGAGTCGTGGCGGGTGATCACTGAGTCATCGTCGCGGCCGGGGGAGCAGGCGCTGTCCGAGGCCACCGTCAAGCTGCGGGGTGGCGGCCGGCGCATCGTCGTGACCGGCGAGGGCAACGGACCGGTCAACGCGCTCGACCACGCGCTGCGCCAGGCGCTCGGGCAGGCCTATCCCGCGGTGGCGAGCTTCCACCTGACCGACTACAGGGTGCGCATCCTCGACCAGGGGCACGGCACAGACGCGGTCATCCGGGTGCTGATCGAGACGACCGACGGCAGCGACACGTGGGTGACCGTGGGCATCGGGCCCAACATCGTCGAGGCGTCCTGGCAGGCGTTGCTCGACGCGGTGACCTACGGGCTGCGGATGCACCGGGTGGCCCCCGTGGGTGCCGACGACACTCACCACTGATAGTGCCGGTCTCTACGCGTGACAGCCGCCAAGGCGAGCTGGGGACGCGCAACGACGACCTCGTCTGACGACACTGCAGCGAGAGGTTCCATGACCGTGCGCCGATCACACGCATCGTTGATGTACGCGAGCGTGACGTGTGGCCAGAAGGTGGCTGGACCAGATGAGGCTTTGGCGCCGAGAGCTGTCACGGTGCTGCTGCGCAGTCGGGCACGCAGGAGCCCGAGCTCGTCTTCGGGAGCCGCCCGAAGGACGAGCGCGTCTGCCATCGTGTCCACCGGCCCCAGCGTCATGGACGGCACCTCCCATCCCTCCATGCCCACGCGAGCTGATTCCAGGACGTCGTCGACCCGGGCGAGCGGCATCTCGTCGACGAAGCCAACGTCGTCAAGCGTGAGGTGCAGCCATTGCGGCGGCACAAGGTCGACCGTCTCGACACCTTGTAGGCAGGATTGCGCCCTGGTCGCCAGTTCATGCAAGTCAGGCTGATTCTCGAACGTGAGATACCACATCAGGCAGGGGCGTTCGATTGCCCACTCAGGGCGCCACTGCCAGTGATCCTTCAGCGTGGTCGCGGTCGGCCAAGCTGCTTGCTCTACCACCAGCGACCTCCGGCTGACAGGCATGACGGCGCAGCGTCACCCCTCGCGGAGTGGGAGGCGGCGGCCACCGCCCAGCCGATCACACGACCTCATCCTGCGCAAGCCACGATGGCCACACCCGCAGCGGCCGGGTGGCTGCTGCTGAAGACTGGTGCCATGACCACCTGGATCGCGCTGCTGCGGGCCGTCAACCTGGGCGCGCGCAACAAGGTTCCGATGCCGGCGCTGCGCGCGGCGCTCACCGAAGCCGGCCTGCGGGACGTCCGGACGTACGTGCAGAGCGGCAACATCTCGTTCGGGTCGCGGCACCGTAGGCCGGCCGCGGTGTCGAGGGCTGTACGCGACGTGGTCCGGCGCGAGTTCGGCGTCGACCAGCCGGTGATCGTACGCACACAGGAGCAGATCGAGTCGGTCATCACCGGCAACCCGTACTCGCAAGCGGCTGTCGACCGCCCGAAACTCCTGCACGTGACCTTCATGACTGCGGCGCCGGACCCGGCCGGGGTGCAGGTCGTGCACACCGATCCGTTGAGCCGCGACGTATGTCGGGTCGTCGGCGCCGACCTGTACGTCGACTTCGGCGAGAGCGTGCACGGGTCCCGGCTCAGTGGCCAGTGGTTCGAGCGTCGGCTCGGGGTCGAGGGCACCGCGAGGAACTGGCGCACCGTGCTCGCCCTGCTCGATCTCGCGCAAGCCGTACCCGCGGCACCGGTGGGCGGCGGCACGCAGCGGTCCGAGCCGCCTGGGTAGGGTGCGGGCCGTGCGTATCGCGAGATTCACCCGAGCAGACGACGAGCCCCGTTTCGCCCTGGTGGGCGTCGAAGGCGGCACCGAGATGCTGGCCGTGCTGGCCGGTGACCCGCTCTACACCGGCGTGTCCCTGACCGGGGACAAGGTGCCTGTGGAGGAGGTACGGTTGCTGGCGCCGGTGCTGCCGCGCAGCAAGGTGGTGGGCATCGGCCGCAACTACGCCGATCATGCGGCCGAGCTCGGCAACGAGCTGCCCACCGAGCCGTTGGTGTTCCTCAAGCCGAACACGTCGGTCGTCGGTCCGAACGACCCGGTGATGTACCCGCAGCAGACCCAGGACCTGCACTTCGAGGGTGAGCTGGCCGTGGTCATCGGCCGGATCTGCAGGGACGTGCCGGTCCCCGACGTGCCCAAGGTGGTGCACGGCTACACCATCGGCAACGACGTCACCGCTCGTGACCTGCAAGACCGCGACGGCCAGTGGGCCCGTGCCAAGGGCTTCGACTCGTTCTGCCCGCTCGGCCCGTGGATCGAGACCGACCTCGACGTCACCGACCTGGCCGTCCGTACGACCCTCAACGAGGAGCTGCGACAGGACGGGCGCACCTCGCAGCTCATCTTCGACGTGCCCACCCTCGTGGCGCACGTGTCCAGCTTCATGACCCTGCTGCCAGGCGACGTCATCCTCACCGGCACCCCCGCCGGAGTGGGCCCGATGGTGCCCGGGGACCGTGTTTCGGTGAGCATCGACGGCATCGGCACCCTGACCAACCAGGTGGTGGCCTCGTGAGCGGCGTACGGGTGCGGTTCTGCCCCTCGCCCACCGGCAACCTGCACGTCGGCAACGTTCGGACCGCGCTGTTCAACTGGGCCTACGCCCGGCACACCGGCGGCACGTTCGTGTTCCGGGTGGAAGACACCGACGCGGCCCGTGACTCCGAGGACTCGTACGCCGGACTGCTGGAGTCCCTGCGCTGGCTCGGACTGGACTGGGACGAGGGGCCCGAGGTCGGCGGTGAGCACGGTCCCTACCGTCAGTCCGAGCGCTCGGCCGTCTACACCGGGGCGGTGGCACAGCTGCTGGACTCCGGTCGCGCGTACCTCTGCTACAGCACCACCGAGGAGGTGGAGCAGCGGCGCGCAGCCGGCATCGAAGGCGGGCCGACCGGCTACGACAACTACTGCCGCGACCTCACCCGGGAGCAGGTCGACGCGTACGTCGCTCAGGGCCGCAAACCCGTCGTCCGCTTCCGGATGCCCGACGAACCGATCGTCTTCGACGACCTGGTACGCGGGGAGATCCGCTTCGAGGCCGAGCACGTGCCCGACTACGTGGTCGTGCGGGCCAACGGGCAACCTCTGTACACCCTGACCAACCCGGTGGACGACGCGACCATGGGGATCACCCACGTGCTGCGCGGCGAGGACCTGCTCAGCTCGACGCCGCGCCAGATCCCGCTGCACCACGCGCTCGTCGAGCTGGGCCTCAGCGCCGGAGAGGTCCCGCGGTACGGCCACCTGCCGTTCGTGCTGGGCCCCGGCAACAAGAAGCTGTCCAAGCGCGACCCCGGTGGCGGATTGCTGACGTACCGGGAGCGCGGTTTCCTGCCCGAGGGGCTGCTCAACTACCTCGCGCTACTGGGCTGGTCGATCGGTGGCGACCGCGAATTCTTCGGCCTGGCCGAGATGGGCGAGGTGTTCGACGTCACACGGGTCAACCCGAACCCCGCCCAGTTCGACCTGAAGAAGGCCGAGGCCGTCAACGGTCAGCACGTACGCTCGCTCGACCCAGCCGATCTGGCTCGACGGTTGGTCCCGTACCTGCAGACTCGCGGAGCGCTCGGTGCGGAGCCGATCGAGGCCGAGCTGGCGCTGCTCACGCAGGCGGCGCCGTTGGTGCAGGAGCGGATGACGGTGCTCGCCGAGGGCGCCGACATGCTGCGCTTCCTGTTCGCGGGGGATGCCGACTTCCGCATCGACGACGCGGACCGGACCACGACGCTGGATGCCGTCGGTCTCGACGTCGTACGTGCGGCGCACGCGTCGCTGGCGGGCCTGCCCACCTGGGACACCCCCTCGATCGAGGCGGCACTTCGGACGAGGCTGATCGAGCAGCTCGGCCTCAAGCCGCGTCACGCGTTCGGTCCGGTACGGGTGGCGGTGACCGGTGCGAGGGTGTCGCCGCCGCTGTTCGAGTCCCTGGAGCTGCTCGGTCGGGAGCGGTCGCTGGCGCGTCTGGAGGCCGCACTGCGCGGGTGATGAGCCGCCCAGGCCGGTTTTGGCGGCCCACCGGCCCTCGGGTAAAGTCTGCGCGTGGCTCCGCCGCCCCGACCAGCTCGGGTCGTGCGGATCTCCCATGGGGTATGGGGTAATTGGCAGCCCGGCTGGTTCTGGTCCAGTTAGTCTAGGTTCGAGTCCTAGTACCCCAGCGGTTGGACCTGATCCGCGGCTCGGATAGGGTTCAGACCGCTCAAGTCGAACGTGCTCAGGTTGAATGTGCTCAGGTCGAATGTGCTCAGGGCCCCGTTGTGTAGCGGCCTAGCACGCCGCCCTCTCAAGGCGGTAGCGCGGGTTCGAATCCCGTCGGGGCTACAATAGAGAAACACCCTCTCACCTGCGGAAACGTGGGGGAGAGGGTGTTCTCGTGTGCGGCGGGCCAACAGTAGGGTCGCGAGCGGCTGCTCGAGCGGACAAGCGACAACGGGTGCTCGCGTCGATCGCAGACCGGGTACGCCACGACCGGCGCTGACCGAGCCTGTGCGATAGCCGGCCCCGTACCCCGGGCGTACCATCGGCACGCCCGGGATCGCTCCGTCAGCGCAGCCGCAGCCGCAGTCGGGTCGGCTCCCCACGTTGCTCAACCAGCCGCGCCGAGCCTGCCGCGCCAGCGTACCGACGGGTCCCTCCGGTGATGGCCAACCTGCCAGGGGCAGGTCCACTTCGCCGGAACCTGAGCTCCCCCTGCAGCGTGATCTTGCCCTGGCCGCGTAGCGTGAGGGTCACGAAGCAATGGAAGGTGAACTTGTCCCTGCCAACTCGGGTCACGTCACATCGACCACTGTCCCGGCCGACCCGTTCGCCTTGGTTGAACAACTTCTCGCTGAACACAAAGTAGTCGCCGGCGCTCGGCCCATGGCGCCCCACGTCCTCGTAGTGGAACTGAATCGGTCGCAGGACGACCTGGAACCGGTCATCGTCATGGCCCGCCACGGCTGGGGTGGCGGTGGTGAATGCCATCACCACCGCCAGAATCGCCACACCGAACAAGCCGAAAACACGTCGCATCGGAGTTCCCTTCGCCGTTGTGCCCGCGCAGACGCGCAAGGTCAGTCAGTACGTCTGGAATACTCCCGAAGGCATGGCGAGTCCATAGTCAGTTGTGACTAGGGGGCCGCTCGAGAACGTCGTGGGACGGGCCGTCCGGGCGCTGCAACCGGACCGACACTCACCGAGGCTGCGAGGTCTGCTGCGTTGTGCGGGGGCTGACCGTAGGGGCGCCCGCAGGTGGCAGTCCTTGATTGGTGTCCTGATCGGTGGTGCCCTCACCGCGGCTGTCACGTGGTGGGGCGACCGGGTGCGGTGGAAACGCGACACAACGCAGCGAAGGCTGGAGAGGCAACCGGCGGTGTACACCGATCTGCTCGCCGCAGCGCGAACGGCAGCGCTGGAGAGCACCGCCACCGGTGACGCGTTCACATTCTCGGCGCGCATCGGCCAAGGACACCCGATGGACATCTTCTCCGCTCACACCGCGGACCTCGTCGCTCTCACCGCCGCCAAGCCAGTGTCAACCGTGTGGGTGCCGAGTCAGTCCGTCGGAAGGCTGAAGCGCTCGTACGTGCCGCGGCGCGGGTTGTCACGGCGTACATCGATGCTGCGCTGCAGAGGACCGACGTCGAGGACCGGCTCTTGGCGACCCTGGTCGAGGACTGCCGTTGCCCTGTCGTGGTGCTGTTCCTCGCCTGAGCTGCGATGACAGGGTGAGGGCATGTACTGGACTCTGCTCGTCTACGGCCTCGGTGTGACGCTCACCTGGCCGGTGCCGGTTGCGCCGGATGGGCTCTGCTGCTGGCCCACCGTGAGCACGGACGCGGACCGCTAGAGCCGGCGATCGCACGCCTGGTGAACCGCACGCGCTCGCTCATCGCGAGGATGCTGGGCCGCCGCGAGCCGGAGGCGCAGACCGCTGCACGTGGCACTACCGTCAAGGTGTCCGCGATGACCGCGACAAGCTGGGGAGTGAGGCCGGCCAGGATCGCCTGGCCGCCACACAGGCGGTCGAAGGTGTCCGCGGCGAGTTGGGCGACTACCGCCGCGTCGCCGATGAGCGGCTCTCAGACCTGGACGAGACCACCCGGGAAGTCGCAGCCGGCACGGCACGGCTCCAACTGCGGGGCCTCGCCCTGGTGGCGGTCGGAACGCTCCTCACTGCCGTCACTGGTCTGCCCGGCTGAGTCGGGCCGCGTCCCAGGCCGCGGGAGGCCGCGACAGGCCGCGAGAACTGCTGAGACCGAGCGAGACACTCGCGAGCGCCCGAACCCGCATGGGTCAAGGGTTCTGAGCGCATCGGAGCAGGTCACAGCGATGTGCTGATACGCTCCGGCTTGGCCCTCTCAAGGCGGTAGGGCGGGTTCGAATCCCGTCGGGGCTACGTGGACAAAGGGCCCGGATCCTCTCGCCAGGATTCGGGCCCTTCGTTCGTACGCCATCTCGCGCCGCGTACTCCGTCAACTTCAGCACAATCGCGCCTTCAAGCGGTTGCGCACCTCGGGCCATTGCTCGGCGGTGATCGAGAACAGCGCGGTGTCGCGTACCGACCCGTCGGCCCGCCGCTGGTAGCGCCGAAGCGTCCCTTCGTACGTCGCACCCAGCCGGGCGATGGCCTGCTGTGAGCGGGTGTTGCGCACGTCGGTCTTCAGCTGCACCCGGCCGGCGCCGAGGGTGTCGAAGGCATTGCCGAGCAGCAGCAGCTTGGTCTCGGGGTTCACCGCGCCGGCCCACACCGCTGGTGCGTACAGCGTTGACCCGATCTCCAGCCGGGCGTCTGGCTGGTGCACGTCGAGGTAGCTGGACATGCCCACGACAGCACCTGCCTCCAGGCCGTGGCGATCCGCACGCAGCCGGACCAGCCAGGGGTGCCAGCCGTCCGCGATCCGCGCAGTCAGGTCGGCCGCGAGGGCCTCCGGGCCGTCGGGGCGACCGGGCATGTGTGTCCACACCCGGTCGTCGTCCAGCGCGGTGAACAACGCCCGCGCATCCTGCTGGGGCCGTATCAGGCGTATGGTCACCACGCTCGCGACCAGCTCGATGCCAGGCTCCGGCGGCCATGTCATGGCCGGCCAGGGGTCATCGGTTGGGCGGGCGTCGGCCACGGGGGCGAAGCGGGGCAGGTCGTCCGTCACGTGCCGAGCGTATCCAGGTCCGATTCCCGCGAGTCGCTGTCCGTCCTGCACGTCATGATGGTGATCGTGAGCACCTCGATGCACCTCGACGCCGAGCGCTGCTACCGCGCCGTAGCCAGCCGGGACAGCCGCTTTGACGGCATGTTCCTCACCGGGGTGCGCACGACCGGGATCTACTGCCGCCCGTCCTGTCCGGCGATCACGCCCCGGCGACGCAACGTGGAGTTCTACGCCACCGCGGCCGCGGCTCATGCCGCCGGACTGCGGGCGTGCAAGCGCTGCCTGCCCGACGCCACGCCGGGGTCGCCGGAGTGGGATGTGCGCGCCGACGCGGTGGGCCGGGCGATGCGGCTGATCCGTGACGGTGTCGTGGAGCGGGACGGGGTGGTTGGGCTGGCTTCCCGACTGGGCTACAGCGAGCGTCACGTCACCAGGCTGCTGAGCGCCGAGGTCGGAGCGGGCCCGCTCGCCATCGCCCGGGCCGCACGAGCTCAGGCAGCCCGGGTGCTCGTGGAGACCACCGATCTAGGTCTGGCCGACGTCGCCTTCGCGGCGGGCTTCTCCTCCGTGCGGCAGTTCAACGACACGATGCAAGAGGTGTACGGGAGCACGCCGAGTGTCCTGCGGACCGGCGCTCGTACCCGAGGCGCCTCAGCCGCCGCGAGCGGGACCGGTCGGGTCCGCCTGCGACTGGCCGTGCGCCAGCCGTTCGACGCCCCCCAGGTGCTCGAGTTCCTCACTGCCCGCGCGGTCCCGGGCCTGGAGCAGGGGGATGGCTGCACCTTCATCCGGACGCTGCGACTTCCGCACGGGGCGGGACGAATCACGCTGCGCGTTCTCGCCGACCATGTGGATGCCGACCTGGAGCTCGCCGAACTGCGTGACCTGGGCACGGCCGCCGCCGGCTGCCGTGCCCTGCTCGACCTCGATGCCGACCCGCGCGCTGTCGACGACCTGCTCGGTGCCGACCCGGTGCTCGCGCCGCTGGTGGCCGCACGTCCCGGAACCCGAGTGCCCGGCCATGTCGACGGGTTCGAGGTCGCCATCCGTGCCGTGCTCGGCCAGCAGGTCACCGTCCGTGGTGCCACGACCCTGCTGGCGCGCCTTGTACGCATCCACGGAGAGCATCTCGACGACGGTCCGGACCGGTTGTTCCCGACGCCGGACACCCTCGCCGAGGCTGACCCGGCCAGTTTCTGCGTCCCGCGAGCGCGGGGAGCCGCTCTGGTCGCTCTGGCCGGTGCGGTCGCGAGCGGCGGTCTCGAGCTCGACCGGGGGGCGGACCGTGACGACACGACCGCCGCCCTCGTTGCGCTGCCCGGGATCGGGCCGTGGACCGCCGGATACATTGCGATGCGCGCACTCGGCGACCCCGACCGCTTCCTGGAGGGTGACGTGGTCGTACGTCAGGCCCTCACCTCGCTCGGGGTGCCCGCGACGGGCCGCTCGGCTAGGGAGCGTGCCGCCGACTGGCGGCCCTGGCGCTCCTACGCCGTGATGCATCTGTGGCGGCACGCGGCTGCCGCTCCCACCGCCACCGGAGGACAGGAGACCATCCCATGAGCACATCTGCGACCTGGACTGAGATGGAGTCGCCGATTGGCCCGCTGCGCATCTGGAGCGACGGGCAGGCGGTGATCGCTCTCGGGTTCTCGCCGTTTCGCGACCCGGTCGCGGAGTCGCGCAGAGACGACGAGGACCCGGTCGGCCTGCGCGCACGCGTCCAGCTCGAGCAGTACTTCGCCGGCGAACGCCGCGACTTCGACCTGCCGCTGGCCCCCGCGGGCACCGACTTCCGACGTCGGGTGTGGGCGGCGCTGCGCGACATCCCGTACGGCCGAACCACGTCGTACGGGCGGATCGCGGCCAGTCTGGGCATGCCACCGGGCGCGTCCCGAGCGGTCGGTGCGGCCAACGGTGCCAACCCGATAGCGATAGTCGTGCCCTGCCACCGTGTCATCGGCTCCGACGGCACCCTGACGGGCTACGCCGGCGGGCTGGAACGCAAGCGCGTGCTGCTCGACCTCGAGCGTGCTGTGACCGTACCTGCATTGTTCTGAGCATGTACCGCGAGCAACCCGCGGATCTGTCAGGTGCTCAGGCGGGCTACGCCGAGCGGGCCATGTCGTCCACGATGAGGTCGAATCGCACGGTCATGGCGCCACCGGAGGGCCACCCCATGGCAAACTGCACCGCCCACGGGTTGCATCCCATGGGCAGTGACTACATGCCATGGTCCCCTGGGAAACTTGTGACGCATGGGACTGGAACCGCGCCGGTGCCGTGGCACGGGCAGCGGCGGGCTACTCGGCGGTGCGGCGCAGGGCCTGGGACAGGCGCTCCGCGGCAGCCATGACAGCAGGAGCGTGCATCCGGCCGGGCTGCCGGGATAACCGCTCGATGGGGCCCGACACCGACACCGACGCGACCACCTTGCCGGACGCGGCGCGTACGGGCGCCGACACCGATGCCACGCCGGGTTCCCGTTCGCCGACGCTCTGCGCCCAGCCGCGGCGACGGATGCCGGCCAGCGCGGCGGCCGAGAAGGTGGCGCTCTGCAGGCCCCGGTGCACGCGCTCCGGGTCCTCCCATGCGAGCAGGATCTGTGCGGAGGAACCCGCCGACATGGTCAGTTGGCTGCCGACCGGCACGCTGTCGCGCAGGCCGCTGGGGCGGTCTGCCGCTGCGACGCAGACCCGGAACTCACCTTGGCGGCGGAACAGCTGGGCGGACTCCCCGGTGATGTCGCGCAACCGCGCCAGCACCGGGCCGGCAGTGGCCAGCAGGCGGTCCTCACCGGCGGCCGCTGCGAGCTCGCTCAGCCGCGGACCGAGCACGAAACGGCCCTGGTTGTCGCGGCCCACGAGGCGGTGGTGCTCCAGCGCGACGGCCAACCGGTGCGCGGTCGGTCGTGCCAGGGAGGTGCTGGCGACCAGACTGGCCAAGGTGGCCGGTCCCGACTCCAGGGCTGCGAGCACCAGCGCGGCTTTGTCGAGCACGCCCACTCCGCTAGAGTTGTCCATGGCTCGATATTGCCGTCTCGCATGTTGAAACGCAAGTGTCTGCGGCGGTCGGGCCCGACGCCGATCGGAACCGCCCGCAGCGGCGCGGGCACGCGATTCTTGAGGGGTGCCACCATGGGCAGGACGCTCGCCGAGAAGGTATGGGACGAGCACGTCGTCCGATCCGCTGAGGACGAACCGGATCTGCTGTTCATCGACCTGCACCTCGTGCACGAGGTGACCAGTCCGCAGGCGTTCGACGGCCTGCGTCAGGCGAGCCGTCCGGTGCGCCGCCCCGACCTCACCATCGCGACCGAGGACCACAACATCCCCACGGTCGACGTCGACCAGCCGATCGCTGACCCGGTGTCGCGCACCCAGGTGGAGACCCTTCGCCGCAACTGCGAGGAGTTCGGCGTCCGACTGCACCCGCTCGGCGACGTGGATCAGGGCATCGTGCACATCATCGGCCCGCAGCTCGGTCTCACTCAGCCCGGCATGACCGTCGTCTGCGGCGACTCCCACACCTCCACGCACGGAGCCTTCGGTGCCCTCGCGTTCGGCATCGGCACCAGTGAGGTCGAGCACGTGCTCGCCACCCAGACCCTGACGCAGGCCCGGCCCAGGACGATGGCGGTGACGGTCGAGGGTGACCTGCCGGCGGGCGTCTCGGCCAAGGACCTGGTGCTGACGCTCATCGCCCAGGTCGGCACCGGCGGCGGGCAGGGGTACGTCGTGGAGTACCGCGGCGAAGCGATCCGGTCGATGTCGATGGAAGCGCGCATGACGATCTGCAACATGTCGATCGAGTGGGGTGCCAAGGCCGGCCTGATCGCTCCGGACGAGACCACCTTCGCGTACCTGCAGGGTCGTCCGCACGCCCCGCAAGACCAGGACTGGGACGCGGCGGTGAGGCACTGGCGTTCGCTCATCACCGACGACGACGCACAGTTCGACCATGAGGTCGTGCTGCACGCGCAGGACGTCGCGCCGTTCGTGACCTGGGGAACCAACCCGGGTCAGGGTGTGCCGCTGTCGTCCAGCGTGCCCTTCCCCGAGGACTTCGCCGACGCCAACGAACGGGTCTCCGCGACCCGGGCACTGGAGTACATGGACCTGCAGGCCGGTACGCCGATGCGTGACATCGGCGTGGACACGGTCTTCGTGGGCTCGTGCACCAACGGTCGGATCGAGGACCTGCGTACGGTCGCCGACATCGTCAGGGGTCGACGGGTCGCCGACTCGACTCGGATGCTCGTGGTGCCCGGATCGGCACGCGTGCGTCTGGAGGCCGAGGCCGAGGGTCTCGACGTCGTCTTCAAGGACGCCGGTGCCGAGTGGCGCGGAGCGGGCTGTTCGATGTGCCTGGGGATGAACCCCGACACGCTGGCGGTGGGTGAGCGTTGCGCCTCGACGTCCAACCGGAATTTCGAGGGTCGCCAGGGCAAGGGTGGGCGGACCCACCTGGTGTCGCCGCAGGTCGCCGCCTCGACCGCGGTGCTCGGACACCTCGCCGCCCCCGCCGACCTGCCCACACCCGCCTCGGTCTGAGCCGACGTACGGAGACACGATGGACGCGTTCACTACCCACACCGGCATCGCGGTCCCACTGCGCCGCAGCAACGTCGACACCGACCAGATCATCCCCTCGGAGTACCTCAAGCGGGTGACCCGCAGCGGCTTCGAGGACGGCCTGTTCGCCGCCTGGCGCAGGGACCCCGACTTCGTACTCAACCTGCCGGGGTACGCCGGTGCGAGCGTGCTGGTCGCCGGACCGGACTTCGGCACCGGCTCCTCACGCGAGCACGCCGTCTGGGCCCTGCAGAACTACGGGTTCCGCGCCGTCGTCGCGCCCCGCTTCGGTGACATCTTCCGCGCCAACTCCGGCAAGTCCGGGCTGCTGGCCGCCCAGGTCGACGAGAAGGTCGTGCAGGCGCTGTGGGACCTGGTCGAGAGCGATCCGGGTGCGGATGTGACGGTGGACCTCCTCGAGCGCACCGTGTCGGCCGGTACCGGCATCGAGGCCGTCCACGACTCTTTCGACATCGACGACTACACCCGGTGGCGGCTGCTCCAGGGGCTCGACGACGTCGCGGTCACCCTCGGCCATGCCGACCACATCACGGCGTACGAGTCGCGTCGTCCGGCGTGGAAGCCGGCTACGCTGCCGGTCCGGGTCGCTGACTGACCGGCGCCGCCAGGTCCGCCGGGTCGGCGTTGCCGCCGCAGACCACGACGGCGACGCGTTCGCCAGGGGCCGGTCGGTAGGCGCCGCTGGTGAGCGCCGCGAGCGCCGTGGCACCGCCTGGCTCGGCTGCTACCCGCAGCTGCTGCCAGAGCAATAGCCGAGCGGTGCCGATCGCCTCCTCGGTCACCAGCACCGAGGCCACATCGGCCTCCGACGCCGCGGCGAGACCGAGGCGGCCGATCCGACCCGCCCCCAGGGCGTCCGAGGCCAGGCCGCCGACCTCGACGTCGACCGGGCCTCCGGCTGCCAGCGCGGCATGCAGCGTCGGGCAGCCCACCGGCTCGACCGCCACCACCTGCGCCTGCCGCGACCACCAGGTGGCGATTCCCCCGATCAGCCCTCCACCACCGACGGCCACCAGCACGGTGTCGAGATCGGGGCACTGCTGCTCCAGCTCGCGGGCGACCGTACCTTGACCGGCGACCACCGCCGCCTGGTCGTAGGCGTGCACGACCAGGCCTCCCACGTCTGCGGCCCGCCTGGTGCTGGCAACCAGCGCCTGGGCGTACGTGCTGCCGACCAGCTCGACCCGTGCACCGAGAGCGCGGATGCCGTCCACCTTGACCTGCGGTGCCGTGGCGGGGACGAAGATCTCTGCCCGGCGTCCCAGAGACCGCGCGACATGCGCGACGGCAAGCCCGTGGTTACCACCCGAGGCTGCCACCACGACCTCGGGTGCTCCTGCTTCGAGCACCCGGTTGAAGGCGCCCCGCGGCTTGAAGGACCCCGTGTGCTGGAGAAGCTCCAACTTCAGCACCAGTGGCTCGTGCAGCCCGAACGCGACTCCGTCGACCTCGATGACGGGCGTCCTTCGTACGTGCTGCTCGATGCGACGAGCGGCGGCGTCGATGGCGGCACGGGTGGGGGAGGCGTCGTCTTTCACCGACTCAGCGTACGGAGGCCGCACGGCTGCGTTGCCGTCGTTCAGGAGGCGAAGATCGCCAGCCGGGTGATCGTCGTCCGGTCATCGGCGACGTCGATGTGTAGCCGCTGCCCGGGTCGCAGGTGGCGCAGTCCGGATGTCGTGAAGACGTCGCCGTCGAACGCCAGGCGTACGCCGTCGTCGAGCAGTACCGTCCCGGACCCGGTGCTGTGCTGGAAGGACTCCACGGTCGCTTGCATGACCCTGAACCTACCTAGTCCGCCCAGCGGGCTGTGAGGTGCTGAGCTGAGGGGAACTGCATGCGTTCGAGCACCTGTCGCGTCGCTCGGCCCACTCCCAGGCGTACGGCGTCCCGTAGGTGCTCGAGGGTGTCGACGTCTCGGCGCAGGTGTGGTGCGCGCACGTCGATCGGGTCTGCACCGGCGCGCACGTGGTGGGCGAACGACCCGGCGCCGAAGGCCGTGGACAGGCTCGTCCCGGCCGGCAGGGTGAGGGCCACGGTGCCGAGCCCCTCGGCGTCGGCGAGGACACCCGGTCGGGTCGCTGGTGCAGCGTCCACGAGGTTCTCCAGGTCGCTCGCACGCAGGCACGGCAGGTCAGCCTGCAGCACCAGGATCGGGCAGTGCGGCACCTGCTCGCGCGCCCATGTCGTCCCCCGGCTGACTGCCGCGTCCAGGTCACCCACGTCCGGGAGCTGGGTGACCCGAGGTTGTGCCAACGTTGATCCGGCGATGCCCTCACCGCCGACGACGAGCACGCGTAGCACGTCGGCGCTCGCCAGCGTCGCTTCCAGCGTGTCGGCTGCGAACGCCGCGGCCAGCGACATCCGCCACGAACCGACGTCCGGAGCGAGCCTGCGCTTGGCGTGCTCGAGCCCCTTGACCGGCAGCACGACGGTCCATCCGATCAGCTGGTCCACCGCCCCACCGTAGGTGACGGGCTGGTCGTAGGCTCGCACCCGCATCGACGAGCTGAGCGGAGAGGACCAGGCGTGCGCGGACGCGAGTTCCCCCCGGCCATGCGATGGCTCGTGCGGGTCCTGCGACCGTGGTGCATGCTCTTCACCAAGCGCGACTGGCGCGGAGCCGAGCACTTCCCCAACGGCGGGTTCGTCCTCGCGACCAACCACGTGTCGCACACCGATCCAGTGTTGCTCAGCCACTACCTCGTCGACCACGGCGTACCTCCTCGCTTCCTGGCCAAAGCCTCGGTGTTCAAGGTTCCGCTGGGCGGTCGGTTGCTGGCGGCGTGCGGCCAGATCCCTGTCTACCGAGACACTGCCGACGCGGGGAAGGCGCTGTCCGCGGCGCTCGACTCGATCGGTGCAGGCGTGGTGGTGGTGATCTACCCGGAGGGGACACTGACCCGCGACCCGGGCCTGTGGCCGATGGCGGGACGCACAGGTGCCGCACGGGTCGCGTTCCTGACCGGGTGTCCGGTCGTGCCCGTCGCTCAGTGGGGACCGCAGGCGATCCTGCCTCCGTACGGCAAGCGGCCCCGGCTCCTTCCACGCCGGACCATCCACGTGCACGCCGGGCCGCCGGTGGACCTCGAGGACCTGCGGGGACGCACGATCGACACCGACGTGCTCGCAGAGGCGACCGACCGGATCCTGGACGCGATCACCGCGCAGCTCGCGGCGATCCGGGGACAGACTCCACCGTCGGTACGCCACGACCCCCGAGCGGCGTCGGTGGCCGACGGGCAGGACGACGGGAGAGTCGCCTGATGCCGCGCATCGCCGTGATGGGAGCAGGATCCTGGGGGACCGCCTTCTCCCTCGTCCTCGCCGACGCAGGCCACCAGGTACGCGTGTGGGGCCGACGGGAGTCGGTGTGCGAAGGCATCAACGCCACGCGCGAGAACGTCGACTACATGCCCGGCGTGATCCTCTCCGGGGCCATCCGGGCGAGCCACGACGAGACGTGGGTGCTCGAGGGTGCCGATGCGGTCGTCCTGGCGGTCCCGTCGCAGACGCTGCGGGCCAACCTCGAGCAGTGGACACCGGCACTGCCGCACGAGGTGCCCCTGGTCAGCCTGATGAAGGGTGTCGAGCTCGGCACCCACCAGCGGATGAGCGAGGTCATCAGCGAGGTGAGCGGCGTCAGCCCCTCCCACGTCGCCGTGGTCAGCGGACCCAACCTGGCGCGCGAGATCGCGGCCCGTCAGCCGGCCGCGAGCGTCGTGGCGTGCGTCGACGAGAGCGTGGCCACGCAGCTGCAACGGTGGTGCCACACGCCGGCGTTTCGTCCGTACACCGTGACCGACGTGGTGGGCTGCGAGCTCGGCGGCACCACCAAGAACGTCATCGCCTTGGCGGTGGGCATGGCGATCGGTCTGGGGTTCGGGGACAACACGACGGCCACGGTCATCACCCGCGGCCTGGCCGAGACGGCTCGGCTCGCGCACGCGATGGGCGCCGACCCACTGACGCTGACCGGTCTCGCAGGCCTCGGTGACCTGGTGGCCACCTGCTCGTCACCGCTGTCGCGCAACCGTACGTTCGGGCAGAAGCTCGGCTCGGGGATGAGCGTCGCCGAGGTGACGGCTTCGACGCGTCAGGTCGCCGAGGGGATGCAGTCCTGCCAGTCGATCGCCGAGCTCGCCGCCGCGCACGGTGTCGACATGCCGATCGTCGAGCATGTCGCCGCGCTGATCCGTGGCGAGCTCGAGCCCCGCGAGATGCTCACCTCTCTGGTGTCGCGATCCGCCAAGCGCGAGCGCGCCTGACGCTCGTCGGTTTACCAGGGGACCATGGCATGTTGACACTACCCATGGGACGCATCCCATGGCAGTGAAGTTCACCAAGGGACCCTGGTAAACCGCGCCCCGCTCACGGACTGGGCAACGAAGCCAGTGCGGAGGCCAGATCGGCCCAGAGGTCCTCGACGTCCTCAATGCCGACCGAGAGCCGGACCAGTGCCTCGGGGACGGTGTCGGGCTCGCCCTTCCAGCGGCGACGGCGTTCCAGCAGGGACTCCACGCCGCCGAGGCTGGTCGCGTGCACCCACAGCGCCGTGGAACGGGTGAGCAGGTCAGCCGCCATCGGCCCCGCGGCCACCTCGATCGCGACCATCGCGCCCCAGTCGGGGTAGCGCACGTGCGACACCGCCGGGTGGTCGGCCAACCGGACCGCGAGCTCGGCAGCGTTGGCCTGCGCCCGCTCCAGCCGTACGTGCAGCGTGCGTACCCCTCGCGCGGCCAGCCAGGACTCCAGCACACCGGGTACGGCGCCGCGGCTGCGCCGGTGCTCGTCCATCGCTGTGAACGTCGCGTCGTCGCGGGTCACCAGGGCTCCGAGCATGACGTCGGAGTGCCCGGCGAGGTACTTCGTCGCCGCGTGCACGACTACGTCAGCGCCCAGCTCGAGGGGCTGCTGGAGCAGCGGTGTCGCGAACGTGTTGTCCACCACGACGCGTGCACCGGCCGACGTTGCGCCGGCGGCGACGGCTGCCAGGTCGGCGACCTCCAGCATCGGGTTGGTCGGCGACTCCAGCCACACCAGGGCCGCATCCTCGCAGGCCTGGACGACCGCAGCGGTATCGGTGATGTCGACGGTGTGCACGCGCAGCAGACCTCGACGCTCCCGGTCACCGAGCTGGTGCAGAACGCCCTGGTACGCGTGCACCGGCACCACAATGGTTTCGCCGACAGCCACGAGGTCCAGCACCGCCGTCACCGCCGCCATCCCCGAGGAGTACGTCAGCGCGCGTCCGCCCTCGAGGCTGCCGAGCACCTCCTCGAACGCCGTCCACGTCGGGTTCCCGTAGCGGCCGTACTCCACGTCACCACCGGCGACGTAGGTGGAAGCCGGCGTCAACGGTGTGTTCAAGGGGGCGTCGGGCTCGTGGGCAGGGCGGCCCAGCGACACCGTGCGGGTCGCCGGGGCCAGCCGGCGACCGTCGGACGTAGATGGCACGTCAGCACTCATGGCGCCATCCTGGCCGACGCGCCGAACCAGGCACCGAGCGGGTTGGCGACCGACCGATAGGGTCGCCAGCGATGACCTCCCCGCAGCAGCCCCGCGCCGACGGCACCGACCCGGTCGGCCGGATCCGGGTCGCCGTGGTCTTCGGCGGACGTTCCAGCGAACACGGTGTCTCCTGCCTGACCGCCGGCGAGGTGATCAAGGCGATCGACCCCGAGCGCTACGACGTGCTGCCGGTCGGAATCACGCGAGACGGTCGCTGGGTGCTGGAGTCCGGCGACCCGGCCCGGTTCGCGATCACCGACCGGACCCTGCCCAGCGTCGATGCCGCCGGTGCACAGGTGGTTCTCGCCAACGACCCGAACCGTCGGGACCTGGTCGTACATCCGTCGGGTGAGGTGCCACGCACCCTCGGGCGGGTGGACGTGGTGATGCCGCTGCTGCATGGCCCGTGGGGGGAGGACGGCACCATCCAGGGCCTCCTCGAGCTCGCCGGCGTCCGTTACGTCGGGGCAGGGGTGCTCGCCAGTGCCGTCGGCATGGACAAGCACCACATGAAGGTCGCCTTCGCCGCCGCTGGCCTCCCGATGCTGCCGTACGTCGTGCTACGCCGGCGCTGGTCGGACACCGACCCTGACGGCGTGCGGCGCGCGGTGCAGCCCCTCGGTCTCCCGGTGTTCGTCAAGCCGGCACGAGCCGGTTCCAGCGTCGGGATCAGCCGGGTGGACGACCTGACCGAGCTCGCTGCGGCGATCGGGCTGGCCCGCGAGAGCGACCCCAAGGTGTTGGTCGAGGCTGCTGCGGTCGGCGCACGTGAGATCGAGCTCGGTGTGCTGGACTCCGTGGACGGTTCCGGCGCCGAGGTGAGCCAGCCGGGGGAGATCGTCCTCGACCCGGCTGCCGGGCACAGCTGGTACGACTTCGACGCCAAGTACGTCGACGGCGGCGGAACAGCCACCGTCCCCGCCAACCTGCCCTCCGACCTCGTCGCAGTGCTGCGCGCCCAGGCGCTGACGGCCTTCGACGCGATCGACGGGGAAGGGCTGGCGCGGGTGGACTTCTTCGTGCTGCCGGACGGAAGCGCGGTAATCAACGAGATCAACACGATGCCCGGATTCACCCCGACCTCGATGTATCCGGCGCTGTGGGCCGCGCAGGGCGTCGACTACCCGACGCTGGTGGACCGGCTGCTGCGCAGTGCGCTGAACCGGCCGCTCGGCCTGCGCTGAGCCTGGCATCCGGACATCACACGCACGCCCGCACCTCGGGATCGTGCCGTGCCACCGCGTCAGCGAGCTCGGTCAGCGGTCCGACCTCGGGTGCGTACGCGTCCGGTACGACGACCTCGACGGGCGTCGCCCGTCCGACGGTGGTGAACCGGTAGCTGTCGGAGAGCTCCTCGGGGTACCAGCCCACACCGTTGACCACCTGGCACTCCGACGCTCGCCCGAGACCCTGCGCGTCCGTGACGCCGCAGCGCAACGTGACGGCCGGGTCGCCCCACGCCACGCCGCTCCCGGCCGGTGCCACGTCCCGCCGACCCTGCCCGGCCAGCTCACGGGGCAGGTCAGTCAGGAGGTCTGCGCAGATCGCCTCCGCATCGGGGTCCAGGTCCGCCGGCTCCAGATCGACGACTCCGCTGCACCCGGCCAGGGTGAGAAGGCCGATGGCCGCCGCTGCCAGGTGCGTTCGGCATGGTGCGGGCAGCTCGGCTCGCTGCGGTTGCGGTTTACCAGGGTCCCCTGGTAAACCGCACTGCCCATGGGTTGCAACCCATGGGAGGTGGGCACTTGCCATGGGGAGTGCTGCTGGATGCCGAGGGGAGTGCGCCCGCTCGTGCCGCGCTCGCCGCTCAGATGTGTACGACCGGGCAGGTCAGCGTCCGGGTGATCCCGTCGATGTTCTGGACCCGTGCGACCACCAGCTGGCCGAGTTCGTCCACGTTGCTCGCCTCGGCACGCACGATCACGTCGTAGGGGCCGGTGACGTCCTCGGCCATGGTGACGCCGCTGACGTCGGCGATCTCGCGAGCGACGTCGGCGGCCTTGCCGACCTCGGTCTGGATCAGGATGTAGGCCTGTACCACCATGGGTCGGGTCTCCACTCTCGTCGGCGTTCCGGTACGGATCGCCGCTCACGCTACAGGTGCCTCGGCGTCCCCGGCACCCATGGGTCCGACCGGCGTACGAAGGCGACTCGGCGGGGGATCGTGGCTGCGCTGCGGCAGGATGGACCTATGCCCTCGTCCCCCGTCATGACCGTGTCCGAGCTGGGTGAGTTCGGGCTCATCGATGCCATCCGCTCGGTCTTCCAGACCAATGCCGACGTGCTGGTCGGGTCAGGTGACGACGCCGCCCAGCTGGCTGCCGCCGGGTCGGTGCTGGTCACCACGGACCTGATGGTGGACGGCCGGCACTTCCGTCGGGACTGGAGCTCGGCCGCCGACGTCGGACACAAGGTGGCCGCCGCGAACCTGGCTGACATCGCCGCGATGGGCGGCGTCGCCACCGGCCTGGTCATCGGGCTCGCGGCTCCGGGGGACACCCCGGTGGCGTGGGTCGAGGAGCTCAGCCAGGGGATCGCCGCGGAGGTCGCCGAGGTCGGCGCCAGTGTTGTCGGGGGCGACATGACCGAGTCCGACACCCTGGTCCTGGCGGTGACCGCCCTCGGCCGAGTCACCGGCGCCCCGGTGCTGCGCTCGGGAGCCCGTCCGGCGGACGTCGTGGCCGTCGCCGGACGACTCGGCTGGGCCGCAGCAGGCCTCGCAGTCCTGGGCCGCGGCTTCCGTTCGCCGCGGGTCGTCGTGGAGGCTCACCGGCGCCCGAACCCGCCGTACG
>Ga0136624_1000002_pt1 | contig 74629 bp, 67 predicted proteins | sample AntDrymUQ4692206_2_FD_104802 | JGI IMG/M metagenome (GOLD analysis project Ga0136624, IMG submission 104802) | Polar desert sand microbial communities from Dry Valleys, Antarctica - metaG UQ469 (22.06) | ecosystem: Environmental > Terrestrial > Soil > Desert | place: Antarctica: Dry Valley... | reverse complement strand
GGACTCCCAGGCGGTGCCGTATATCCGCTGCAGCTGCGGGTTGTGCTCGTGACCCCTCCAGTACGCCGCTGCGGTCCGGGTGAGCGTAAAGGCCGGGATCCGCTTGGTGGTCGGCAGGTGCGGACCACGGCAGAGGTCCTTCCAGGCAAGCGAGCCGTCGCGCCGGAGATTGTCGTAGATGCTCAGCTCACCGGCACCCACCTCGACGTCAGCGCCCTCGGCTGCCTGCGACGCGCCGCCCTTGAGCCCGATCAGCTCGAGCTTGTACGGCTCACCGGCCAGCTCGGCCCGCGCCATCTCGTCGGAGACCGGGCGCCGGGCGAAGCGCTGCCCCTCCTTGATGATCTTGCGCATGCGGGACTCGATGCGCTCGACGTCCTCGGGGCGAAACGGCTGCTCGACGTCGAAGTCGTAGTAGAAGCCATCGACGATCGGCGGGCCGATCCCGAGCCTGGCATCGGGGAACAAGTCCTGCACGGCCTGGGCCAGGACGTGCGCAGTCGAGTGACGCAGGATGTCCCGTCCGTCCGGGGAACCGATCGCAACCGGGGCGACCTCGTCACCGTCACGCAGGTCGTAGGAGAGGTCCCGCAGCTCGCCATTCACTTCGACGGCTATCACGTCGGTGTCGTCGGCGAACAGCTCCCACGCCAAGGTGTCGGTGCTGAGCGTCTGCTGCGCGGCCTCGGCGCTGCGGACGACCGACACCTTGATCTGGGACACGGGACACTCCTCGCTGGGCGGGTGGACGACGCTGTGATGGTATCCAGGGCCCGTCGTCGGGTGTGACTCGTTTGTCGGTCGGCGGTCGCCGCCACCCCCGCCGAGTGGATCTCGGCCGAGGACGTCAGCGACTGGTACGACGCCCTCGCGCCCGGCAAGGAGACGATCCGGGCGCAGGCGTACAGCTTGCTGCGCACCATCCTCGGCACTGCGGCGTCGGCGACGCCGAAGCCCTTGATCCCGTACAACCCGGCCCACATCCAAGGGGCGGCAACACCAAGCCGGTCCACCGGACCCGCCCCGCCTCGCTCAACGGGCTGGAGAAGATCGTCGAGCACCTGCCCGACCGCTACAAGCTCATGGCGCTGCTCGCCGCGTGGTGTGCGATGCGGTTCGGCGAACTGGCCGAGCTGCGCCGCGGGTGACATCGACCTGCGTACCAACCGCGTCAAGATCCGGAGCGGTGTCGTCCGCGTCGACGGCCAGATGATCGTCGGGCCGCCGATGACCGACGCCGGTGTGCGTGACGTCGCGATCCCGCCGCACCTGCTTCCGGTGGTGAAGGCACACCTCAAGGACCACGTCGCGCCCGGCAAGGACGCGCTGCTGTTCTCGGCCGCCGCCGACAGTGACGCCCACATGGCGCCCTCTACGCTCTACAAGGTCTACCACCCGGCCCGAAGGGCCGCCGGGCCGCGAGGATCTGCGCTGGCACGACCTCCGCCACACCGGTGCTGTGCTCGCCGCCCAAACCGGCGCGACCCTCGCCGAGCTCATGGGCCGCCTCGGCCACACCACGCCGGGTGCTGCGATGCGCTACCAGCACGCCGCCGCCGACCGCGACGCCGAGATCGCCAAGCGGCTCTCCGTTCTCGCGGGAGTGTCGGAGTCAAGCAACAGGATGGACCCATGCTGACCTGGACGGTGCAGTTCTATGAGGATGTGAGCGGCAAGCGACCCGTCGAGACTTGGATGGCCCAGCTCTCCGGCGCCGAGTACGCCGCACTCCGTGCCGCCATCGTCCATCTCCTGGAGGTCCACGGACTCGAACTGGCAAGCACCCCATGGCTCACCGCCCTTGGACGGGGCCTGTATGAGGAGCTCCAGGAAGCGCACAAACGACTCCGGGCGTGGAAGACGGCCCAGGCGAGGACCTCGAAGCGCAAGCGTTGACTTCGTTGTTTATATGGGCTTTACCCTATAGAGTAATCGGGAGAGGATGCAGCCATGGCAAAGACGTTCGCAGAGTACGACCGCGAGCGGCGGGCCCAGATGAGCCCTGAGGATCTGGAGGCCGTCCGCATCTTCGACGCCGCCTACGCCTTCGGCCGGGTGATCTCCGAGGCCCGCAAGACCCGCCACCTGCGCCAGACCGACCTCGCTGAGTTGTCAGGCATTGCCCAAGCAGACATCAGCCGCATTGAGCGCGGTCAGATCGCCCCGACGACTTCCACGCTGATCAAGCTGGCCGAGGCGCTTGGGGCCCAGATCCAGTTCGTGTTGTCGGTCGACGAAACTGACCCTTCCGCAACCGATGCCGCTCCCGAAGTCGTGGCACTCAACGTCATGCACGCCTGACCGACCCATGACCGCTGGACCGAGTGCCGAACTGTTGACCGGACCTGGACGCTGGTTGGTCACCACCGAGACCTCCACCTATGTGCTCGAGCTCGAGGAGGCGGGAACCGGGAGCTTGGTCCGACACGCCGGAGAGGGAGAAAGGCCCAGCCCCCGAGGCCGGAGTTGCCACCGCCGATCTCGGTGAATCTACGCCGCGACGACGAACACATCCCAGTGATGTGGGCCGGGGCGCCAGTCGTGGGCCAGGCCTTGGATGTTGCTGCTGGACTTGCGCGGGGATGGAATCTCGACGATCCGCCTCACGAACATCGTGCGGCAGATCGTCGCTGACCGATCCTGTGACCCTTCGGCCGCGCGGTCCGGGGATGATGGCGACGTGCCGATCCCCGAGACCGACCTCCACCGAATCCAGCGCTGGTGCCGCGACCGGGTGCCCGAGCACTTGTGGTCTCAGGTGAAGGTCGAGGCCGATGTCGAGCCGCGCCACGTGACGATCGTCGAAGTCCGACCGCCGTGGGATGGGAGTGGCGAACGCACGCGATTCCCGATCGCGCGGCTGTGCGTGTGGGCGATACTGGGTTCGAACCAGTGACCTCTTCGGTGTGAACGAAGCGCGCTACCACTGCGCCAATCGCCCGTACGGTGAAGCGGCGGTCAGCCTAGCGCACGCCTGCCGAGCACCCACGATGGGTTCACGACCCTCGGTCGATCTCATCAGCGAGATCGACGACGGCATCGACCAGCGCTGCACCGTCGAGCAGGGCTGGGCCGTTGTGCTCTGCGCCAGCGACCTCGACGAGCTGCCACGATCTGGGCGCTGACTCGGCAACAGCCCGGCTCTGCTCCGGCGGCACGATGGAGTCGTCCTCGCCGTACACCACCGTGACGGGGACCATCACGTCTGCAAGGTGCTCGACCAGTCGGTAGCTGTCCGTGAGCAGGGTTCTGACCGGGAGAAGCGGGTAGTGGATCTGCCCGACCGAGGCGAGGTCGACGAACGGCGAACGCAGCACGAGCCCGGCCGGAGGATGCTCGGTGGCGAGCTCGGTCACGACCGCGGCGCCGAGACTCTCGCCGTAGTACAGGACACGGCCGGGCGACAAGCCGGCCTCGTCGATCAGGAACCGCTGCGCCGCTCGGACGTCGCGGGCGAGGCCGGCTTCGCTGGGGCTGCCAGGGTTGCCGCCGTACCCGCGGTAGTCGAACAGCAGCACACTCAGCCCATGCTCCGCCAGGGCACGCGCGAGCGGTGCACGAACGGCCCGGTCGCCGGCGTTGCCGTTCGCCACCAGCACCGTGACACCACGGTCGGGTTCCTCGGCTGGCACGAACCACGCACCCAGGCTCAGGCCGTCGCTGGTCCGGAGCACGATGTCGCGGGCACCCGGGATCACCTCGCCGGCTGGCGCAACGGGCGCGGTCGACGGCAGGTAGATCAGGTGCCGCTGGAACGCCCAGATGAGGGCCAGCAGCAGCACGGCGACCAGTGGAACCGCGACGAGCACGCGCAGCATCCCGTCAGTGTGCCGCCTTGCGTCAACACGGACACTCGCATCGTAAAACCGGATCTTTGTGGAGGTGTTCACCCAGTTTCGGGTCGAGCGGTTTACCCCTGTGACCGCGGGGCAAACTCCAAGAGCAGACGTGTCCCCTACGGCGTACGAGAAGAGGTCTCCGGCATGACAGAGTCGCTGCCGAGCATCGTCTGTCCGACGGTCGCCGAGATCGTGTCTACCTCGGACACGTCCATGCCCGTCGACTGTGAACTCCGCTACGACGTGTGCGACGGCTTGGCTGTCACTGCGATCTTCTCCACGCTCGCTCAGACCGTTTCGTGGACGTTCGCTCGGTCGCTGTTGGACGAAGGCCGCTACCGCCCCACCGGTGAGGGTGACATCAACGTCCGACCCGACCTCGACGAACGGGGCCACGCCGCCGTCTCGGTCCAGCTGAGGTCGCCGGACGGGACCGCCGTGCTGCGTGCGCCCACCGCCGACGTGACCCGCTTCCTGGACATGACCAAGCACCTGGTGCCCGACGGCGGGGAGATGGTGGCCGTGGACATCGACTCGGTGATCGAGCGGCTGCTCGTCGAGCCCGGCTGACTCAGGACTGACTCTTTAGGGATCCAGCGTCTCGGCGAGCTTGGCCGACCAGATCTCGCGCGCGCGGGAGGTCGACGGTCCGGGCGCGTCGTACGTCCAGGAGCGTCCGTCCCGCTCGCAGGCGTGCACCGGCTGCACGTCGCGCGTCGTGGACACCACGAACACCTCACTGGCCTGCTCCAGCACCTCGACCGGTGCGTCGCGTTCGAGCGCCCCGCACCACTGCAGGACCAGCTCCCGGGTGATCCCGGCCAGGCAACCGGACGCCAGCGTGGGCGTCACCAGGTCGCCGTCGACCACGTAGAAGAGGTTCGAGCCGGTGCCCTCGCAGAGCATGCCTTGGGTGTTGGCGAAGATCGCTTCACTCGCCGTTCGTTCCCGGGCGTACGTCAGGGCGATGACGTTGTCTGCGTACGAGGTGGTCTTGAGCCCCGCCGTGGCGGCACGTTCGTTGCGGGTCCATGGCACCACCGTGACCGTCGTGGTGTCGGCCGACGGGGCCTGCGGACCCGCGGTGACGATCAGGGTCGGTCCTGCGTCGCCCCGATCGGTCCCTGCCGGTCCCGGTCCGCCGGTCTGGGTGAGACGGATCCGTCCGCGCGCGTACGACGTGCCCTCGAGCACCTGCGCCACCGCGTCCCTGAGCACACCATGGTCAGGGTCCGGCAGGCCCAGTCCGGCGGCCGAGCGCGACATCCGGTGCAGGTGCCGGGTCAGCGCGAACGGCACGCCGTCGAAGGAGTTGACGGTCTCGAAGACCCCGTCGCCTACCGTGATGCCATGGTCCAGCGCGCTGATCACCGGCTGCTCGGCGTCGGTCAGGATCGCCCCGTTCACCCACGTGCGCATGTCGAGACCGTACTGCCCTGCACCACCATCCGGGGCCGACGCGCGCCGTCAACCCGGAGTTGGACCCCACATCCGGATCCGCTACTGTTTCACCGCGCATCAGGCACATCGGCGCATGCGGACGTGGCTCAGTGGTAGAGCATCACCTTGCCAAGGTGAGGGTCGCGGGTTCGAATCCCGTCGTCCGCTCGGAGCGGGTCGCAGGCCTGACCAGGGTGGAGTGGCCGAGAGGCGAGGCACCGGACTGCAAATCCGGTTACACGGGTTCAAATCCCGTCTCCACCTCGGCCCTCAGCGATACGCTCGAGGGTACGGACGATTGGCGCAGTGGTAGCGCGCTTCCTTGACACGGAAGAGGTCACTGGTTCAAACCCAGTATCGTCCACCGCGACTGGTGCTACGAGGGCAACGAACCCGGCTCCGACGGCATGTCAGGGTCGGCCGACGGGTCGGGGTCGAGACTCGGTACGACATCCGGCTCGATCGTGTCCGGGTCGACGTCAGGTCCGGGTTCGGGATTCGGTTCGCTCATACCGCCTGCCTACTCCCCTGCCGGCAGGTCCGCGACCCGAACCAGATGATCAGCAGCTCTCGGACGCCGCCTGGAAGTTGGGATCGGAGGCCACCTCGGGCACCACCTCCCAGTTCTCCCCGCTGAACGCCCATGCCTCCTGCCCGTCGTCCAAATCGCCGAGCTGGGCCAGGTGCCGACCGTCCTCGCACTGCGTGGTCCAATCCGTCACCAGTTCGTCGTCCGGGCCCTGGCAGACCGGGTCGGCGGCGAGCTCCTCGCTCAGCGGGGCGTCCACGATGTCCTCGCACGCCACCTCCTCCGGTGCCACGACCTCGCGCTCGGCGTCCACCGTCTGCCCGGTCTCCGGCAGCTCGCCGCCGGAGTCACACCCGCTGATCGCGAGCAGCACCGACGCCACGGCGCCAGTGGTAGCGCCACAGCGCCTCCGCGCCCTCATGGGCTGCTCGTCCATGCCCGGCCCCTCGTCCAGCGATGACGTCGTCATGTGTCCGTCTACGACACCCCCGGCCACCTCGCCTCACGAAACCTGCGCCCCCTGCCTCAGCGCCGCTGATCCTTCCCGAGCGCCGCGAGGTAGGCGTTGTACTGGTCGTGCTCGTCGTCCTGACCGGCCTCGGTCAGCCGGTCGGATGTCCGGTCGGTGCGGCGGGCCTCCCGGGTGTCCGAACGGACCCACTGGACGAAGATCGCGACCAGCACGATCACGATCGGGATCTCTCCGAGCGCCCAGGACAGGGAGCCACCGGTGACCTGGTCGGCGAGCAGGTCGGTGCGGTACGGCCGGTCGAGCGACTGCCAGTACGACTCCCCCAGCACCCGGTCGTAGGACATCAGCGCGATCGCGAAGAACGCGTGGAACGGCATCACCACCAGCAGCAGGCCGAAGCGCCACAGCGGAGCGACCGAGCGAGGGCTGGGGTCGATCCCTACGAGCACGTAGAAGAACAGCGACCCGACGGCCACGAAGTGCAGCGTCATGGCCGCGTGCCCGAGGTGGCTGTTCATCAACGCGCTGAACAGGCTCGAGAAGTAGATCGCGTACAGGCTGCCGACGAAGAGCACGCCGGCCACGACCGGGTGCGTCAGGACCGACACGGGTCGCGAGTGCAGGATCCCCAGCAGGACCTGGCGTGGTCCGAGCTCGCCGGCGACCCGCGCCGAGGGAAGCGTGCGCAGGGCGAGTGTCACCGGTGCCCCCAGCACCAGCAGGATCGGCGCGACCATCGACAGCAGCATGTGCGCCACCATGTGCGCGCTGAACAGCACGTGGGAGTACATGCCCAGGCCACCGAAGGTGGACCAGGCGATGACCAGCAGGCCACCCAACCATGCGAGCGTGCGACCCACGGGCCAGGCGTCGCCACGGCGGCGCAGCACCAGCAGACCCTGGACGTACAGCGCCAGCAGGATGACCACGAGAGCGATGCCGAGCCCTCCGGGCACGATGCCCACCATGAACTCCTCGAGGCTGGGGGCCGGTGGGAGCGGGTGCCCGATGATCGCCTCGACCGGATCGACGGAGCCGCGGCCGATGGGCGGCGAGGTCTGTGACAGGGCGACCGCAATGGCGACTGCGGCGCCCATGACCGCCAGCTCCACGACCGCGAGCGTCACGAACGGCCGCCGGACGCCGACGTCGTGACCCAGGGCGGCGTCGGTAGCCGCCTCCAGGCGGGCCACCGTACGCCGCCGGTGCAGCAGACCGATCCCACCCAGGAGGACGACCGCGACCGCCTTGGCCAGCACCAGGCCCCCGTACGAGGTCGTGAGCAGGTCACCGAGCGACAGCCGAACGGCCGCGTTGGCCACACCGGACAGGGCCACCGCGGCGAGGCACCAGCCGGCCAGCGTGGAGTAGCGCGTCACGGCCGGAGCGAGTCGCCGACTGCCCCGCGAGGCGACCCAGGCCAAACCCGCGAGCCCGCCGACCCACACGGTGGCGGCCACGACGTGCACGAGCAGACTCACGATGGCGGCGTCGTGGGAGCCCGCGGACGCGGCGTGCCCGGTCAGCAGCGGTGGTGCGACTGTGACCAGGGCGAGCAGCAGCGTCCAGATTGCCTCGCGTGAGCGCCAGGTCCAGCGCACCACGACGGCGACCACCAGCGCCAGGCAGGCCTGCCACAGCAGCGCACGTCCCTGGTCGAGCTGCCACGTGAAGCTGAGCAGCGAGGACGTGCCGATCACATCCCCGGCCGGGACCCCCAACGTGGCTGAGGCGGTGAGCACCACCTGGCCCAGCGCCGCGACTGCCCAGGCCACCGCCGGCCAGCAGGCCGCCCGGTACGCCCGCAGGGCCAGGCCGGCCAGCTCAGCCTGCGGCGAGGGCAGCAGCACAGTCGCGGTGAGCAGCAGTCCGACGACCGCAACCGCCAGTGCGTCGCCGACCGTACGAAGGATCGGGAGGCCCCACCTGGTCACCGGCCCCACGTCTGGCAGCAGCTCGGAGGCCGGCGCGTCGACCGCCTGCGCCAGGGACAGCGCCATGACCAGGGCGACGACGATGAGCACGCCGATCCCGGTCAGCCACAGGCCCACGTCGACGCGGGTCGGCCAGATGGGGCTGTGCCGCTCAGTCCTGGTGTCGGCCACGGACAACCACTCCCACCAGGACGGCTACCGCGGCCAGACCGGCTGCGCCGAGTCCCAGCGGGCCGGCGTGCCGGGAGACGAACCCCTCGTCGGACTGCGAACCGACCGAAGCCGTGCGCGTCGCCTGGTCCGGCGTCCGAGGTTCGGCGGAGGGCTCGGCCGAACCCTGCGGCTCACCCGCCGTCTCGGGCGCTGTGCCCTTCTCGACCGTGAAGCTGAGCTCACCGGATACCGGATGCCCGTCGGAGGAGACGACCCGGTAGACCAGCGTGTAGTCCCCGGCAGGCCCGCGGCCCTTGGTTGCCTGCCTGACGGTGTCGTCGGTGACCTCAGGTTCTCCCACCTCCACCCGGGCCCCGACCGGGTCGGTGACGACGACGAACACGCCGCGCGACCCGACCGGCTCACTGAAGATGAGCTCCACGGACACCGGCAACGTATTCACGTTCGCGCCGCCCTCGGGACTGGAGGAGACGAGCTCGGTGTGGGCCGACACGGGTGCGGCTCCGATGCCCACCGCAGTCAGGGCGAGCAGGGCCGTGGTGCACCACACGGCGAGGCCTGCCCGGCGCCCGTCCCTACGTCCCTGCACGAGGCTCCGCACGTCGTCTCCTAGTCATGGGCGGCCACGAACGGCCACTCCCAGGGTACGGATGCAGCCGTCAGCTCGGCGTCCCCGGGCCGCCGGGGCGCGCGGTCACTGGGTCTGCCGGCGCAGACGGGCGTCCTCGATGATCCGTCGAGTCCGTTCCTCGAGCTCGTCGTCGAGCAGTGGGTCGGAGACCGCGAGCTCGTCCTCGGTGTAGCCCGCGTCCCGCAACCGCAGTTGAGCTGACTTCTCGCGAAGCCTGCGGACCAGCTCCAGGCGTGCCCGCGCGGTCGTGTTGGCCGGGAACACCCGGTCGACCGAGGCGTTGAGCGCGGCCCCGATGAGGACGGCGATCGACAGCACGTACAACCAGATCAGGATCGCGATCGGGGCCGCCAACGGGCCGTAGATCGACATCGAGTCCTGGCCGACGAAGTTGAGCAGGATCCAGCGCAGCAGCCAGCTGCCCGCTATCCATGCCAGCAGCGTGAACACAGCACCAGGGATGTCGTAGCGCCATGACGTCCGCACCGGGACCGACAGGTGATACAGCGTGGTGATGAACGCGACCGACAGCACGAGCACGACCGGCCAGTACAGGTTCATCACGAAGTCCAAGCGAGCCGGGATCAGCTCGTTCACCACGTCGGGCCCCACCAGCAGCAACGGGATCACGATGATCCCGACGATCAACCCGACGAGGTACAACGAGAACGACAGGGCACGCGTACGCACGATACTGCGCCGGCCGCCGAGCCCGTACATGATCGTGATCGTGTCGACGAAGACGTTCAGCGCGCGCGAGCCGGACCACAGCGCGAGGACGAATCCGATCGAGATCACGTCGACGCGTGGCCCCTGGAGCACGTCACTCAGGGTCGGCGCAATGATGTCGTCGACGGTGTCGGGAGTGAGGACCCGGCTGGCGAGTTCCAGCATCTGCGCCTCGAAAGCCTCGACCTGGGTGACGCTGTACCGCTCCACGACGTAGCCGATCGTGCCGGCCAGCCCGAACACCAGCGGCGGCAGGCTCAAGATGGCGAAGAACGCCGCTTCCGCCGCCAACCCGGTGACGCGGTAACGGAAGACGGCGCCGACCGTGGCTGTGACGAGTCGCCAGATCGCCGTCCGTGCCCGCGCCAGCCTCCGGCCCTCGGGCACCGCAGCGCTGGCCGTCTCGCCCGTCATGGGCCTACGGTAGCGACCCGTCGGCTCGACACCGCGCTTGTTCTCCTCTGTGTCCTGTCTCATTCTTTGATCGACTTGACCACATAATGAGACATCGAGTTGGCAAGCCCGTGCGGGGCGCCGATGCTCATTGCATGACAGCTGCCATCACGACCCACCTCGTGGCCCGTCGCCACCTGGATTTCGGTCGTCTGCGCGGCATGATGTGTCCCTCGGCCTGAAGCCCTTCCCGCCGCTGGCGGACGGCTGGCTGCGCCGATCCGAGGTTCTCGACAATGCGATCCTCCCGGCCGCCGTGCGCGCCCGCGAACTCTTCCGAGGACATCGCTCCCATGACCCAGGCTCCCGCCCAGGCCCGTTCCAGCGCACCCGTCCCCCGCCGCACCAAGGGCGAGGGGCAGTGGCGGCTCGGCTACCGCGAGCCGCTCAACGCCAACGAGCAGGCCAAGAAGGACGATGACGCTCTCAACGTTCGGGTGCGTATCGAGAACATCTACGCCCACACCGGCTTCGAACGCATCGACAAGGTCGACCTGCGTAACCGGTTCCGCTGGTGGGGCCTGTATACGCAGCGCCGTCCCGGCATCGACGGGGGCAGGACCGCCACCCTGGAGCCTGAGGAGCTCGAGGACTCGTACTTCATGCTGCGGGTGCGCATCGACGGCGGGCAGCTCGACCTCGCCCAGCTGCGAGCGGTTGCCGACGTGTCCGCCACGTACGCCCGCGACACCGCTGACCTGACCGACCGGCAGAACGTCCAGCTGCACTGGATCAGGGTCGAGGACGTCCCCGCGATCTGGGGCCGCCTGGAGGCGGTCGGGCTCACCACGGCTGAGGCCTGTGGCGACTGCCCGCGGGTCGTGCTCGGCAGTCCCGTCGCCGGCATCGCCGAGGACGAGGTGGTCGACGGGACCGAGGCGATCCGCGAGATCGAACGTCGCTACATCGGCAACCCCGAGTACTCCAACCTGCCCCGCAAGTTCAAGACGTCCGTCAGCGGCTCGCCGAGCTTCGACAGCGCACCGGAGATCAACGACGTCTCGTTCGTCGGCGTCGAGCACCCCGAGCACGGGCCCGGCTTCGACCTATGGGTCGGTGGCGGGTTGTCCACCAATCCGATGCTCGCGAAGCGGCTCGGCGCATGGGTTCCCGAGCACGAGGTGCCCGACGTCTGGGAGGCGGTCGTCGCACTGTTCCGCGACTACGGCTACCGTCGGCTGCGCTCCCGGGCACGGCTGAAGTTCCTGGTCGCGGACTGGGGTGTGCAGCGCTTCCGCGAGGTCATGGAGCAGGAGTACCTCGGTCGGCCGATGCTCGACGGGCCGGCCCCGCTGCGACCAGCCACACCGGGTGATCACATCGGCGTCCACCGCCAGAGTGACGGTCGCTGCTACGTCGGCGTCGCCCCCACGGTCGGGCGGGTGACCGGCTCACTGCTGGCCAAGGTCGCCGACGTCGTCGAGAACCACGGCAGTGGGCGCGTCCGTACGACCGCACAGCAGAAGCTCCTGGTGCTCGACGTCGAGCCGGACCAGGTCGAGTCACTCGTCGCGGACCTCGGACACCTCGGTCTGCACGCCCGCCCTTCAGCCTGGCGACGCAACACGATGGCCTGCACGGGACTGGAGTTCTGCAAGCTCGCGATCGTGGACACCAAGGACCGTGCCGCCTGGCTGGTGGACGAGCTGGAGCGCCGGATCCCCAGCCTGGACGTGCCGATCACCGTGAACGTCAATGGTTGCCCCAACTCCTGCGCGCGGATCCAGGTCGCCGACATCGGGCTGAAGGGCATGCAGGTGCTCGACGAGGGACGGCAGGTCGAGGGCTTCCAGGTCCACCTCGGTGGCGCGCTGGGGTTGCAGGCCGGGTTCGGGCGCAAGCTGCGCGCGCACAAGGTGCCGGCCGACCGACTCGCCGACTACGTCGAGAGCGTGGTCCGGTGCTACCTGGCCGACCGCGAGGACGGCGAGAACTTCGCCGCCTGGGTCGCACACGCCGACGAGGCGGTGCTGCGATGACGACCCGGGCCGTGCCCTTCCACTGCCCCTACTGCGGCGACGAGGACCTGCGCCCGCACGGCGCCACCCACGGCACCTGGGAGTGCCGGGCCTGCCTGCGGGCGTTCTCGCTGCGCTTCGTGGGCCAGCTCGCCCCCGGCACGACCGCCGACCGGATACAGGGACAGCAATGACGTGCACGACCGACGGCTCCACGGCCGTCCAAGCGTCCAGGCGCAGCGCGCTCGAGCTGGCCGAGCTGGCCGAGATCTCCGGCCCCGAGCTCGAGCTGGCTCCAGCCGAGCTGATCATCGAGTGGGCCGTCCAGACCTTCGGCACGCGGTTCTGCGTGACCTCCTCGATGGCGGACTCCGTCCTCGCGCACCTCGCCTCGACAGTCGCACCGGGCATCGACCTGGTGTTCCTCGACACCGGCTACCACTTCGCCGAGACCCTCGGCACCCGGGACGCCGTGGCAGCCACGCTCCCGCTGACGGTCCTCGACGTCCGGCCGGAGTTGAGCGTCGCCGAGCAGGCCGCGACGTACGGCAAGGACCTCTTCCGGACGAACCCCGACCTGTGCTGCGCGATGCGCAAGGTGCAGCCCTTGCAGCGCGGCCTGGCCGGGTACGACGCCTGGGCGACCGGGCTGCGCCGCGACGAGACCCACGGCCGGGTGATCGCACCGGTCGTCGGCTGGGACGAGCAGAAGCAGAAGGTCAGGGTCTCCCCCCTCGCTCGCTGGACCCAGGACGACGTCGACCGCTACATCGCCGAGCACGACGTCCTGGTCAACCCGCTGACCTACGACGGCTACCTCTCGATCGGTTGCTGGCCGTGCACCCGCCGGGTCGCGCCGGGCGAGGACCCGCGCAGTGGTCGCTGGTCCGGATTCCACAAGACCGAGTGCGGGATCAACGCATGACCGCCCCCGCGCTCGTGGCTTTGGCACACGGCAGCCGCGACCCCCGCTCCACCGCCACCATCACCGCGCTCACCGACCTGGTGGCCCGCATGCGCCCGGACCTGCGGGTCGAGCCCGCCTTCCTCGAGCTCGCCTCGCCGTCGCCCAGCGAGGTGATCGACCGGCTGGTGGCCGACGGCGTCGAGGAGATCGTCATCGTCCCGCTGCTGCTCACGCGCGCCTACCACGCCAAGGTCGACGTGCCCGCGGTCTGCGCTGCGGCCAGGCACCGGCACCGGGGCCTGCACGTGCACGCCAGCGACGAGCTCGGCCTCGAGGTGGACTTCCTCGACGTCCTGGACCGACGGCTCCGCACAGCGCTGTCCGACGCCCGGGTGCGTGAACTCGACGCCTTGGTGCTGGCCGCAGCCGGCTCCAGCGACGCACTCGCCAACGCCTCCGTGGCCCGGCTGGCCCGGGCGTGGGGGGCCCGACACCACCTGCCGACCTCGGCCGCCTTCGCCTCGACCGCTCCCCCGGCCACCGGCGAGGCGGTCCGCGCCTTGCGTCGCGACGGCCGCCGGCACATCGCGGTCGGTTCGCTGTTCCTGGCACCTGGATTCCTGCCCGCCCGGGCGGCCGAGCTCGCCATCGAGGGCGGCGCGGTTGCGGTGTCCGACCCGCTGGGCGCGGACCCGGCGGTGGCCCGCACGGTGCTGGCCCGGTACGCGGTCGGCGCGGTCGACCTGGTGCCGCTGCCCGCCTGACGGTCTAGCGCCGAGATCCGAGTTGCGAGTCACCCCGAGTGCTTGGCGTGACCAGGAACTCGGATCTCGGCGAGCCTGTGTGTGTCAGTCCTCGGACAGCAGACGACGGCGCTGGTCGTCCACGTCGAAGTCGGCCGGCGGCCAGGACAGGTCCAGCTCGACCAGATGCTCGTGCAGCAGCGCAGCGACCGCCCAGTTGCGGTACCACTTGCGACCCGCGGGTACCACGTACCACGGCGCGGCCGGCGTGTTGCACCGCTCGAGCACGGTCTCGTACGCCCGCTGGTAGTCCGTCCACCTGGCCCGGTCCTCGAGGTCGCCGGGGTCGTACTTCCAGTGCTTGGTGGGGTCGTCCAGGCGTGCCAACAGGCGCTCGCGCTGCACGTCGCGGTCGATGTGCAGGAATACCTTGAGGATCGTCACGCCCTGCTCGACCAGCTCGGCCTCGAAGTCGTTGATCAGGTCGTAGCGGCGCTCGATCTCCGCCGCCGGGGCGAGCTCACGCACCCGGGCGACCAGCACGTCCTCGTAGTGCGACCGGTCGAACACGCCGACCAGTCCGGGCGCCGGGACCCTGCGCCGGATCCGCCACAGGAAGTCGTGCTCGAGCTCGTCTGCCGTCGGCGCCCCGAAGGTCGCCACGGACAGACCCTGCGGGTCGATGAGCCCGGCGGCGTGACGCACGACCCCGCCCTTGCCCGAGGTGTCCATGCCCTGCAGCACGAGCAGCATTCGGCGCACACTGCCGTGGCGTCCCTGGGCGAACAGCTGCTGCTGCTGGTGGCGCAGGTCCTTGCCGAGGGCCTTCATGGCGTCGGGGGCGTCGTCCTTGCCGTCACCGGGGAACCCGGTGGTAGCACGCGGGTCGTGGTCGTCGAGCCGCACCGGGCCTGGCCGGTGCCCGAACGCCTGGCGCAGGCCCGTCACTGGCAGGGCGAGAGAGTCTCTGGTCATGGGTCGGTGATATCACCCGAGGGAGCCGCATGGGCCTCCATCGGACGCCGAGATCCGAGTTCCTGGTCGCGGCACGCGGACCGAGTGACCACGAGGTCGGATCTCGGCGGCATGGGTGGTGACAGGATCACGCCATGCGCCTGCTGCACCCGCATGGGCCCGATCCCGATGCCGACGTCGACCGTGACGCCCTGGTCGGGCTCTACGCGCACCCCGGCGGACGCACGTGGACGCGGCTGAGCTTCGTAGCCACCGCCGACGGCAGCACCCAAGGCGGCGACGGACGCGCAGGCAGCCTGTCCACGCCGGTGGACCGGGAGGTGTTCGCGCTCCTGCGCAGCCTCAGCGACGTCATCCTGGTCGGTGCCGGCACCGCCCGCGCGGAGCGCTACCGGCCGGTCCGTCCGCACGAGGTCGACGTCGCCCTGCGGCGGCAGCTGCGGCTGGGGCCGGTGCCACCGCTGGCTGTCGTGAGTGGCCGGCTCGATCTGCCCGACCATCTGCTCGACGCCGGCGAGGGCGCACCGCGCACGATCGTGGTGCCACCGCGGCTGCTCCGGCGGACCGGCGGGACCGGATCGCCGAGCGCGCCGAGGTGGTGGTGGCCGGCGACCGGACGCTCGACCTCGGGGTGCTGATGCGGTCGCTGGCCGAGCGGGGGCTCACCCGCGTGCTCGCCGAGGGCGGCCCGTCGTTGGCCGCGGCACTTGCCGCGGGCGGCCACCTGGACGACCTGTGCCTGACCCTGCGCGCGCAGCTCGTGGCCGGTGACGGGGCACGCGTGCTGCACGGCGACGCCATGGTTCCCGGGCTGGAGCTCGACCTGGGCCACGTGCTCGCGGACGGGTCCGACCTGTTCCTACGCTGGACCACAGCAGACCAGTCCACCACCGAGCGGAGCTGAGCATGCAGCTGCCCGTCGCGTTCCCGATCATCCCAATGCTGGCCAGCACCGCGGCCCGGATCCCCCCCGCCGACTCCATCGACGGGGGGCTGGCGTACGAGCCGAAGTGGGACGGCTTTCGCGCGATCGTCTTCCGGGACGGGGACGAGGTGGTCATCGGCTCGCGAAAGGAGAAGCCACTGACCCGCTACTTCCCCGACATCGTGCAGGCCGCGCTCGACCAGCTGCCCTCCCGCTGCGTCCTGGACGGCGAGATCGTCGTCGCCACGCGTACCGCGGACGGCGTGGACCGGTTGGACTTCGAGCGTCTGCTCGAACGGATCCACCCGGCCGATTCGCGGGTACGCCGGCTCAGTGTTGAGACGCCGGCCTCGTTCGTCGGCTTCGACCTGCTCGCCTTGGGTGACGAGTCGTATCTCCAGCGTCCCTTCCAGCAGCGCCGCGCAGCCCTGGAGGAGGCGCTCGCCGACTGCGTCGCGCCCGTGCACCTGACCGCGATCACCGACGACGACGCCGTGGCGGCTGACTGGTTCTCCCAGTTCGAGGGCGCCGGACTCGACGGTGTCGTCGCCAAAGCCAAGCGGCTGCCCTACCTGCCCGGTGAACGCGCCATGATCAAGGTCAAGCACGCGCGTACGGCCGACGTCGTGCTGGCCGGTTACCGGCGGCACAAGGCGTCGACGACGAAGGCGCCGCTGCTCGGCTCGATGATCCTCGGACTGTTCGACGACGAGAGCACGCTGCACCAGGTGGGGGTGGCCGCATCCTTCAAGTCGGCCGTCCGGGCCTCGCTGGTCGAGGAACTGGCCGACCTCGTGGTGGACCCCTCCGAGCACCCGTGGGGCGCGCACGAAGCCGTCCCCAACCGCTGGAACGCCGGCAAGGACAGGTCCTACGTGCATCTGCGCCCGTCCCGAGTGCTGGAGGTCGGCTACGACCACATGGAGGGCGTCCGCTTCCGGCACACGACGCAGTTCAAGCGCTGGCGTCCTGACCGGGAACCCGGCTCGTGCACGTTCGCCCAGCTCGAGGAACCGGTGTCGTACGACCTGGCTCAGGTGTGGGCGGGCGGCACGCCGTAGAGTCGCGACCATGTACGACGTGGTCCTGCTGATCGAGCGCAACCTGACCCTGCTCGACGCCGAGCAGGTGACCGGCCTGCACCACGACATCGACGACAGCGTGACGTACCACGTCCTGCTGCCCATGGAGGAGCTGAGCGGGCGTCTGCACACCTCGATGGGCTCCATGCTGGACCCCGGTGGGCCCGGAGCCAGCGCGCCGGTGGACCCGGAGATGGTCCAGCGGGTGAACGAGGACGCACGCGCTCAGGTCGAGGCCGGACTGGCCCGTAGCGTCGCGCTGCTGACCAGCACCGGTCACGAGGTCCACGGCACCCTCGTGACCGACGATCCGATCGACGCGCTCACCCGGCACGTCACCGAGGTCGGCGCCGCCGAGGCCATCGTGCTGACCGAACCGCACACGGTTGCGGAGTTCTTCCACCTCGACTGGACCTCGCGGGCGCGCCGGCAACTTGACGTCCCCGTGCTGCACCTGCTCGAGCACGAGACGTTCGAGGAGCAGGGCCGCGGTGGTGGCGAGGGCTCCTCCGGCCTCTGAGCACACCGTCTCGTCCGCGACAGCTCGTCCGTGGTAGCGACCTCAACCCCGCCTGCACGTCCCGACGCACGACCGAAGTGAGGAGCACGATGGAGGCCTGGCCCGGTACGGCCTATCCCTTGGGAGCCAGCTACGACGGGGCGGGGACGAACTTCGCCCTCTTCTCCGAGGTGGCGCAGCGCGTGGAGCTCTGCCTGTTCGACCCGGACGGCAGTGAGATCCGCGTGCCGATGACCGAACGCGATGCACTGGTGTGGCACACCTACCTGCCCCGCGTCAGCCCGGGACAGCGCTACGGCTTTCGCGTCCACGGGCCCTACGACCCGTCGGCGGGGCACCGTTGTGACCCCAGCAAGTTGCTGATGGACCCTTATGCGAAGGCTGTCGACGGTCAGATCGACTGGGCCCAGGCGTGTTTCTCCTACGACTTCGAGGACCGCGGGCAGCGCAACACCGATGACTCGGCTCCGCACAGCATGAAATCGGTGGTGGTCAACCCGTACTTCGACTGGCAGGAGGACCGCCTGCCCCGCATCCCCTACCACGAGAGCGTCATCTACGAGGCGCACGTCAAGGGCATGACCCGGATGCATCCCGACATCCCCGAGGAGATCCGCGGGTCGTACGCCGCGATCGGCCATCCGGTGATGATCGAGCACCTCACCTCACTCGGCATCACCGCGATCGAGCTGATGCCGGTGCACCAGTTCGTCAACGACTCGACGCTGGTCGACAAGGGGCTGTCCAACTACTGGGGTTACAACACGATCGGATTCTTCGCACCGCACAACGCCTACAGCTCCTCCGGTCAGGCCGGCCAGCAGGTGCTGGAGTTCAAGGCGATGGTGCGCGAGCTGCACCGTGCCGGCATCGAAGTCATCCTCGACGTCGTCTACAACCACACGGCCGAGGGCAACCACCTTGGGCCCACGCTGGCCTTCCGTGGCATTGACAACGCGTCGTACTACCGTCTGGTCGACGAGGACCCGGCGCACTACTACGACACGACCGGCACCGGCAACACGCTGCTCATGCGTAACCCGTACGTGCTGCAGCTGATCATGGACTCCTTGCGCTACTGGGTCACCGAGATGCACGTCGACGGCTTCCGCTTCGACCTCGCCGCCAGCCTGGCGCGCCAGTTCCACGAGGTCGACCGGCTGAGCGCCTTCTTCGACCTGGTGCACCAGGACCCGGTCATCTCGCAGGTCAAGCTCATCGCCGAGCCGTGGGACGTGGGCCCGGGCGGCTACCACGTGGGCAACTTCCCGCCACAGTGGACGGAGTGGAACGGCCGCTACCGCGACCTGGTGCGCGACTACTGGCGCGGTGAGCCCAGCTCGACCGGTGAGTTCGCCGAACGGCTGACCGGGTCCAGCGACCTGTACCAGGACGACGGGCGCGCTCCGTACGCCTCGATCAACTTCGTCACCGCGCACGACGGCTTCACCATGGCCGACCTCGTGTCGTACAACGACAAGCACAACGGGGCCAACGGCGAGGGCAACAACGACGGCGAGAGCCACAACCGCTCGTGGAACTGCGGCGTCGAGGGGCCCACTGACGACCTGGTCGTGCTGGGTCTGCGTGCCCGCCAGCACCGCAACCTGCTCACGACGATGCTGCTGAGCCAGGGCGTCCCGATGATCCTGCACGGCGACGAGCTGGGCCGCACCCAGCAGGGCAACAACAACGTGTACTGCCAGGACTCCGAACTGTCCTGGATCGACTGGAAGAACGTCGACGAGAACCTGCTCGGCTTCACCCGCGAGCTGGTAGCACTGCGCAACGAGCACCCGGTGTTCCGGCGCCGCCAGTACTTCTCCGGCAAGGAGGGGGCGGACGGAATCCCGGACATCGCCTGGCTGCGTCCGGACGGGACACCGATGGATGCCGACGACTGGCAGGCACCGTCGGTCGGTCCGCTGACTGTGTTCCTCAACGGCGACGCGATATCCGAGCACGGTTCGCGCGGCGACAAGATCACCGACGACTCGTTCCTGCTGCTCTTCAACCCGTCGTGGAAGGACGCCCACATCATGTTGCCCGGCGCCCAGCACGGCTGGACCTGGGAACCGGTGCTCGACACCGCCCGTGCACCGGGCGAGGAGAGCAACGGTCGCAGGTCCCTGAAGGCCGGCAGGCGTCGGACCACCAAGGCCCGTTCGGTGGCCGTGTTCCGGCGGGCCTGACATGCTGACCGGCTCCACGTACCGGTTGCAGCTGCACGCGGCCTTCGGCTTCTCCGCGGCCAGCGGCCAGGTGCCCTACCTCGCGTCGCTGGGGGTCACGCACCTCTACCTGTCCCCGATCCTGCAGGCCGCAACCGGCTCCGTGCACGGGTACGACGTGGTCGACCACTCCCGGGTGTCCCGCGACCTCGGTGGGCTGGCGGAGCTGGAAGCGCTGGCGGACACCGCCCACGCGCACGGGCTCGGGATCATCGTGGACATGGTGCCCAACCACATGACGCTGGCTCGGCCGATGCACCTCAACGTGCAGCTGTGGGACGTCCTGCGGCACGGACGCGACTCGGCGTACGCTCACTGGTTCGACGTCGACTGGGACCATCTGGACGGTCGGTTCGGCCTCCCCGTGCTCGGTGGCCTCGTCGAGGAGCTGGTCGACGCCGGGGAGCTGACCCTGGACCGGCATGACGGCGCCCAGGTCGTCCGGTACCACGACCAGGTGTTCCCGGTGGCGCCCGGCACCGAGACCGACGACGTCACCGACGTCCTCGACGCCCAGCACTACGAGCTGGACAGCTGGCAGAACAAGGCGTACGTGCTCAACTACCGACGCTTCTTCGACGTGGACGACCTGGTCGCCGTCCGGGTGGAGGTTCCCGACGTCTTCGAGGCCACCCACCGGGTGCTGGTGGACCTGCACCGGCGCGGCGTGATCAACGGCTTGCGCATCGACCACGTCGACGGGCTGGCCGATCCCGAGGGCTACCTCGAGCAGCTGCGTGACGCCACCGGCGGAGCCTGGGTCGTGGTGGAGAAGATCCTGGAGGGCGACGAGCTGCTGCCCACGTCGTGGGCGACCGCTGGGAGCACAGGCTACGACGCGGTGAAGGCGATCACCCAGGCGCTGGTGCCCGACGTGGGCGAGGCGCTGACCGTCCGCTGGCTCGAGCTCGGTGGCGAGCCGGACCTGGCCACGGTCGAGGAAGCATCCAAGCGGGAGGTCGTGCAGCGGCTGTTCGGCCCGGAGGTCGACCGGCTGGTGCGCGTCACGATCGCCGCGGCCGGTGGGGCCGGGTCCGACAATGACCCGGAGCGGCTCGGCGAGGAGATCACCGAGCTGCTGGTGCACGTCGATGCCTACCGGGCGTACGTGCGTCCCGGGCACGACGTGGCCACCGACTCGGTGCAACGGATCCACCGGCTGTGCGAGCGCGCGAGCAGGGCACGCCCCGACATGGCCGAGACGTTCGAGCAGCTGCGTCGGATGCTGCTCGACAGCCACCCGAGCACCGAGGCCGGGGCCGAGCTCGTCGTACGGTTCGGGCAGACCTGCGGGCCGGTCATGGCCAAAGGGGTCGAGGACACGACGTTCTACCGCTGGCACCGGCTGGTCGCGCTCAACGAGGTCGGCGGCGACCCGTCCCTGCTCGACCGTCCCGCCACAGATGCCCTGCACCGGTGGGCGCAGCAGCAGGCGGCCGACCACCCGTACGCCCTGACCACGTTGTCGACGCACGACACCAAGCGCAGCGACGACGTCCGCTCCCGGCTGCTCGCGCTGGCCGAGGACCTCGACGGCTGGGACTCCGCATGGGCGTCGGTGCGGGCCGCAGCAGGTCGCCACCGGGTCGACCTGCCCACGGCGTACCTGCTGGTGCAGACCCTGCTCGGCGCGTGGCCGCTGGACGAGGAACGCCTGGTCGACTACCTCCGCAAGGCTGTGCGCGAGGCCAAGCAACACACCACCTGGACCGAGGTCGACGACGACTACGAGTCCCGGGTGTTCGCGTTGTGCCGCCAGTGCCTCCTCCCACCGGTGGCGACGGAGGTCGAGCGCGTCCTGGCGGTGGCTTCAGCGCAGATCCGGGCCACGACGCTGGCCAGCACGCTGCTCCAGCTGACCCTGCCCGGTGTGCCCGACACCTACCAAGGCACCGAGCTGGTCGATCTGTCGCTGGTCGATCCGGACAATCGGCGCCCCGTCGACTACGCCGACCGTATGGCCCGCCTGCAGCGCCTTGATGCTGGTGCGGCACCGGTGGACCTGTCCGACGAGAAGCTGCTGGTGACCTCGAGGGCGCTACGTCTACGTCGGGAGCGACCCGAGGTGTTCAGTGGAACGTACGAGCCGGTGGCGTCCGCGTCGCCGCATGTCCTGGGGTTCGTGCGCGGCGACACGATCGCCACAGTGGTGACGCGGTGGCCCGGGCGGCTGGGGTCCTGGGGCGACGTGACCGTGGAGCTGCCCGGCACCTGGACCGACCTGCTCACCGGTGCCACGTTCAGCGACCGGCTGCGGTGCGCGGAGCTGTTCGACGCCCGGCCGGTCGCCCTGCTGGTGAAGGAGTCCCGATGAGGTTCCAGGTGTGGGCGCCGCGAGCGGACACCGGCGTCGACCTGGTGCTGGACGGGCGCAGCCGGCCGATGCGCCGCGAAGCAGGCGGCTGGTGGCGTACCGAGGAGGACGCCGAGGTCGGTGACCACTACGCGTTCGTCCTCGACGGTGGAGCAGCACGCCCCGACCCGCGTGCTCTGCGGCTGCCCGACGGTCCCGACGGTGCCGCCGAGGTGGTTGACCTGGACGCCCACGAATGGACCGACCAGGCCTGGCGCGGTGTGCATCTGGCCGGTTCGGTCATCTACGAGCTGCACGTGGGCACGTTCACCGACGGTGGGACTCTGCACTCGGCCATCGACCGGCTCGACCATCTCGTCGACCTCGGCGTCGACCTGGTCGAGGTGATGCCGTTGGCCACCTTCCCGGGTCGGTACGGGTGGGGGTACGACGGCGTCGGCCTGTACGCCGTGCACGAGCCGTACGGCGGCCCGGAGGCGTTCTGCGCGTTCGTCGACGCCTGCCATGCGCGCGGACTCGGGGTCTGCCTCGACGTCGTCTACAACCACCTCGGCCCGAGCGGCAACCACCTGTCGGCGTTCGGACCGTACTTCACCAGCCGGTACGCCACGCCGTGGGGCGACGCGCTCAACCTCGACGACACGGACAGCGACGAGGTCAGGGCGTTCATGATCGACAACGCCCTGATGTGGTTCCGCGACTTCCACGTCGACGCGCTGCGCCTGGACGCCGTGCACGCGCTGTTCGACGACCGGGCGGTGACGCTGCTGGAGGAGATGTCGGCCGAGGTGAGCGCGCTGGGCACCCGGCTGTCACGACCGCTGTGGCTGATCGCGGAGTCCGACCGCAACGACCCGCTGACCGTGACGCCGCGGGAAGCCGGCGGGTTGGGCCTGCATGCCCAGTGGGCCGACGACGTGCACCACGCGCTGCACGCGCTGCTCACCGGGGAGACCCAGGGCTACTACTGCGACTTCGCGGAGCCGGGCGTGCTCAGCAAGGTCCTCGAGTCGGTCTTCCTGCACGACGGCACCTACTCCACCTTCCGGCGGCGCACCCACGGGCGCCCGGTGAACCGTACGACGACGCAGGGCTGGCGCTTCGTGATCTCGTTGCAGAACCACGACCAGGTCGGCAACCGGGCCACCGGTGACCGCCTGTCCGCGACCCTGTCCCCCGGTCTGCTCGCGTGCGGCGCGGCTCTGCTGCTCACCGGTCCGGGCACCCCGATGCTGTTCATGGGCGAGGAATGGGGCGCGTCGACGCCCTGGCAGTACTTCACCGACCACACCGACCCGGACCTCGCCGCCGCGGTCCGCAAGGGCCGCCGCGACGAATTCGCCTCGCACGGCTGGAAGCGCGACCAGGTCCCCGACCCGCAGGCCGACCGTACCGCCGAGCAGTCACGCCTCGCCTGGGACGAGCTGACCGACGAGCCGCACCGTCGGGTGCTGGCGTGGTACCGGGACCTGATCGCGCTGCGCCACCGGGCCCACGACCTCGTCGACCCCCGGCTGGACCGGGTCCGCATCCAACACGACGAGGACGCCCGGACCGTCCTGGTGCACCGGGGACGCCACCTCGTCGCGGTCAACCTCGGCGCGGCGTCGGCGCAGCTGAGCCTGGGGACGCCCGCGTCGGTGCTCCTGGCCTGGGACGAATCGGGCACCCGGATCGACGGCGACACCCTGCTGCTGCCGGGTGAGTCCGCGACCGTGCTCGTCGCCGGCTGACCGCACGACCTCGAGGGTCAGACGCGCTCGAGGTCGACCTGGGCAACGACGGTCGGCGGCTCCCCCGAGGGGGCGGCGACAACCCAGGAGTCCCCGTCGAGCGCACCGCACGGCCGCAGCGGGATGCCCTCGGTGGCGACGCACGCCAAGGCCAAGACACCCTCGCTCGCCATCGCGACGACTTCCTCGGCCGGCTCCGACGAGCCGGGCTCGCCGGTCACAGCCCGGACCTGGAGCGCGTTCAGCAGGACCAGGGCGCGCGTGGATCCGGATCCGGCCGTCCGGTCAACCGCTCCGGCTGTGCGATAGCGCAGCTGCACCGTGCGTGCACCCTCCTCGGCCAGGTCCACCCTCCGAGTCTGGTTGACAGACAGCAAGTCCGGTGCCCCCGGCAGAACCAGGCCGTCGGCGCGGATCCGTACCCCGGACACCACCGGTGCGAACTCGCCGGTGCCGGCCGGCAGGTCGGGCAGAGTGAGCACCAGCTGACGGATCGGCTCGTCGCCGGCGGCGAGCCGCACCTCGGTTCGCACCGCACCGCTGGCCCTGACGTCGGCACGTACAAGCGTCCGGCGCGACGGGCCATCCGTCGACATGACGTCCTCGCGGTTCTCGCCGTTCGTCGTAGCGGTGGGGGAGGCAGGCTCCGTGGAGCGCAGTGCGGTCCACGTACCCAACCCCACCGCCAGGATGGCGAGAATGCTCAGCGAGACCATCGCCCATCTTCGCCGGCCGTTGCCGGGTTGCTCGTCCTGGTCGAACGCCCCGGCCCACAGCAGTGGGGCCTCTGAAGGCGCGGATGAAGTGTCCTGCGCCGGCTGCGCAGCGCTCTCGACGCTGTCGACACCTGGAGAGGACCTCGCCATGCGTGCGCGTACGGCCGCGGCCCGTTGCAGCTGCGCCTCCCGGGCTTGCACCCGCCGCCGCTCGCGCGCCGCCGCCGTCCGCGCCCGCGCCACGTCACGCGCCATCCGTTGCACCGGCCGCCGTGTCCGCTCCCCCTGCATCGACAGCACCCTTCCTGGAGCCCTCGCCGTCACCCGTTCCCTGCATTTCCCACCCGGGCCGGAATCCTTCTCTCCAACGGAGGGCGCGGACACAATGTATGTTTCTGAGTGTCGCATGCTCATTCTCTTCGCGCGTCCTGGCATTCACACAGCGTGCCTGTAAAGTTGCTCAAGCAGAGACTCGGAGTTGTTCATGACTAAGCCATCACGCATTGTCAGCGTGGGAATACTCAGCGCATTCTTCCTGCTGCCTGCGGTGGGCTCGGCATCGTCTGCTGCCCCGGCCGATAGTCAGGTCTTCATGGTCCAGGGCCTGCCAGGAGAGTCCGTCAGTGTCAGCGTGGACGGCGGCACCGAGCGAGAGCTCGCCGCCGGCACGGTATCGGACGGTGTCACCCTCGCGTCCGGCGAGCACGTGCTCAGCTTCACCGGGAAGGACACGGCGTGGAGGATGGACGTGGATGTCGACCTCCGTGCCGGCGGCAGTACGGATGTAGTGATCCACCGTCCCGCTTCACCGGACGGCGACCCGATAGTCACGACCTTCGAGAACCCGCGGGCACCGGTCACCAGTGACCGGGGACGCGTGCAGGTGGCGCACACCGCCACCGTCCCCCCTGCCGACATCGTTGTCGACGGTGACGTCGTGTTCGCCAACGTCGCCAACGGTGAGTTCGCGACGGCGGAGGTCCCCGCAGGGGTCCACGACGTCTCCATCGTGCCCACGGGTCAGACCGGGCCGGCACTGCTCGGACCAGTGGACCTCGAGGTGGAGCCGGCAACGCTGACCCGCGTGTACGCGATCGGACAGCCCGAAGGCAACAGCATGGACGTTGTGGTAGCTACGCTGCCGCTGTCGACGAACGGCTCGCAGGCACCTGAGCAGGTGAACACCGGTTCCGCCGGTCTGGTCTCCGACCGGTCGGCGTCCGCCGACTCCTGGACCCTCGGCTGGGCCGCCGCATTGGTCCCGGTCGTGGCCGGCCTCACCATCGGTGCGACGCTGCTGGCTCGACGTACTCGCACCGTGGTGACGTCACAGGAGACGACTGTGGGGAACCGCTACCGCCGTGTCTGACGACGTGCCGACGGAGCACCGGCACCGCGGCGGCCTGCGCCGCGGGCCGTTGCGCACCGCGATACTCGTGTCGGCGTTCGTCCTCATGGCGGGAGTGGTACTGGCGCTGGTGAGTGTCCAGGCAGGTCAACGCGACGAGCCCTCGGCAAGGCTGACCGCCTCGACCGATCCTTCCGACAGCCCCTCGAGTGAGCCCTCGGACGAACGCTCGAGCGAACCGTCGAACCCCGGCCCTGGCCCCACCTCCACCCCCACGCGATGGCGGACGACGGCACGGCCGGGCATCCCGGCCGGCATCACGAGCTCGAGGCAGCCGACGGCGATCCGGCTGCCTGACGGTGAGGAGATGGACGTCAGGAAAGCAACCACCGATGCCGAAGGAGAACTCGTGGTCCCCGACGACGTTGATGTCGCGGGGTGGTGGGACGGCGGCGCTCGCGTGAGCGACCCGTTCGGCACCATGGTCATCGCCGCTCACGTGGATTCAGAGATCCAGGGCCTCGGGCCGTTTTCCGCGCTCTTGTCGGCCGCTGAAGGCGATGCCGTCGAGGCGCTGACCCAGGAGGCGAATCAGACCTACGTCGTCTCCTCAGTCACGCGCATCCCTCGAGACTCCCTGACCGAGCGGGACGATCTCTTCACCAGCAGCGGGCCCCACCAGCTAGTGCTCCTCACCTGTGCGGGTGACTTCATCCCGCAGCAGGGCGGCTACCAGGATCTCGCGGTCGTGGTCGCCGAGCCGTTGGAGCGTACCTCCGGCTAGCGACGCGGGGTGTGACTCCGGTGACATGTAAGTCGACGACCTGCGAGACATCCACCATCCGCGAGTGGTGCACGACCGGGCTCGCCGCCAGCGGTCTGAGCCGCGATCGCGCCACTCGTGGACATGCTCATGCTGCAAGGCGGCGACCTTGGACACCGCCAGCATTCGTTGCCTGAGCGACCCAACCGCCTGCAGCTGACCCCCCGGCGAACTTCCGGTGGCGACACACTGACGGCCCGAGGGTCAGGCCAGCACGCCCAGCCGGTCCAGCAACGGATTGACGCCGTCGGCCGAGCACTGCAGCAGCCGGGACAGCGTGTCGATGTCCTCGCGGCGGAAAAAGACCTTCTCCTGGGCCTCACGCCGGCGACGCTGCTGGAGGATCTGCTCGGCGAACGCCCTGACTACCTCGGCGTCGGCACCCGGGCACTCCCGCAGTGCCGACCTGTTCAGGACGAGGGGCTCGATCACGTCACCGGGCATGTCGGCGATCTGGCGCAGCTGGGCGAGAGCGATCGAGCGCGCATCACGCCCGACGGGGGGCCGGGCAGCGCTGTCTGCACGCCTGTCCTTCTCCCCCAGAGCCTGCTCGGCGCGCACCCGCACCATCCGCAATCGGGCGCGTGCAGTCGACGTCGTGTCCCCGGGCCAGGGGTCGCGTTCACTGCTGGGCACGAACCGAGAATAGCCGCGTACGGACCGGCCCGACCGAAAGGTGCGAAGGACTACCATCAGTAGCGGTGACATCACGCACCGCGAATGGTGCGACACTAGTACGTCGCGGTCACGAACCTATCGAGTGACGGGTGCAGAGTGCTTCAATGACCGCACCGACGTAACTCGCAGCCAGGAGGTCGCTCATGCCCGAATTCATGGACATTCACACCGGAATGACCGGCATTACTCCGGAGCAACTGAACGAGGCGCATCAAGCGGACCTGGCAATTCAGGACGACGAGCGGGTCAACTTCAAGCATGCATGGGCCGATCCTGGCAGTGGCACCGTCTTCTGCCTGTCGGAAGCACCGAATGCTGAAGCCGTGCAGCGCATCCACGAGCGGGCCGGCCACCCGGCGGACACGGTGTACGAGGTTCCCGTCCAGGCCTGAGCCTGACCGATGCACCGAGAGTGTGGGGAACTCTCCTAGAGCTGCGGGTTCGCCCGGCTGGGTTGCACCCGGCTCGGCTCGCCCGGCATCTTCGGGTAGTCCGGCGGGTACGGCATGTCCTCGAGCCCGGTGCCGGAGTCGCGCTGCCACATCCCGAGCAGCGGTTCCAGGGAGTACGCCGTCTGATCCATCGACGCCATCGGATCGCCTCGCTCCGCCAGCCGCGACGGCACTGTGCGCAGGGTCAGGTCACGCGGGTCGACGTCGTTCAGTTCTGGCCACCCGAAGGGCGTGGAGACCGGCGCGCCGGGGCGTGGGCGCAGGCTGTAGGCAGCGGCGATGGTGCGGTCGCGGGCGTTCTGGTTGTAGTCGACGAACACCGATCCGACGGGGCGTTCCTCCTTCCACCAGCGTGTGGTGACGCGACCGGGCATCCGCCGCTCGAGCTCGCGTCCGAGCGAGATGGCGGCATGGCGTACATCGGTGAAGGTCCAGAGCGGCTCGATGCGGACGTAGATGTGGATCCCGCGCCCGCCCGATGTCTTCGGGAACCCGGCCAGCGAGAGCTCGTCCAGCAGTCCCTGCGCCTCCTGGGCGACCTGCACGGCGTCGGCGAAGGTCGCCCCGGGCTGCGGGTCGAGATCGATGCGCAGCTCGTCCGGGTGCTCGGTGTCACCCCGACGTACCGGCCACGGGTGGAACGTGATGGTGCCCATCTGGGCTGCCCAGCAGGCGACCGCAGGCTCGGTCGGGCAGACCTCGTCGGCGGTGCGGCCCGACGGGAACGCGATCTCAGCGGTCTGCACCCAGGGCGGGGCGCCGCGAGGGATCCGCTTCTGGAAGAACGCGTCGCCGTGGTTGTCGGTGCGCGTGGACAGGACGGCCCCCTCGAAAACCCCCTTGGGCCACCGCTCGAGGGTCGTGGGCCGTTCGTGCAGGGCACCCAGCAGCGCCTCTCCCACCGCGGCGTAGTAGCCGACCACCTCCACCTTGCTGATCGCAGGCCGACCCTCGTGTGCGGGGAAGATCTCACGATCGGGATTGCTCACGCGTACGGTCCGACCGGCGACGTCCAGCTCCAGCGCAGCAGCCATGAGCTCACCGTACGCTGGAGCGCATGGGATACCGCGTGCAGAACACCGAGGAAGAGTGGCGCAACAAGCTCACGCCGCAGGAGTACCGCGTCCTGCGCGAGGCGGGCACCGAGGCTCCGGGAACCGGCGAGTACGAGCACACCAAGACCACCGGGGTGTACCGCTGCCGTGCCTGCGGGGTGGAGCTGTTCCGCTCCGACACCAAGTTCGAGTCGCACTGCGGATGGCCATCGTTCTACGCCCCGTTGGCCGGTGACTCGGTCGAGTACGTCGAGGACACGTCGATGTTCAGCAAGCGTGTCGAGGTGCGCTGCGCCAGCTGTGGCAGCCACCTCGGGCACGTCTTCGAGGGTGAGGGCTACGGCACCCCGACCGACCAGCGCTACTGCATCAACTCGATCTCGATGACGCTGGACCCCGACCAGGCCTGACGCCCGGTCGCGTCGGTCCGTGAGTTCGGTCGCGTCGGTCCGTGAGTTCGGTCGCGTCGGTCCGTGAGTTCGGGGGAAGCTCGTCCATCAGGTCGCGCCAGCGGCGGTTGTCGTCCGACGACCCCGTGTGCGGCCGGCGGAAGCACCCCACGTACTCCCCGATCTCCTCCAGCTGCCATACCCGCTCGAACAGTTCGACCGTGTCAGCATCCAGTAGTTGCGTGCAGCCTCCCGCTGCGACGTACGCCGAGGCGGGTCCGGTACCGTCCGCTCCGGCCAGCACCGTTCGCAGGTCGCGTTCACGCGGTGCCAGGGCGACGGACTCCCAGTCCACCAGGAGCGGTCCGTGCTCGGTCCACAGCACGTTGGCCGTGTGCCGCTCAGCGTACGGCCCGGTGTCCCACGACCTCCCCAGGTCGAGCAGCGCCGACTCGAGTGCAACCCGGTGCTTCAGCTCCGGTCGCCAGACAGGCACATCGCGTGGCCGAGCCGTGGCATGCAGCCGGCCCAGCAACCCGGTCACCGCTACGCGTTCCGCGTCATCGGCGAACGCTCCAGGACCGCTGTGGGCCTGGATCCAGGGCGTGAGCGATATCAGGTGTTGGTCATCGAGGACGGCGACGAACTGGGCCGACCGCGACAACACCGGCGCCACCACGAAGCCGAGGCCGTCGCCAGCGAGTTCGCGTGTGCTCTCGTACGCGCGCCGGCGAGCAGACCACACGTCGAGCGCGTCCACGGTGGCGAACCAACGCTGGCCGACACCGTCGCTGCATACCGCCCAGTGATGCGCTCCTGCGTCGACCGGCAGATGCTCGGCGCTGTAGGCGTCGAGATCCCAGTGGGCACGTACAGCCTCGACGACGAGCTCCGCCGTCACCCCGGCCGGTTCGTTCAGCACACCCACACGGTAGACGAATCAAACTCACGGACGGACGGCACCAAAGTCACGGACGCGCGGGACCAAACTCACGGATCGGCGCTAGGGGAGGGTGGCGACGAGCTCGGCCACGGAGCACCGGCGTCCGGTGTAGAACGGCACCTCCTCGCGCACGTGCAGACGCGCCCGTGAGGCACGCAGGTCACGCATCAGGTCCACGATGCGGTGCAGCTCGTCTGCCTCGAACGCCAGCATCCACTCGTAGTCGCCGAGGCCGAATGACGACACCGTGTTGGCGCGTACGTCGGGGTACGGCCGCGCCTGCAGGCCGTGCTCCTTGAGCATGTCGCGCCGTTCGTCCTCGGGCAGCAGGTACCACTCGTAGGAGCGCACGAACGGGTAGACGCACACGTACGCCCGGGACCGTTCCTCGGCCATGAACGCCGGCACGTGGCTCTTGTTGAACTCTGCCGGCCGGTGCAACGCCAGCTGCGACCAGACCGGCTCCAGGTGCGACCCGAGCGCCGTGCGGCGCAGCCCGTTGTAGGCCCGCTGCAGCTCCTCGGCACTGGAGGCGTGCCACCAGACCATCAGGTCGGCATCGGCTCGCAGTCCGCTGACGTCGTACGTCCCGCGCACCACGACGTCAGCGGCGGTGAGCCGGTCGAGCAACGCCTGCACCTCGGCGCCGAGGGCCGTGCGGTCGCCGTCGCCGAGCGGGCGGGCCAGCGCGAACACCGACCACATGGTGTAGCGGACGGCGTCGTTGATCTCGCGTGCCTGCTTGCCGGCGTTCGGGGCACGGGTCGGCTCGGTCATGGCTTCATTGTTCCCCGGCGTCCCAGCTGCTCGAGCAGCCGGTGCGCCGCCGCGGTGCCGTCGGCCACGCAGGCAGCGATACCGACCCCGTCGTACGCGGCGCCGCACACCTCCAGGCCCTCGACCTCGGTCACCGCGGCCCGGATGCGCTGCACCCGCGACCGGTGACCGACGGAGTACTGCGGCAACGCGCCACCCCAGCGGGTGACCTGCGCGTCGATCAGCGGGCCGCGCAGTCCCGCCGCCTCGGCGAGGTCGCCGGCGGCGAGCTCGACCAGCTCGGTGTCCTCCCGCTGCACCAGGTGCTCCTGTCCATGCCTTCCCACCGAGGCCCGCACGACCGTGATTCCGCCCTCGCGCTCCCCTGCCTCGCGCAGCCATGCCCACTTCGCCGAGGAGAACGTCGACGCCTTGACGTCACGGCCTTCCACCGGCGGCACCAGGAATCCACTGCTGGTCAACGGAGGACCGAGTGCACCAGCGGGGTACGCGAGCGTGATGACCGCCATACCGGCGTACTCGATCCGGCGCAGCTCTCGCGCGGCAGCCGGGGCCACGATGTCGAGCAGCCGTGACGCCGGTGCGGCGGGCGTGGCGAGCACGACGGCATCGACCTCGAGCAGCCGGGCGTCGTGGGTGGACCCGACGACCAGCCGCCACCGGGTCGCCGACGCGCGCGTCAGCAGCCGGACCGTGGCCGACGTCTCTACCTGGGCGCCGGACGCCGACGCGACCGCCGCGGGCAACCTGCCGACTCCACCACGCAGCCCGGCGAACACCGGGGAGCTCGTGGTCACCGGCTGCGCGGAGACGCGCTGCGCAGCGCGGACCAGTGAGCGCCCGGCGACCGCCAGCTGCTGCACCTGCGGCGCAGCAGCCGCGAGCGAGAGCCGGCGGGCATGCCCGGCGTAGACGCCGCCGAGCAGCGGTTCCACGATCCGGTCGACCAGCTCGCTGCCGAGCCGCCGGGCCAGGAAGTCGCCGACGCTTAGGTCGTCGGCCTGCGCCTCCGACAACGCTGAACCGGGCAGGAACGGCTCGGCGCGCACCCGCAGCACACCGGTCCGCGAGAGCACTCCGGACCCGGCGAGACCCGGCAGGTCGGCGGGCACTCCCATCACCGTGCGCGGCATCGCCAGCAGGGCGCCGCGGGTCCAGATCGACGAACCGATCGGTTCGGGGTGGGTCAGGTCGTCCCCGAGGCCGGCGACGCGGGCCAGCGCCACCGCTTCGGGCCGGCGGTTCAGCATCACCTCGGCACCGAGGTCCACCGGCAGCCCGGCCACCTCACCGACCAGCAGCTTGCCGCCGATCCGGGGTGAGCCCTCCAGCACGACGACCTCGACGTCCGAGGCCGAGGTGGTCAGGGCGTGCGCAGCCGCAAGACCGGTGATCCCACCGCCGACGACAGCGACGCGCACGCTCACGCAGGAGCCGTCCGGGAGTGCACGAAGTCGACGAGCCGCGTCAGCGCGTCCGGATCCGTGTCGGGCAGCACACCGTGTCCCAGGTTGAACACGTGCCCGGGAGCAGCCCGACCGGCCTCGACGACCTCAGCAGCCGCCCGCTCCACCACCGCGGTCGGCGCGAACAGCAGTGCCGGGTCCAGGTTGCCCTGGACGGCGCGGCCGGGTCCGATCCGCCGGGTCGCCTCGTCCAGCGGGGTCCGCCAGTCGACCCCGACCACCTCGGCACCGGCCTCACCCATCAGCCTCAGCAGCTCCCCGGTACCGACGCCGAAGTGGATCCGCGGGACACCGAGATCGGCCACGGCGTCGAGCACCCGGGCGGAGTGCGGCTGCACGAACTGCACGTAGTCGGTGGCTGACAGGACACCCGCCCATGAGTCGAACAGCTGCACGGCTCGAGCGCCCGCTTCCACCTGGACCCGCAGGAACGCCGCTGAGATCGCACCCAGACGCGTCAGCAGCGAGTGCCACAGGTCCGGGTCGGCGTTCATGAGCGCCTTCGTCCTGGCGTGGTCCTTGGACGGCCCACCCTCGATCAGGTACGAGGCGAGGGTGAACGGGGCACCGGCGAAGCCGATCAGCGGGGTCTCACCGAGTTCGCCGACCAGACCCTGGACGGCCTCGGTCACGAACTCGACGTCGACCGGTTCCAGGGCGCGCAGCTGGTCCAATTCGGTGGCCGAGCGCACCGGCGCGGCGATCACCGGCCCGACACCGGGGACGATGTCGAGGTCGACACCGATCGCCTTGAGCGGCAAGACGATGTCGGAGAAGAAGATGGCCGCGTCCACACCGTGGCGGCGCACCGGCTGCAGGGTGATCTCGATGATCAGGTCGGCGCGCATGCAGGAGTCGAGCATCGCGACCCCCTCACGCAGCTTGCGATACTCCGGCAACGAACGGCCCGCCTGTCGCATGAACCAGACCGGAGGGTGCGGCACCGGTTCACCGGCGATGGCGCGCAGCAGCAGGGGGGTCGTCACCCGGCCGATCCTCCCAGGTCACCCGGCGCGTCGCAGCGGTGGCGCTGCGCCTGGGCGCCTAGGCTGCCGAGCATGGCAGCCCGTACGGAGCTCGACGGTCCGCCGACAGAGTTCGTCACGGCCGTCGAGCAGATGCGCAGCGCTCGAGTGCGTCCTGAGATCACACTGGAGGAGCTGACCGCGCCGCAACGGATCGCACCGTACGCCCGCGCCGTGACCGCCGACCTCGTCGTGGACGGCGTCGAGCTCGGCACCGGTCGCCTCGTGCTGCTGCACGACCCCGCCGGCAACGAGGCCTGGCACGGAACGTTCCGCTGTGTCGCGTTCGCCCGGGCGGAGATCGAGGCGGAGATGACGACCGACCCGGCGCTGTCCGCCGTCGGCTGGTCGTGGTTGACGGACGCACTACTGGACCACGACGCCGAGTTCGTCGCCCCCAGCGGCACCGTGACCACAGTGGCGTCTGAGGGCTTCGGTGGCATGGCCGAGGACGGCGGCAAGGCCGAGATCGAGATCCGCGCCTCCTGGACGCCCGTCGGTGACGTTGCCTCGCACGTGCTCGCCTGGGCGGACCTGCTGTGCACGGCGGCGGGTCTGCCGCCGCTGCCGCCGGGAGTGGTCTCTATGCCGAGTCGACGTGGTCGCCGGAGCTGACGCGGGGACATGACTCCGACGGATCCCGACGACGTACACACCGAACCGCCCCCCGAGATACCGCCACTGCGCCTGCGTGGCTCCATGCCAGACGTGGCAGACACTCCGGAGGCCCTGCGGAGCATCGTCGCCGCGGTCGCCGCAGGCAGCGGTCCGGTGGCGCTGGACGCCGAACGCGCCTCGGGCTACCGCTACTCCTCACGGGCCTATCTGGTACAGCTGCGCCGCGCAGGCACCGGGACCGGGTTGATCGATCCGATTCCCTTCGACGACCTGAGGGCACTCGACGACGCCATCGGGGACGCGGAGTGGATCCTGCACGCGGCCACCCAGGACCTGCCCTGCCTCGCCGAGATCGGCCTGCGCCCGCGCTCACTGTTCGACACCGAGCATGCCGGACGGTTGCTCAATGTGCCGCGGGTCGGTCTCGCCTCCCTGGTGGAGACGCTCCTCGGCTTCTCGCTGGCCAAGGAGCACTCCGCGGCCGACTGGTCGACCCGCCCGCTGCCGGGATCCTGGCTGGAGTACGCGGCGCTCGACGTCGAGGTGCTCCTCGAGCTGCGCGAGGCGATGATCGACCGGCTCATCGAGTCCGGAAAGCTCGCCTGGGCTTACGAGGACTTCGACGCACTCACCCGGTTCACCGGCCCGCCGGTGCGAGCAGAGCCGTGGCGTCGTACGTCGGGCTTGCACAAGGTGCGTGGACGGCGGGCGCTGGAGATCGTCCGGCGGTTGTGGCTGGCCCGCGACGAGGTCGCGAGGAGCCGCGACATCGCGCCGGGACGGGTGCTGCCCGACGCGGTGATCGTGGCGGTAGCCTGCGCACCGCCGGTCGACGGTCGTTCCCTGCGGACCGTGGTGGCGATGCGGCATCGAGCCGCCCGCAGGAACCTCGACATCTGGGGTGAGGCGCTCGACGGCGCGCTGGCCACCCCCGAGCACGACCTACCGCCGACGACGGTCTCGATGGACGGGCCTCCCCCGGCCCGCTCGTGGCCCGAGCGCGATCCAGCCGCCGCGGCCCGGCTCGCGGCCTGCCGCGCCCTGGTGACCGAGCTCTGCGAGACGTACTCGCTGCCCGCCGAGAACCTGTTGACCCCCGACCTGGTCCGCAGGATCGCCTGGGAGCCGCCTGAGCCACTCGACGAGCGGGCCCTGTCCCAACGGCTGCGCGACGGTGGGGCCCGGCCGTGGCAGATCGGCCTCACGGCCGCCGGGCTCACCGAGGCCCTGCACACCCAGCCGGCGGATGGCGACAGCTGATGACCGTTCAACCCCGGGAGTGCTCGAGGGGCTCTCGAGTGGCCACCGTGATCGCCGCCTCGCTGCTGACCGCGACCGGCTGCGCGGGCGGTGCTGAGCCGGCTGACGGACCCGGCCCGGCTCCGGAGCCGACCGCACCCGCCGAGCCGACCCCCGAACCTTCCGACCCCACGTCTGAACCCGAGCCCACCGAGCCCGAGCCGGAGCCCACCGAGCCCACGCCTGAGCCGGCCGGTCTTCGTGCAGCGCTGCTGCCGGCGTCGTCGCTGCCCGTCCCCGGTGACGCCCCCGCCTGGACGCTCGAGGGCACCGTGCGTGGCGAAGGCCCTGACCTGGTCTCGGTGTGTCAGCGGACCGCGCTCGCCAACGTCGGCGCTACCCGTACGGTGACGCGGCAGTACTCCTCCGGGGACCTGAGTGCCACGCACCTGGTAGCCCGCTTCGGCGACGATGTCAGTGCGGGTCGGACGTACGAGGTGCTGCAGAGCTGGTGGGGGCAGTGCAGTGAGCAGCTGGAGCAGCAGGACCTCGAGCCCGGCAGGATCCCGTCGAGCTACACCGACATGCCCGGGGTGGGCGACCGTGCCGGCTGGTCCTGGTTGTCCTACGGCCCCGTGCCCGGTGACCCCGATGCGGCCAACATCGAGGTGCAGGCACTCGTCCACGGTGATGAGACGCTCTCCTGGGTGATCTGGCGCCAGGTCGGACAGGACTACAACTATCCTCCGGGTCAGACGCCTCCGGAGCGGGCGCTGCCGTTGATGGCCGATCGGCTGCCACACTGACGACGATGGACGCCTCACGCTTCCGCCGTCCCGCGATGCCTGGACGGGCGATCTTCGACGCGCTGCCCACGGACGACGACCCGGCAACCCGTGCCGAGACCGGTGCGCGGATCGCTCGCCTGCTCGTCGCCGGCGCCCGCTCCAGCACCGACAAGCACGTAGTCGAACGGGTCGTCGCCATGGCCGACGAGCACGGGCTCGACCTGCTCGCCGACCTGTGGCGCGAAGCCGCGGCCGACACCCTGGCCGGGGCCCTCTGGCGGCTGTACCTCCTGCGCGCCGGCGTTCGCGCTGCACCCAGCCAGGTGGCGGCGGAGTTCGAGTCCGGCCGCCACCACGCCCCGGTGGCCGAGATCGTCGCCGGGGTGGTCGAGCCCCCGGGACCAGGCGAGGTGAGCGAGCTCGCCGACGCGGTGCTGCGCGGGGTCGTCACCGGCGACCTCGCCGTCACCCTGGACCGAGCCGCGGCGTTCGCCCGCGTGGTCTCGATCGGGCGCGCGCACCTGGCTGACTCCGATGAGGCCGTACGACACGCCGCCCGCCTGGTGCGCACGGCTGAGCAGCTCGAGCACGCTGCCACGCTGGAGCGGGCCGGGGCGCTGGCCTGAGACCAGGTGTTGCCCGTGCCCTGCGGAGCACCGGCAGGTAGCCTCGGGATGGCGTCGGACCGCGGTAGCCCCGGGTCCCACATTGAGCCGCTACGAGCGGCGACGCGCCGTGAGGCGCTCCCGGTCCGGCGCCTTCACCCGTCTTCGGGCGTCGAGTCTGCGCTCGAGCCGCCCAGCTCGAGCGCGAGGTGCACGAACGTCTCGGCCACCCGCATGCCCACGTGCTCGTAGAGACCGAGGGCGCCGGTGCGCGAGTCGGTCGACAGCTCCGCGGTCCGGGCCCCGTGTGCCCGCCCGGAGCGGAACGCCTCGACGAGCAGTGCCCGGCCGAGACCCCGGCGGCGTTGGTCACGTCGGACTGCGAGCTGGTTCACCCAGACGTTGTCGCCGCTGACGCCCAGGAAGCACGCCCCCATGATGTCGCCGTCCGCCTCGGCGACCAGCAGGTGCCAGGGCGCGAAGCCCGGACGTCCGAGCACCGTGCTGGCCCAGTCCTCGAATGTGGTCGGGTCGCGATTCGGCCACTCGTCGAACGCGTCCTCGATGACGCGGTGCACGGCGCGCTCCTCGCCCGGCCGGTACGGACGCACCGTGACGCCGGACGGTGTGGCGGCATCACCGGCCAGCTCGTCCTCGGGGCCCAAGGTGAGCACCCACGAGGTCCAAAGCAGTTCGTACCCTCGCTTGCGCAAGAGCGACTGCGCGCCTTCGTTGCGGGCGGCAACGCTCTGGCCGATCCTGCGCGCACCCGACTCTCGCGCGCGCTGCTCGGTCCACCCGACCAGCACGGTGCCGACCCCGCGGCCCCGGTGCTCGGGGTGGACGTCGGCCTCGGCCCGACTGCCCTGCGAGACCTCCGCAAAGCCGACCATCCCCTGCCGGTCGAAGACTCCGAGGCTGTCGACGCTCAGGTCGAAGCTCGGGCGCTGCCAGTCGCCGATGATGTCCTCGACCTCGATCAGCGCCTCGCCGAGATCGTGCTCCTCGGCCGCTCGGACCACCTCGTAGACCGCCGAGGCATCACTGCTACGAAGCGCCCGTGCCTGCACGCCGAAAGGCAGGCAAGGCAGCGCGGTGCTGTGCAGGGAGGTCATCACCGGAGCATGGCGGCGCGCCGGCGGCGTGCGCCACCCAATAGCGCCGGCGTAGTCTCGTCGCCGTCCCCAGCGCCGTCTCCAGGAGGATTCATGCCCCACGCCCCCGATCACGACCGAGAGTCCAGGGTCATCGAGGCCGTCCACGGCCAGCTGCTCATCGGGGGGCAGTGGCGCGACGCCTCGCAGAACACGACCTTCGAGGTGGAGGACCCGTCCACCGGCGCAACGCTGACGCGAGTCGCCGACGCCGGCCCAGCGGACGGCGTCGCCGCACTCGACGCCGCTGTGGCCACCCAGGCCTCCTGGGCGGCCACCCCACCACGGGACCGTGGTGAGATCCTGCGCAGGGCGTACGAGCTGATCGTGGCCCGCACCGACGACCTCGCGCTGCTGATGACCCTGGAGATGGGCAAGCCGCTCACCGAGAGCAAGGCCGAGATCGGGTACGGCGCGGAGTTCTTCCGCTGGTTCGCCGAGGAGGCGGTACGCATCGCGGGGCGCTACTCGGTGGCGCCCAACGGTGCCACCCGGCTGCTGACCACCAAGCAGCCGGTGGGCCCCTGCCTGATGATCACGCCGTGGAACTTCCCGCTGGCCATGGGTACCCGCAAGATCGGCCCCGCTGTCGCCGCGGGCTGCACGATGGTCGTCAAGCCGGCCTCGCTGACGCCGCTGTGCATGCTCGCGCTGGCCGACATCCTGACCGAGGCCGGACTGCCCGAGGGGGTGCTCAACGTCGTCACCACCACGTCCACCGGCGAGGTGATGGAGCCGCTGATCCGTGACCCCCGGCTGCGCAAGCTGACGTTCACCGGCTCCACCGGTGTGGGCCGACGCCTGGTGGAGCAGTCCGCACAAGGGTTGCTCCGGCTGTCGATGGAGCTCGGTGGGAACGCGCCGTTCCTGGTCTTCGGCGACGCCGACATTGACGCAGCCGTCGACGGCGCGATGCTGGCAAAGATGCGCAACATGGGTGAGGCGTGCACGGCAGCCAACCGATTCATCGTGCACGACTCGGTGGCCGAGGAGTTCACCGACAAGCTCGGGCAACGGATGTCCGCAATGGTCGTCGGACGCGGCACCGAGGAGGGCGTCGACGTCGGCCCCATGGTGCAGGCCTCCGAGCGGGACAAGATCGTCGAGCTCGTGTCGGATGCCGTGTCCGCCGGCGGTGACGTCGTCGTGGGCGGCAGCACTCCGGACGGCGACGGCTACTTCTACACCCCGACCGTGCTCGCCAACGTGCCGCAGACTACTCGGATCTTCCGCGAGGAGATCTTCGGTCCGGTTGCCCCGGTCTACCGCTTCAGCGACGACGACCAGGGCATCGAGATGGCGAACGACACCGAGTTCGGGCTGGTCGCCTACGCGTACGCCCGCGACCTCAGCCTCGCCCTGCGGGTGGCCGAGCGCCTGGAGACCGGCATGGTCGGCATCAACCAGGGCGTCGTGTCCAACCCGGCGGCACCGTTCGGTGGCGTGAAGTCCTCCGGCTTCGGCCGCGAGGGTGGCGCCGAGGGCATCGAGGAGTACCTGGAGACCAAGTACGTCGGGCTGGCGCTGTGACGTGAACGCGCGAGGGGTGAGCGGCATGACTGCTCCGGCGCCTCTGCCGTCCATCACACCCTGACGCCGCCGAGATCCGACCTGGTGGTCAGGGGCCGGTGAACTGGTGGCACGGAACTCGGATCTCGGCGCCCGAAGGTGGACTGCTTCAGACGCTGATGACGACCTTGCCGCGGACGTGTCCACCCATGCTGGCCCGCAGCGCGTCCGCGGTGCGCTCCAACGGGTACGTCTCGGCGATCTGCACCCGCAGCGTGCCGTCGGCCACCAGGGTGAGCAGCTGACCGAGCTGGTCGCCACGGCCGCGGACGAAGACGTACGCGCCGCCGAGCTGCGAGACGGTGTCAGCATCGATGATCGACACCACGCGGCCGCCGGCAGCAAGCAGCTCCGGGGTCACAGCGAGCGCGTCGCCGCCGATCAGGTCGATGACGACGTCCACGCCGTCGGGCGCCAGCGCGCGGACGTTGCCCACCCGGTGGTCGCCGTACGCCACGGGTTCGGCGCCGAGCTCGCGCAGGTAGTCGTGGTTGGTCGGCGACGCGGTGCCGATGACGCGTGCCCCGCCGTGCGCAGCGAGCTGGACGACCATCGAGCCCACACCACCCGCGGCGGCATGCACGAGCACCGTGTCGCCGGCGACGACACCCACCGCGTCCAGCACCTGCGCGGCGGTGAGCCCGGCCAGCGGCAGCGCCCCGGCCTGCTCGAAGGAGACCCCGTCAGGGATCCTCGCCACGGTGCGCTCGGGTACTGACGTGAGCTCGGCGTAGGTGCCGTGCTGCACGTGGTCCTCGCGGTCGTACGCGGCGACGCGGTCCCCGACGCTCACGGTCGTGACCGCCGGGCCCACGGCCTTGACGGTGCCGGCGACGTCCCAGCCGGGGATCAGCGGCAGGTGATGGGGCAGGGCGCCGGTCAGGTAGCCGGCGACGATCTTCCAGTCGACCGGGTTGACGCTGGAGGCGGCCACCTCGATCAGGACGGAGTCCGGGCCGACCAGCGGCTCGTCCACCTCGGCGATCTCCACGACGTCGGGCTCTCCATGGGCACGTATCAGCGCAGCTCTCATGGTCGGTGGCAACCGATGCCTGCGCCGGAGCATTCCCGGGCGGGCATGTTCGCTTCGTGCATCCGATCCGTCCCTTTTGCACGTACAACCGGTCACGTCGAGTCATGATCGGGGCATGAGGTCGGCATGAACCCGGTCGTGCTCCAGGTCCGCCCCACCGCTGACGCCTTCTGGCCCTCGCCGTTCGAGCCGTGGTCGAAGTACCTCACCGGCACCCAGGGCCGCTCGCCCGGGTACGACCCGCTGAAGTTCGCGGTCGAGGCGGCCCACCGGCGAGGCAAGCTCCATGACAACCAGGGCGTGCCGGCGGCTCGCCGCTACGTCGAGGACGCGATCCTGCACGCGGTCCGCAACTACGACATCGACGCCGTGCACTGCGACGACTACTTCTACCCGTACCCGGTCGAGGGCGACACCTTCCGCGACGGGCGCGCGTTCCAGCAGTACGGCGATGGTTTCCCCGACACCCCGCAGGGGCGGGCCGACTGGCGGCGGCGCAACATCAACCTGCTGGTGTCGAGCTCGACCAGCGCATCGCCCGGATCAAGCCCTGGGTGAAGTTCGGGGTCAGCCCGTTCGCAATCTGGCGCAACGTCGGCACCGATCCGTCGGGCTCCGACACGCAGGGCGGCGTCGAGACGTACGACGACCTGTACGCCGACACCCGCATGTGGGTCCGCCGGGGATGGATCGACTACCCGGCCCCGCAGGTCTACTGGAACATCGGTTTCGAGGTGGCCGACTACGCGAACCTGACCCGCTGGTGGTCCCGCGTGACCAAGGGCACCGGTGTGCAGCTGCTCATCGGCCAGGCGGTCTACAAGGTCGGTCTGGCAGGGCAGCCCGAACAGTGGCAGCAGGCCGACGAGCTGAGCAAGCACGTCCGCTTCAACCGCACCCGCCGGTCGGCCGGCTTCCCGGTGCACGGCGACCTGTGGTACGCGGACACCGGTGTCCGAGCCAACGAGCTCGGTGCGATCGATCTGGTCACCGACCGGCACTACCAGCGCCCGGCCCTGCAGCCGGTGAGTCGATTCGTGCCCGGCACGGCGCCGGCGGCCCGCCGCCGCGCTGAGGGGTAAGCGGCACGGGTCCACGGTGTCGCTGTCGTGGCGGGGAGGCGCGGCGGCGTACGCGGTGTACCGGTTCCCGAGCCCACGGGCCATCACCCCGTGCAGCCGACGTGACGCCGGTCACCTGGTCGACACGTTTCGCCGGACGCCGGGACAACCGGGCCAGCGCTGGTCGGGCACGGTGCGACCGGGCCGCAAAGCGACCTACGTCGTGACCGCGCTCAGCCGGGCCCACCGCGAGAGCCCGGACTAGCGTCGTCACGCCGCGCTAGCCGACGGGTCGGGGGCGGGCAGGAACAGCGTCGTGTCCCCGAACTCGTGCCACAGGTAGCCGTGCTCCAGGGACTCGCGGTACGCCGTGCGCACGAGTGCGGTTCCGGCGACAGCCTCAAGCAGCAGCAGGTGGCTGGCCTGCGGCGCGTGCAGCCCCGTGATCAGTCCGTCCACGATCCTGGCCGGGCGTCCCGGACCCAGCACCAGGTCGGTACGGCCCGCCGCCGGGCCCACGATGCCGTCTGGATCAGCAGCGGTCTCCAGCGCGCGGGTCACCGTGGTGCCGACCGCGATGACCCGCCCGCCGCGCGCACGCGCGTGGTTCACCAGTGCCGCCGTGGACCCGGGCACCGCGAAGGGTTCGGACCCGGGCGGCTCGTGCGCCTCCGGGCTGGACAGCCCGCAGTGCAGGACAATCGGCGCGATGCTCACACCCGCGCTCACCAGGTCGACCACCAGCCGCTCGGTGAACGGGCGTCCGGCGCTCGGCATCTCGGCGGAGCCCGGGTGCCTGCCGAACACCGTCTGCAGCTGCTCCAACGGCCAGGGCTGCTCGACGTATCCGTACCGCACGGGCCTCCCGTGGGCGTGCAGGTGCGCGACGCGGGAGACCGGACGGGAAGGGACGGCCGTCCACAGCCGGGCCTCGGGCTCGGTCTCGTCCGGGTAGGCGCTGCCGAGGGTCAGCACGAGTCCGCCGCCGACGCCGAGCCGTTCACCGGGCCGGCCGTCCCGGGCGGGACCGGACGCGTCCGGGTGCCGCAGCTCCACGACCCAGCGGCCGTCCTCGAGCTCGTCGCCGACGTGCAACGGCACCGTGCGGCCGTCGGCCTGGTGTCGCCCGATGCGCCGGGCGTCGAGCGCGGCGGGCAGGGTGGCTGAGGTGTTGACCACGAGCAGGTCGCCCGGAGCGAGCAGCTCGGCGAGGTCGCGGACCCGGGCGTGCCGGACACCGGCGGGTGTCGTGACCAGCATCCGGACGTCGTCGCGGGCGATCCCGCGGGCCTCGGCGGGCTCGTGCGCCTCGGCATCATCGGGCAGCACGAAGTCCACCGGCAGATGGTCGCTCCAGGTAGTGGGCCGGGAACTCATGGTGCCACCTCTACGTCCCCGGCCCGGCGCCTGCCGCTCGGCAGGCGAGTGTCGAGCAGGGCGAGCAGGTGCGGCACCACGGTCTCCGGCTCCGGCCGGTCGCTGATGTCCTCGCCGGGGAACGCCTCGGCGTGCATCCGGGTGCGCATGTCGCCGGGGTCCACGGCATGCACGTGCAGCTCGGGGTGCTCCGCGGCCAGGATCGCGCTCAGCTGGTCCAGGGCCGCCTTGGAGGCGCCGTAGCCGCCCCAGCCCTCGTACGCCTCGACGGCGGCGTCGGAGGACAGCATCAGCACCGTCGCGCCCTGGTTCAGCTTCGGGAGCGCGAGCTGGACGAGAGCGAGGGGCGCGACGACGTTGACCTCCAGGACGCGTCGCAGTGCCTCCAGCGGGTAGTCGGCCAGCACGGGCATGGGACTGGGCCCGACCGTGCTCGCGTTGGCCACCAGGAGGTCGAGCGTCGGTGCCGACGCCACCATCGCCTCGAGGTGCTCGCGATCGGTGACGTCGCCGGTCAGCGCGTGCACAGCCTCGGCACCGCCGTCGCGCAGCTCCTGCGCGACAGTGCCGAGCGCCGCGGCGCCACGGCCGTCGACGACCAGGGTCCAGCCGCGACCGGCCAGCGCGAGGGCCAGGGCGCGACCGAGCCCGCGCGAGGCGCCGGTGATCAGGGCGATGGGCATCATGTCCTCCGGTGAGCTCAGTTGCTTCGAGGATGCAACTTGAACTTGACTTCAAGTCAAGGTGTTTTCCACAAGTGCAACGACGGTGCTCGACCCGGTCACCGCGGCGACTACGGTCGATGCGTGACCGAGACCCCCGTCGACAGCGACCTGCACGCCCACGCGCAACGCCTGTTGCGCGACATCGTCGGCTCCCCCGACGCCGAGCTGCGTGATGACCAGTGGCGGGCGATCCATGCGCTGGTACGCGAGCGCCGCCGCGCGCTGGTCGTCCAGCGCACCGGATGGGGCAAGTCGGCTGTCTACTTCGTCGCGACCGGACTCCTGCGAGCGGCCGGCGCCGGGCCCAGCGTCATCGTGTCCCCCCTGCTGGCCCTCATGCGCAACCAGATCGCTGCGGCCGGGCGTGCAGGATTGCGCGCGGTCACCGTGAACTCCACCAACCCGGAGGCCTGGCGAGCCGTCTACGCCCAGATCAAGGACGGGGACGTCGATCTCCTGCTGGTCAGCCCGGAGCGGCTGAACAACCCGGAGTTCCGCGACACCGTGCTGCCCGACCTGGCCCGCGATGCCGGCCTGGTCGTGATCGACGAGGCCCACTGCATCTCCGACTGGGGACACGACTTCCGACCCGACTACCGCCGCATCCGGGACCTGCTGGCGGGCCTGCCGCCCGACATCCCGGTGCTCGCGACCACGGCAACGGCCAACGCACGGGTCACCGAGGACGTCGCCGAACAGCTGGCGGGACGGGTCGACGGCGCGCCGGTTCTGACCCTGCGCGGCGAGCTCGACCGGGCATCGCTGCACCTCGGCGTCGTGACCCTGCCGACCAATGCGGACCGCCTGGCCTGGCTGGCAGACCATCTCGGCGCGCTGCCCGGGTCAGGGATCATCTACTGCCTGACCGTCACCACCACCCACGACGTCGCGGACTTCCTCACCGAGCGCGGTTTCGTCGTCCGCGCCTACTCCGGCCAGACCGACCCGACCGAGCGCGTGGCCATCGAGTCCGAGCTGCTCGACAACTCCGTCAAGGCCCTGATCGCCACCTCGGCCCTCGGCATGGGCTTCGACAAGCCGGATCTCGGTTTCGTCGTACATCTCGGTGCCCCGCCGAGCCCCATCGCGTACTACCAGCAGGTCGGCCGCGCCGGCCGCGGCCTGGACCGGGCCAGCGTCGTCCTGCTGCCGGGCCACGAGGACGCGGACATCTGGCGCTACTTCGGCTCACTGTCCTTCCCGCCCGAGCCGGCGGTGCGACAGGCGCTGGCCGAGCTGGACGCCGAGACCGAGTCGCTGTCCACCGCCGCCCTGGAGAGCCGGGTCCCGCTGGGTCGGTCCCGGCTGGAGGCGATGCTCAAGGTGCTCGACGTCGACGGTGCGGTACGTCGCGTCAAGGGTGGTTGGACGTCGACCGGTGCACCTTGGACGTACGACGCGCAGCGCTACGAGCGGGTCGCCCAGACCCGAGCGGTGGAGCAGCAGGCAATGCTGGACTACCAGCGCTCCGAACGGTGCCGGCTGCAGATGCTGCGCGAACAGCTCGACGACCCCGCCGCCGCCCCGTGCGGGCGCTGTGACAACTGCGGCGGCCTGCAGCTCGATCACCACACCACCGCCGGGTCCGTCCTGATTGCTTCCGCGCGGCTGCGTCGGCCCGGCGTCACCCTCGAGCTGCGCCGGATGTGGCCCACCGCCCTGGACACGCTGGGAGTCCCCTGGCGCGGACGCATACCGCCTGACCTGCAGGCCGCTCCCGGTCGCGCCGTCGCCCGGCTCACCGACCTGGGATGGGGCGACGACCTGCGCGCGCTGTTCGACCCGCAATCCCCCGACCAGCAGGTCCCGGTCCCCCTGCGGCACGCCTTGCTGCAGGTGTGGCGGGCCTGGAACCTCACTGCCGCCGAGGACCCTCCCGACCGCATCGTGGCGGTGGACTCGCAGCGCCGACCGCAGCTGGTGTCACACCTGGCGCACGGCATGGCCCGGATCTCAGCGCTGCCGGTGTCCACCCGTTTTCAGATCGTCGGGGACGCGCAGCCGGATCAGGGAGCGATGAACTCCGCGCAACGGATCGCCGCGGTGTGGCAACGTTTCCGCCTGGTCGACCCGGAGGCGGTGGCCGGAGCCTCCGTACTGCTCGTCGACGACCGTTGTGCAACCGGCTGGACGCTGACCGTGGCCGCCCGTCTCCTGCGAGAGTCCGGCGCCCGGACCGTCCGGCCCCTGGTCCTCGCGACCGATCGATGAGAATGGGCGAGGGGTCAGTCACCGCTGCACGTGGTGCTCTGCGTCGGCGCGTGCGACGGCTCCTTCACATTCGAGCAGTCCGCGCCGCACCGCCCACCGCCCGAAGGCCAGTGACCCGAGCGGCGGCACGGATGACGCCAGACCGACCAGTGTCACCCCCACGCTCCAGCGAAACGTCCGGGCCGCCAGTAGCGTCACGGCGACGAAGGCGAGGAAGGCTGCGCCGTGCAGCGGACCCATCACCTGCACTCCGGTCTCGTTGTCAGCAAGCACGTACTTGAAGGCCATGCCGATCAAGAGGCCAACCCAGGTGAGGGCCTCGAGGACAGCGACGACTCGAAACCACGTACGAGCACGGGCGTGCATGCGGTGAGCATCCTCCTGCGGGGCGATGGCGGGGCGCTCTGAGCCCGTTGAGCGCCCTCGGGTCGATCAGTGACGTGGAGACCGACTGCCCACGGCAAACGCACACTTCCCATGGGACGCAACCCGTGGGCGGTGAGGTTTACCAGGGGACCCTGGTAACCCGCAGCCGCAAACCGCAGCCGGTCAACGAGCGCGGGCGGCCATCCGTGCCTTGAGCGTGTCGCGCTTGTCCTCGAAGCGGACCGCCTGGGCGTCCAGATCGCTCAGCAGCTCCGCCAATTCGTCGCGGGCCTTCTGCCCGTCGCCGCTCAGGGTCTCGATGTCGAAGACCTTCCAGTGCCGCAGGACCGGCATCACAACGTCGTCACGGTGCTGACGTAAGTCGTACACCCCCGCGATCGCCATCTCGACGGCCTTGCGCTGGAAGCCGGCAATGTCGGCGCCGGGCATCTCGAAGGACTTGACCACTTCGGTGATCGCGCGCATCGCCTGGTCGGGAGCGATCTCGATCGCCCCAGCCAGCAGGTTGCGGTAGAAGATCATGTGCAGATTCTCGTCGGCTGCGACTCGGGCCAGCAGCTGGTCGCACAGCGGGTCGCCGGTGATCTTGCCGGTGTTGCGGTGCGAGACGCGCGTCGCGAGCTCCTGGAACGAGACGTACGCGATGGAACGCAGCAGATCCTCGGAGTTGGCTGACTCGAAGCCGTTGGCCATGTGGTCCATCCGGGCGCGCTCGAGCTCGACCGGGTCGACGAGGCGCTTGACCAGCAGGTAGTCGCGGATGGCGATGCCGTGACGGCCCTCCTCGGCCGTCCACCGGTGGACCCAGTCGCCCCATGCGGCGTTGCGGCCGAACAGGGTCGCGATCTCGTGGTGGTAGCTGGGCAGGTTGTCCTCGGTCAGCAGGTTGACGATCAGGGCCGAGCGGGCCACGTCGGAGACCGGACTGTCGTCAGGCGACCACGCTTCACCGCCCATGAGCCCGTCGAAGTTCCGGCCGTCGCTCCACGGGATGTAGTCGTGCGGGAACCACTCCTTGGCCATGCTGGTGTGCCGGTTGAGGTTCTCCTCCACGACCTGCTCGAGCTCGAGCAACAGCTGGGTCTGCGACAGGTCGGTGCTGGTCATCGGTGTCCTCCGGCGTCCTTGTAACCTACGGTTGCGTAACCTGCCCCAGCCTAGGTGTATTCCGGCCAGTAGTCGACCAGAGGACCCGCATGAACGCCCAGCTCGAACCCGCTGACCTCGAACGCTTCGCCAAGGACTTCGCGTCCGCATCCGCGCACCGGATCGCGCAGAACGCCGTGACACGCACGGCGGTGGAGGACATCGCCCTGAACCGGGCGGTGGTGACGTCGATGGACCACTCGATGTCGCACCTGATAGACGACTGGGCGGTCACCAACCAGAAGCAGAGCGGCCGCTGTTGGCTGTTCGCGGGCCTGAACCTGTTGCGCAAGGGCGCCGCGGAGCAGATGGGCCTGAAGGACTTCGAGTTCTCCCAGAACCACCTCATGTTCTGGGACAAGCTGGAGAAGGCCAACCACTGGCTCGAAGCGATCATCGCCACCGTTGACCGGGACGTCGACGACCGCACCGTGGCCCACCTGCTGGGCAGCCCCGCCGAGGACGGCGGACAGTGGAACATGTTCGTCGCGCTGGTCCGCAAGCACGGGTTGGTGCCGCAGTCGGTGATGCCCGAGACGCACTCGTCGTCCAAGACCGCCAGCCTCAATCGTGCCCTGTCGCAGCTGCTGCGCCGGGCCGCCCGTGACCTGCGGGCGGCGGGCGCCACAGGTGAGGACTTCGAACAGCTGCGGGCGGCCAAAGGCGACGTGCTCGTGACCGCCCATCGGATCCTGTCCATCCACCTGGGCACCCCGCCGGCGCGCTTCACCTGGCAGTGGGCCGACAAGGACAAGCTGTTCCACCGCGACGAGGAGACGACGCCGCAGCAGTTCGCCGCGCGCTACGCGTGCATACCGGTCGAGGAGTACGTCTGCCTCGTGCACGACCCACGGACCGGCATGCAGGTCGGGCGCACGTACACCGTCGAGCACCTCGGCAACGTCGTCGGCGCTCCCCCCGTCGTCTACCTCAACGTGGACATCGATCACGTACGCCGTCTGGCGATGGAAGCCCTCGTCGCCGGGGATCCGGTGTGGTTCGGCTGTGACACCGGTCGGATGGATCACGCCGAGCTCGGGTACTGGGATGCCGCACTTTACGACCTCCAGGGCGTGTACGACGCGGACCTCGCCCTGGACAAGGCTGACCGCCTCATCCACGGCGACACGTTGATGACCCACGCCATGCTGTTCACCGGCGTCGATGTCGTCGACGGCGCACCGCGCCGTTGGCGGGTCGAGAACAGCTGGGGCCCGGACAAGGCCGACAAGGGCTTCTGGACGATGAACGACAACTGGTTCGGTGAGCACGTGTTCGAGATCGCCGTGCACCCCGACCGGCTCCCAGCAGACCTGCAGGCAGCACTGGACGCCGAGCCGGTCGTGCTACCCGCGTGGGACCCGATGGGAGCGCTGGCAGTCTGAGCGGACGGGGCAGCCCGAACGGGTCCGGTCCCAGGGCGGATGCCCTATTCGGGCGAATGGTGGGCAAGAGCCAGGTTTGCACCGGCTCTCGAGGGGGCATCCACTAACAGTGACGTACAGCAGGTGCGTCCACTACGCAGGGAGATTCCCCTTGTACCGCACAGTTCACTCCTTCCGCCGTTGCACCGTCACCCTCGTCGCCTCGACCAGCCTCGCCGCCACTGCGCTGCTGGCGGCCCCCCAGGCAACCGCCGCCGTGGCCGGCGAGCACCGCGACACCGGTGCTCCGCTCAGCCGGGCCACCGTCGCCGCGGACGCGCAGACACGTGAGGCGGCCGGCGTCACCAACCTGGCCCGCTCCGCGGACGAAACCGCCGGCTCGTACTTCGACGCGAAGACCAAGCGCTTCGTGGTCAACGTCACCGACCGCTCCGACCTGCGCTCGCTGCGCAGCAGCGGTGTCAGCACCCGGCTGGTCACATTCAGCAGGGCGCAGCTCTCCAAGGTCACCCGGACCCTGGAAACCAAGGCGTCCATCCCCGGCACCTCGTGGGCGATGAACCCGAGGACGAACAAGGTCGCGGTGCAGGCCGACCGCAGCGTGAGCAGGTCCCAGATGGGCAGGCTCCGCTCGGTCACCAGCGGGTTCGGCGACAAGGTGTCCGTGCGCCGCGTCGCCGGGCGGCTGTCCACCGATGCGCTCGGTGGCGGCGAGGCGATCTGGGCACAGGGCGGCGAACGCTGCTCACTGGGCTTCAGTGTCCGCAGCGGGTCGAGCTACTCCTTCCTGACTGCCGGTCACTGCACCGACGTGGCCTCCACCTGGTACGAGGACTCCGGCCGGTCCGTGCTCGCGGGCACGAACGGAAGGGGCAGCTTCCCCGGCGACGACTACGGCATCGTCTCGACGCCAGGGCCCGGCTACGGCGACGTGGACCTGTACAACGGCAGCTACCGCGACATCACCACGTCAGGCAACGCCTACGTCGGGCAGCGCGTGCTGCGCAGCGGAAGCACGACCGGTCTGTGGGGAGGCAAGGTCGGGGCGCTCAACGCCACGGTCAACTACGCCGATGGCCCGGTCTACGGTCTGATCCGCACCAACGTGTGCGCCGAGCCAGGCGACTCCGGCGGCTCGCTGTTCGCCGGCAGCACCGCTCTGGGGCTGACCTCCGGTGGCAGCGGAAACTGTCGGACCGGTGGCACGACCTACTTCCAGCCGGTCACCGAGGCCTTGTCGGTCTATGGCGTGAGCGTGTACTGAGGTCGATCGCTGCAGCCACATGCACTTCAGCACCATGCGGAGGGGCCGCTGAGTTCACTCTCGGCAGCCCCTCGCGCATGCCCACCGGGGTCGCGGTCATCGGCTAACCACCCGCGGCAGCGCCCACCTTGGTCGGATGGTGCGCCATCACCCCACCGAGCGCACGGCCGGGTCATCCGATGAACCGTTCGGTAGGTGCTGGGGCGCAGCAGCGGCTGGCAAGATCGGCGCGTGAGCAGCCGACACCTGGAGACCGAACGCACCTACGAGCTGGCCGGCGCCGGCGTCCCCGATCTGGTCGCCGGGACGGACGCGGTCATCGCGTCGGTCGACGACCTCGGCACGGTGCAGCTGGAGGCGACCTACGTCGACACCGCCGACCTGTCACTGCTGGCACGCCGGGTCACTCTGCGTCGCCGACTCGGCGGTGACGACGCGGGATGGCACCTCAAGTTGCCACCAGAGGATGACACCCGGCAGGAGGTGCACTGGCCGCTGGGTGCCTACAGCGAGATCCCGGCCGCGGTGCAGCACACGGTGACGTCCCTCGTCCTCGGTCGCTCCCTTCAGCCGGTCGTCTCCCTGGCCACGACGCGGCACCGTAGCGTCCTGCGTACCGACGACGGCACACCACTCGCCGAGGTCTGCGACGACCGGGTCGCGGCCACCGTGCTGCTCGACCGGCCGGCGGGCTCCCGGGCCCCCGCTGCCGAGTCCGTGACGGTGTGGCGCGAGATCGAGGTAGAGCTCATGGCCGGCGATGAGGCCGTGCTCGACCTCGTGCACGACGCGCTGCTCGCCGCAGGGGCGCAGCCCTCGGCCTACGCGTCCAAGCTCGCCAGGGCCCTCGCCGAGCACGTCATGCCTGCTCCACCGCTGCCGGCGGACCACGACAGCGGATCCGCAGGCGTGGTGGTCCTGGAGTACCTGCACGAACACCTCGAGGCCTTGCGCGCCGCCGACCTGTCGTGGCGCCTTGACGAGGACGGCGACGGGGTCCACGACCTGCGGGTGCAGGCCCGGCGGCTGCGGACCGCGCTGGCGGTCTACCGGCCGATCTTCGACGAGCAGATCGCCCGTCGACTGCAGGGAGACCTCACCCAGCTCGGAAGGGAGCTGAGCATGCAGCGGGACCTGCAGGTCGAACGCGCCGAACTGCTGCAGACGCTCGACGGGCAGGACACCCAGGTCACCGGGTCGGTTGCCGAGCTGGCCGAGCGGCGGCGGTCCTCCGACGACGCCACGGCTCGCGCCGCCACCCGGACGGCACTGGCCTCCCGGCGCTACGTCGAGCTGCTGACCGATCTCGAGGCGTTGACCTCCGGCGCAGCGCTCTCACCGGTCGCCGGGCAGCCGGCCACCTCCGTGCTGCCCGGGCTCCTCCGACGTGCTCACGACCGGCTGAGGCGTCGCGCGCGACGGGCGCAGGAGGCCGCCGTACCCGAGGAGCGCCGTGAGGCACTGCACGACCTGCGCAAGTCCGCCAAGCGTCTGCGCTACGCCAACGAGGCCGCCGGGCCGGCCCTGGGCAAGGATGTCCGACGGCTGCGGAAAAGGGCTGCACGGGTGCAGAGCGACCTCGGCCACCACGGGGACGCGCACGCCCTGGCCGGCTGGCTGTACGAGCTGTCCCGAGCCGACGGTGTGGACGCCCACGTCGGGTTCGCCCTGGGCGCTCTGCACGCAGCGCAGCTGGAGGCCGCGCAGGAGGCTGAGCGGTGAGTGGCGCACGCACTCGAGTTTGCCCCACCTGTCACAGGAGACTCAACAGTCACAAGCCCCGTGGCAAGCTGCACGCCCCATGGGACGCAACCCATGGGAAGTGACAACGTGCCGTGGTGGGTCCGCAGTGCAGCCACCCAGTCAGCCTGCATCGACGCCCACCCACCGGCGCAACCGAGCCGATGCCCTCAGGCGCTTCGCAGATCCGCGGCCGGGAACGGCGGCCGTTCGTCCAACCGCAGCGACGCGCGCCCCGCCGCCCGCCACACCCGGGCGGTCAGGTCCTGGTCGTCGTCGGTCACCAGATTGCCCATGACGCGCAACGCCACGCTCATCAGGGCCTGCGAGCGCATCCCGACCGGACCGGCGACCGGCAGCAGCCGTGGAATCGTGATCAGCCCGGCCAGCCGCCGGGCGACCGAGAACGCCGGTCCGTAGTGCGAGCGCAGCAGCGCCGGCCAGGCCAGCGACAGATCGGCTTCGTGGGGCAGCAGCTCGGCGACGAACCGCCCGGTCTCCAGCCCGTAGTCGATGCCTTCGCCGTTGAGCGGGTTGACGCACCCGGCCGCGTCGCCGATCAGCGCCCAGTTGGGACCGGCGACGCCCGACACCGCCCCGCCCATCGGCAGCAGCGCGGAGGTGGGGGCGCGCAGGTCGCCCTCCAGCTGCCACTCCTCGCGGCGGGCATCGGCGTAGAGCTGCATGAGCGGGCGCAGCGACACGTGGGCGGGACGCCTCGACGTCGCCAGTGTTCCCACGCCGATGTTCACCTCACCGTCGGACAGCGGGAAGACCCAGCCGTACCCGCTCAGCAGCTCTCCGGCCTCGCTGCGCAGCTCGAGGTGCGAGGAGATCCACTCGTCGTCGCTGCGTCCGGACTTCACGTAGCTGCGCGCGGCGACGCCGTACGCCGTTTCTCGGTGCCAGACGCGACCCAGCACGCGACCCAGAGGGGAGCGGACCCCGTCGGCCACGACCAGCCGGTTGCAACCCACGCTGACCCGGCTGCCGTCGGCCAGCACGAAAACCACGGCGGCGACCCGGTCCCGGTCGCGCTCGACGTCGACGGCACGGGCGCCCTCCAGCGGCAGGGCGCCGCGACCCAGCGCGACCTCGCGGATGCGGGCGTCCAGCGTGGTGCGCGGCACGGCGCTGCCGTACGGCGGGAGCGAACCGTCCGGCCACGGCAGGTACAGCTCCTGGCCGAAGCCAGCGGCACGCAGGCCGCGGTTGACGCCGTGCGTCCGTACCCAGCTGCCGAGGCCGAGCCCCTCGAGCTCGGCCATGGCCCGGGGGGTGAGCCCGTCACCGCAGGACTTGTCCCGCGGGAACGTCGCGGCGTCGGCCAGCACGACCTCGAGTCCGTAGCTGCCGGCCCATGCCGCTGCGGCTGAGCCTGCGGGTCCGGCGCCGACGACGAGCACGTCGGTGTGGGCGGTCCGGCGGGTCATGGGTCCAGAATCTCACTCGCGTCCACGCCACCCTAGGCCGGTCCGACAGGCCGGCCACCGACCCGCATCTGGCCGTACGGTAGTGGCCGTGCCCGCCTCGCCGAAGCCCGCATTGCCGTGGCCCGACCAAGCGGGCATCCTGGCCGCGATCGCCGCAGGCGGGTTGGTGGGTGGACTGGCCCGGCACGTTGCGCAGCAACTATGGCCGTCAACGCTGGGGAGCGTCGACTGGGCCATCGTGGTGGTCAACATCCTCGGCAGCGCTCTGCTCGGCGTGCTTATGGGGCTCGTCGAGACTCGACGGGAAGGTCACCGGATGGTGCGCCCGTTCCTCGGGGTCGGCGTGTGCGGCGGCTTCACGACGTTCTCGGCGTCCATGCTCGATACGGAGCAGCTGATGGCGACCGGACGACTGGCTGCGGCAGGTGGCCACCTCGCGTTGACACTGCTCGGGTCGCTCGTCGTCCTCACGCTGGCGGTGGTCATCACCGAGCGGGTCGTCGCCCTGGGAACCCAACCGGGTGGGCTATGAGCTGGCTGCTCGTCGCCGTCGGCGCCGCACTCGGCGCGCCGCTGCGCTATTTGACCGACCGGACCGTGCAACGCGTCGTCGGCAGCCACAAGCCCTACGGGACCTTCGTGGTCAACATCACCGGCTCGTTCCTGCTGGGGGTACTGGTGGGCTCCGGGGCCGGATCCCACTCGCTCGCGCTCCTGGGCACCGGCCTGTTCGGTGCCTTCACCACGTACTCCACATTTGCCTACGAGGTCTTCGCCCTCGGCCGGAGTCATCGCACTGGTTGGGCCCTGCTGTATGCACTCGGCTCTGTCGCGCTCGGCCTACCCGCCGCGGTGGCTGGGCTCGCCTCCGGCGCACATCTAGGCTGACGCCATGGCACGTACCGGCACCCTGCCTGGCGCATGGTTCTCCACCATGCGGGTGCGCATCGTCGCCGTGATCATCGCGCTCCAGCTGGTTTCGGCTGCCGGGTCGGTCGTCCTGCTGCGTGCTGTTCTGTTCGACCGCCTCGACGACGAGATCCTGGTCAGTCTCGAGAACGAAGCCGAGGAGTTCCAGTTGCTCAGCCAGGGTGTCGACCCCGACACGGCCGAGCCCTTCGACCGCGACCTGCCGGCGATCTTCGACACCTACTTCCGGCGCGAGGTGCCGGACGAGGGCGAGACCCTGCTGGCCTTCGTCGCAGACGACCTCTACACCACGGTGCGGGCATCCGGAGCGGGTGAGTCCGGTGAGCTGGCCGGGCCGATCGAGTACTGGCAGTCCCTGGACGAGCCCGAGCGCGGCACCATAGAGACGGCACTCGGCGAGGCCCGCTACGTCGCGCTGCCCCTGACCGGCCAGGAGGAGGACGGGCTGTGGGTGGCGGCGAACTTCCCCGAGCTCGAGCGCGCAGAGATCGACGACGCCGTACGCACGCAGGGGCTGATCGCCGTGGTCACACTACTCGTGGTCACCCTGGTCGGACTCGCGCTGGCCGGACGGGTGCTGCGGCCCCTGCGGCAGCTGGCCACGACCGCACAGACGATCTCCGACACCGACCTCACTCGCCGCATCCACATCACCGGAAACGACGAGGCCTCCCAGATCGCGGCGACGTTCAACGACATGCTGGCCCGCCTCGAGAAGGCATTCACCACCCAACGACGCTTCCTGGACGACACGTCGCACGAGCTGCGCACCCCCCTGACCGTGATCCGGGGCCACCTCGAGCTGCTCGAGCTCGACACATCGCGGCAGGAACGACGCGAGACAGTCGCCCTGGTCACCGACGAGATCGACCGCTTCACCCGCCTGGTCAACGACCTGTTCCTGATCGCCCAGGCCGAGCATCCGGACTTCCTGCAGACCGACCGGTTGAACCTGCACGACCTCACCCTGGAGATCCACCGCAAGGCCTCGGTGCTGGCCGAGCGCTTCTGGCAGCTGCAGCAGGTGGCCGACGGCGTCGTCACCGCCGACCGACAGCGACTGACCCAGGCGGTGCTGCAGCTGGCCGACAACGCCGTGAAGCACACAGAACCCGGCGACGTCATCCGCATCGGCTCCGCCCGCGACGCCCGAACCGTCCGGCTGTGGGTGGACGACGAGGGCGCCGGGATCCCAGCCGAGGAAGGACAACGAGTCTTCCGGCGGTTCGCCCGCGGACGACACGACGGCACCGGACCCGACGGGGCCGGACTCGGACTGTCCATCGTGGCCGCCATCGCCGAAGCGCACCACGGACAAGTACGCCTCGTGCGCCGACCCGGCCCCGGCAGCCGCTTCGAGATCTCCTTCCCGGTCTCCTGAATCAGCCGCCACCTCAACGACGAGCGAACACCGCCCGTCCGTGGTCGACTACGACATCTGATCGCGAGAGGAGACCACGGTGTACGGATCGCGCCGACGCGCCGCGGCGCACCGGCGTCTGGCCGGGTGGGTCACTCAGGTCGAGCACGTCGTGGGTGAACGGATCAGCGACCAGCTGCGTGGACGACCCGGCTGGCAGATCACGGTGATCCCGTACGTCGGCCAGGGCACCGCCACGCGAGGGCACGTCCGCGCCCGCGTGGTGCTGCGTCGGCGTGACCCGACGACACTCGCGGGCCGGGTGGGCGTGCTGGTGACGAGCCTGGCCCGCTACCTGAGCATCGACGTGACCGACGAGCCGGTACGGATCGAGGTCGCCGGCCGCACGGTGCACGCGGTGTCGGGCCGCGAGGGATACCTGGAGGCGGGCCTGGACCTGCCCGACCTGGCTCCCGGCTGGCACGACGTCCACTTCTCCGTGGCCGGTAGCACCGCGCTCGGGCGGCTGCTGGTCGTCGACCCGGAGGCTCGCGTCGGCCTGCTCAGCGACATCGACGACACAGTCATCCACACCGGGCTGACCCGACTGATCGACGCGCTCCGGACCACACTGTTGGTGCCCGAGCACGAGCGGCAGCCGATCCCCGGCGCCGCGCAGCTCTACCGCGGGCTCGTGGCCGGCGACGACGGACGCGCACCCACGTTCTACGTGTCCACCGGAGCCTGGAACCTGCACGAGAGCCTCGAGCAGTTCCTGGACCACCACGGCTTCCCCGCCGGGCCTCTGATCATGACCGACTGGGGACCTGGCGGGCAGTGGCTGTTCCGGGAGGGCAGTGTGACGTTCAAGAGCCGGACGGTCCTTGCCCTGATGGAGCAGCATCCGCACCTGGGTTGGGTGCTGGTCGGCGACAGCGGGCAGCATGACACCGAGGCGTACGCGGCCGTGGCCCGCCAGCAGCCCGACCTCATCCGCGCGATCTACATCCGCGAGGTGCTGCCGGCGTCGATCACCCGGGCGACGCGGGTGCGAAAGATCGCCGCCGAGCTGGCCGGGCTCGGCGTGCCGATGCGGCTGATCCGCGACAGCGCCGACGCCTGCGAGCACGCACGGTCGGTCGGGCTGGTGGCGGAACAGGCCTGACCGGGCTCAGGTCACGCAACCGTTCGGGCCGCACGTGTCCCCGTCACCGCCGCTGACCATCTGCAGCGGGTGCGCGTGGGACCACGCCTGGCGCAGCACCTCCGGCATGGCCTCGGCAGGTTGGGCTCCGGAGAGACCGTAGGTGCGGTCGATCACGAAGAACGGCACACCACTGATGCCCAGCGCCCTCGCCTCGTCCTGCGAAGTGGAGGTCCAGCCGCTCAGCCGCACCCGCGGCCGTCATCGAGTCGATCACTGTCCTGCGCCTGCTCGACGCTCTGGCCGTACTTCGCCGCGTGACGTCTGGTTGTAGTCGTCCGGCTCCGGGGTCGCTCCGGTGCAGGCGGACGTGGCGGGGGGAGGACCAGATCTCGATGCGCACGTGGGATCCTCCCGATGGCGCGGGGTCCTCAGGCACAGCGCGGCGAGCGGCCCCTGCATTCCGCCTCCGGAACTGCGCCGACATCCGAGCTCCTGGTCACTGGACCGCGACGCATGACCATCGACTCGGATCTCGGCAAACGTTGGGACAGGCTGAGGGCATGACCCTGTGGATCTGTGCCACCTGCGGCGTCGAACACGCCGACTCCGACGCCCCACCCAGCACGTGTGCGATCTGCTCCGACGATCGCCAGGGGGTGCCCAAGACCGGCCAGGCATGGACGACGCACGACCAGCTCCAGCGTGACGGTACCCGCGTCGACGTGGCCGAGCTGGAGCCCGACCTGTACGCCGTGCGTACACAGCCCGGCGTCGGCATCGCCCCACGCGGGTTGCTCGTCCGTACGCCGGGCGGCAACCTGCTCTGGGAGCCACCCGGATACCTCGACACCGACGCCGTGCAGCGACTGAGGGCACTGGGTGGCGTGCACGCGGTGGCCTCCAGCCATCCGCACCTGGTGGGCGCCTCGGTGTCCTGGAGCCACGCCTTCGGCGGTGTTCCGGTCTGGTGGGCACAGGTCGACCGCCGCTGGATCCGCCGCCCCGACCCGGTGCTGCGGCTCTGGTCGGGAGAGCAGGAGATGCTCCCGGGGCTACGGCTGCTGCAGACCGGCGGTCACTTCCCCGGCAGCGCGGTGGCGCACTGGGCGGCCGGCGCCAACGGTCGCGGAGCACTCCTGTCCGGTGACACGATCATGGTCGGCGGTGACCGGGCGTCGGTGTCGTTCATGCGGTCCTACGTCAACCTGCTGCCGTTGCCCGAACGACTCGTGCGCCGGATCGTCACCACAGTCCAGCGCCACCCGTACGACCGGATCTACGGTGCCTTCGGCGAGATCGGGACGGACGCGCAGCAGATCGTGCTCGGCTCCGCCGAACGGTTCGTCGGTTGGATGCGCGACGAGATCCGCGACCCGGACGAAGAGGCGACAGACCTCAGCAGCTGACCAGGCGACGCAGCACCGAGGAGCCACCGACCGCCTCGACGAAGTCCGGGTCACCGCACACGACCAGCTGGTCACGAGCACGCGACAGTCCGACGTAGAGCCGCTCACGGGAACGCTCACGCGGCTCGCTCTCGTTGAGTGCCAGCACCACCGCACGGCGTTCGAGTCCTTTGAAACCGAGCACATGGCCGTAGAACACCTGCTCGGCGTCCCAGAAGGACGCCCAGTAGTGGTCCTGACCGCGCTCCTGACGGGCCTTCTGCTCGGGGTGCCGGCTCCCGGTCGCGAGCAGGGCGACGTCCTCGGGCCGCCAGCCGTCGTCGAGCAGCCGACCGACCTGGTCGTCCGCGGTCTCGAGCGCGTCGGCAGCACGGCAGGCCACCAGCGTTGCGGCCGGACCCTCCCCGCCGAGCAGGCGCATCCGCATCGGGGTGAGCGGGTTGAACACCTCACCGATCTGGCGGGTGTTGCGCAAATTGTGGTCGAGCACGATCGGAACCATCTGCGCCGGCGCCCCGGCGAAGCGGCTGAACACCCGCTGGCCCTCGTCGGAGAAGGCGTACAGACGCCCGCTGTCCTCGTCCGCGAGTGCGGCCAGGAGCGCCGGCCACCACAGGTCGGCGAAGTCCTGCGCCTCGTCGACCACGATCGCGTCGAAGCGCCGCCGCGCCGATTGCGTGTGGGCGAGCTGGACCATCTGTGCCGGCAGCCGGCGCTCCCAGTAGTCACTGTCGTCGTCGGTGCCCTCGGCTGCACCCCAGTCGGCACCCAGACCGTGGAAGGTGCCGACGTAGGAGGGCGTCTCCTTGCGCCCGAACGTCTGGACGCGGCGCTCGAGGTAGGCGGCGAGCCCGCGCGAGTAGCACATCAGCGCGACCCGGACGCCCTGCCGTGACAGCCGCCGTGCCTGCTCCACCGCCAGCCAGGTCTTGCCGCTACCGGCCCCGCCCCGCACCTCGACCCGCGGCAGCAGCCGGATGGCGTCGAGCACCGCAGACTGCTCCTGGGTGAGCCGGTCGGCGATGTCAGCGCGCTCGTCGGCGGCGCCGATCGGGTCGCGTTGCGGCCCCAGCCGCCCGCGCAGGATGTCCTCGATCGCATGCACGTCGTCGGAGTCGGGAACGCGGTGGCCGGTCTCCTGCCGCGCACCGATCGCCCGTAGCCGCGGGATGAGGTCGTCCATCTCCTCGCGGCCCAGGACGGCCCAGCGCGGGCAGTCCGGCTGAGCGAAGCCGTCATCGACGTCGGAGTAGGGCAGCACGATCGCGTGGCACCAGCGGATGCGGCGGCGGTTCCCCCACCGCCGGTCCTGCTCGACGTACGAACGCAACGCATACTTCGCCTGCGTCACCTGGCGCACGGGATGGATCTCCTCGACACGTCGGTTGCGGAGGATGGTCCAGACTCCGTCGGTACAGCTGACCTGCGAGCCCTTGACCTCGAGCACGACGAGCCCGGCGCCAGGGAGCACCACAGCGAGGTCGATCTCGTGGTCCTTGAACCGGTCGGTGACCCGCTGGTTGGCAATCAGCAGGTCGTCGTCGCCGAGGCCGTCGCGCAGCCGCTGCCAGACCTGTCGTTCGCTCTCGGTGCTGAACTCGGGACGCTCCGGCAGGCAGATCGGCACAGGTCAGGCCCCCTCGGCGTCGATGGACGGCGGCTCGAACGCTACCGGCTCCGGCGGGTAGGGCGTCTGCCCGTCGAACATCGCCGCCAACAGAGCACCGAGATCGTCGGCGATGGTGCCCACACCCACGCACGCCTGGACGAGGGTGTCACTCTGCAGGCCATGGGCGTGGACGCTCTGTGCCGCCAGGACCGTGCCGTCCCACTCGTAGACCTGACCGCCCACTGCCCTGCGGTTGGCGTCGTTGATCTCGCGCAGCAGCCGCGCCGACGACCGCACGTTATGGACCACGTGCGCGAACACCTCGACCCGGGCGAAGGGCCGCTCCTGGACCCGCACCCAGCACGCGGCCGTCCCCCACCGGAACGGGTAGTCCCCGTCGTGGTCCGCCTCGACCCCTTCGAGACCGCTCTCCCGCAGGAGCTTCTCGACGTACGCACGCAACCACGTGATCTCGATGTTCATGTGTCCCCCAGATGCTCGACCCGACACAGCGGACTCTGCCAGGGGGGTCTGACAGTGGCGTGGCGGTGGTCAGGTCACCAACGACGCCGGTTTCACCGTGACCGCGAACGGCGGGTGACCGGGTACGTCTGCTCGCCGGTGACCGAGGCGCGCTGCTCGTACTCGGCGTCGACCAGGTCCCAGGCCGTCAAGCTCAGCTCTGGTCATGGCAACCATGGGTGCTCCTCCGCAGCGGCTCTGTCATGTATGCCGGAAACCGGCGGGCGCGGAGAGATCTGTCACACGGGTGTGGCACGGTGATGCCGTGCCAGATTCGACCCCAACCGCGCAGCGTGCACACCTCGGCGTCTTCGCCCACCTCACGGCGCCCAACGTGCACCTCTACCGACGGATCATGGCCGCGTTCGTCGCCGCCAAGGAGCGCTTCACGGTCCACCTGCGCCCGGAGGACGTCCACGACGCACTGCGCAGCGATGGCGGAGAGATCGTCTCCGACGAGGCAGTGACCAACGCTCTGGAGAGCCTGGCCGCGCCGGTGTGGGGCAACCTGGCTGCCTTCCCCGACACCAGCCGGGTCACGGCGCTGGAGGACTTCTACCGGCGCCGGATGCTCTACCAGCTCAGCCGCGACGGCGAGGCGGCCGAGCGTGCCCTGGCTCTCTACGAGCAGTCGGTCGGCCGCAGCGGCGCACTGCAGGCCGTCGCGCTGGAGGACATCGTCATCCTGCTCACCGGCCTGCGCGAAGCGGTGGCCGGAGGCGAGCTGGACGAGGCCCGCGTGCACCAGGACCTGCGGGCGTTGCGTGACCGGTTCAGCGAGCTATCGGAGAACGCCGTGGTGTTCATGGGGTCGGTGCAGCGCGCCATCGACCTGCAGGACGCAGACATCGAGGCGTTCCTGGCGTACAAGGAAAGGCTGATCGACTACCTGGAGCGCTTCATCTCCGACCTGGTCACCCGGGGGGCCCAGATCGCCGCCCTCCTGGAGCGCTTCACCGCCGACGACGTAGGCGAGCTGTGCCGTGTCGCGGCGGCCCGCGAGGTACGCGACAGCGCCCCGGAGCTGTTCGCCCAGGCAACGGTCGAGGATGCGTCCGACCGGATCGCCGTGGAGCACGAGCTGTGGCAGCGGCGGTGGCGCGGGCTGAGCGACTGGTTCGTGTCCACCCCGGTGCGCGAGAGCGAGGCACGGCTGCTCCGGGCCAAGGCACGTTCGGCGGTGCCGGCGCTGCTCGCCGTGGTCGCCTCGCTGCACGACCGCCGCTCGGGTCGCTCCGACCGCTCCGCTGATTTCCTGACGCTGGCCGGGTGGTTCGCGGACCTGCCCGATGATGCCGCTCGGCACCGGCTGTGGCGCAGCGCCTTCGGCCTGACCGGGTCACGGCACCTGAGCCTGCCCGAGGAGAGCGAGCAGGCCTGGGAACAGGCCCGGGTGCAGCCGTCGACCTCGTGGGCGGCCGCGCCACCGGTCCGGATCAGTGCTCAGCTGCGCCGGACCGGCTCCTACGAGCGCCGGGGAAGACCGACACGGATTGCCGACCGTTCACAGGCACGGGCGCTGCTGGCTCAGCGGGCCGTCGAGGAGGCGCTCCAGGCAGCCGCTGCGCGGGACCGGCTGATCACCGACGGCCCGGTGCGGCTCTCGCGCTTCGGGGAGCTCGAACCGGCGGCCTTCCGACTGCTCCTGCAGCTGCTCGGCGACGGTGTCGCGGCACTGCGACCCGGGGAGGCACAGGCCGACGTCACCACCGCCGACGGGTGGCTGCGGCTGCTCATCGAGCGGGTGCCGAAGGCGCCGACCGTGCAGCTGGTCACGCCCGACGGCGTGCTGAGCGGCCCCGACCACCTGGTCGACATCACCACGACCGCGCCGGCACCGCGCGGATGAACGCTCGCGAGACCGCCCACCTGGCCACGGTCGTGGAGGCCCGGCACGCCGAGGACCAGGAGCGGGCCGCCCGGGTGCTGCTGGCGCAGCCGCTGCTGCGCTCGACCGGTCCGACCTCTCAGCGGTACCGGCTCGTACGCCGGCACGCCGACGCCCTGCGACGGTGGTTCGAGACCAACGCGGGCTGGCGTCTGCACGTCGACTCGCAGGTGATCCGGTTGCGCAAGGTGCCGCCGCTGCCCTCCGGGACCGGCTCCGCCGCCGAGATCGCCGGCACGCACCCTGCTCGGGCTCGCCGGGCGGACCCGCCCTTCACGCGCCGGCGCTACGTCTTGGCCTGCCTGTGCCTGGCGGTGCTCGAGCGGTCAGAGCAGCAGGTCTCGCTCGGCCGGCTGGCCGAGCAGGTGGTGATGGCTGCTCAGCAGTCCCAGCTGGACGGCATCGACGTCACGCTGGCGGCTCGCGAGGACCGCGCTGACCTGGCAGCGGTGATCCGGCTGCTGCTGGAGCTGGGTGCCCTGGTGCGCGTGGCGGGCGACGAGGACTCGTTCGTGCGCTCGGACGGCGACGCTCTCTACGACGTCGAACGACGAGTGCTCGCCACCTTGCTGGTGACCCGGCACGGGCCGTCGCTCGTCGCCCGGGCGAGCGACGGCGGACGACCACCGGATGTCGAGGAGCTGGAGCAGTCACTGCACGAGCAGGGCCCCGCCTTCACCGACGACGAGACGAACCGGCGGCTGCGCCACGCTTTGACCCGACGCCTGCTCGAGGATCCGGTGGTCTACCACGACGAGCTGAGCGACGCCGAGCGCGCGTACCTGAGCAGTCAGCGCACCGCACTGGTCCGGCGGATCAGTGAGCTGACCGGGCTGCACGCCGAGGTCCGCGCGGAGGGGATTGCGATGGTGGACCCGTTGGACGCCTTGACCGACGTACGGATGCCGGACACCGGGACGGAGGGACACGTGACGCTGCTCGTCGCCGAGCACCTCGCCGGGCACACGGGTTCTGACGACGCCGGTGGGGTGCCGAAGGCGGAAATGCACGCCCTGGTACGCCGGCTCGCGGCCGAGCACGCCCCGTACTGGCGACGCAGCGCCCAGGAGCCGGGCGCCGAGACCGCGCTCATCGATGCCGCGGTCCGCCGGTTGCAGGCGTTGGGTCTCGCCACGGTGGTGGACGGCCGGGTCGTCCCCCGTCCGGCGCTGGCACGATTCGCGGTCGGGGCGCCGATCCTGCGGTCCGCCGTGGAACCCGCCCGGTCGCTTCTGGACACCATCGAGGGACCGATGCCGTGACCGATCTTCCGCCCCCGACGACGAGCCGGTGGCAGCCGCTTCGACTGGGCCTCATCGACTTGTTCCACTACGACGACGAGCAGTTCTGGTTCCGGGACGGACGGCTGCTGCTGCGCGGCAACAACGGCACCGGAAAGTCCAAGGTGCTGGCCCTGACGCTGCCCTTCCTGCTCGACGGCTCCCTGTCGCCGCGCCGGGTCGAGCCCGACGCCGATCCCAAGAAGCGGATGGAGTGGAACCTCCTGCTGGGCGGTGCGCACCCGCACAGCGAGCGTCTCGGTTACGCCTGGGTGGAGTTCGGCCGCCTCGATGCGCAAGGCGCTGAGCTCACCCTGACGCTGGGCTGCGGTCTGAAGGCGGCGGCAGGGCGCGGCATCGTGCGGCACTGGTTCTTCACGACCTCTCAACGCGTGGGCGCCGACCTCCGGCTCGTCGACGACTCCGGGGTTGTCCTCGCCCGTGACCGGTTGGGCGTGGCCCTGGAAGGTCACGGGCGGCTGCACGACCGGCAGGAGGAGTACCGCCGCAGCGTCGACGAGCAGCTCTTCGGCCTGGGCGAACGGCGCTATGCGGCACTGGTCGACCTGTTGATCCAGCTGCGCCAGCCGCAGCTGTCCAAGCGACCAGACGAACGTGCCCTGTCCATGGCCCTGTCGGAGTCACTCGCACCACTCGATCAGGCGGTGATCGCCGACGTCGCGGAGTCGTTCCGTGCGCTGGAGGAGGACCGGGAGCAGCTGGCGGAGGTCGAGGCGACCCACCGCGCCGCACGCGACTTCCTCGGGCACTACCGCGCGTATGCCTCGGTCGCGTCCCGTCGGGCGGCGCGGGGACCGAGGGAGGCACAGAGCCACTACGAGCACCTGGGCCGCGAGCTGATCGCGGTCGAGGCCCAGGTCAGCGAGGCGGAGGTGCGCCTGCGTGCCCTCGCGGCGGCGGCGAGCCAGGTCGAGGATCAACAGGCGGACGCCCGAGCCGAGGACCGTGCGCTGCGTGCCGGTCCGGAGATGCGTAGTGCCGAGGCCATCGAGGCGGCGGTGCACCAGCTCGCCGAGCGCCGTGAGACCGAGCAGACCACCGCCGACGACGCCACCACGGCACGGGACGCCGCCGCGTCGGCGCACAGTGCCGTGACCAGGCTGCGGATCGAGCACGACGCCGACGAGAAGCGTGCGTCGGAGCAGGGCCAGGCGGCGCTGCAGGCCTCGCAACCGGCCGGGCTGCGCAGCCAACACGACGTCGCGCTGGCCTCCGACCGCGACACGGACCGTGTGGTGAAACGACGCCGCGACCAGGTGCAGGTGGTGCTGCAGCTGACGGTTGCGGCCGACGACGCGGCCCAGGTGGCGACCCGGTCGCAGGAGCAGGTGGATCGCATCGACGCCAGGGTCGCGGGCCTGCACGAGGTGGCAGGCACGGCCGAGCGGCACACCGACGAGGCCGTCGAGCTGTTCGGCTCCGCGGTGCATGCGTACGTCGACGGGCTCGCACTGCTGGTGCTCGGTGACCCGTTCACGGTGGCGCAGCAGGCTCGGTCCTGGGGCCACAGCATCGAGCGTGCCTGCCCGGTCGAGCATTCGGTCAGCACCGCGCTGACGCGCGTCGTGCAGCAGATCACCGCTGAGCTCAGCGGTACGCAGCAGTCCAGGGACTCGGTTGCTGACGAGCTGCGGCAACGCGAGGTCGAGCTGGGCCGGCTGCGCGCCGGCCGCCATCAGGTCCCTGCGCCGCCGCCGACCCGGGATCCGGAGGCGCGTCGAGACCAACCGGGGGCCCCGCTGTGGCAGCTCGTGGACTTCGCGTCCGACGTCGCCGCAGATTCCCGGGCGGGCATTGAAGCTGCGCTCGAAGGAGCCGGGATCCTCGACGCTTGGGTGCGCCCCGACGGCACCGTCGTGGGTGTCCGAAACGGCGACGTCGTGTTGTCCGTGAACGACGACACCGCTCCGGTCGAGCCGAACCTGGCCGGCGTGCTGGTGTCGGCCGTCGACCCCGAGGACGACGGAGCCCGCCAGGTCGGTGCCGGCGTGATCGCGGCTGTGTTGTCCAGGATCGGGCTGACCGACGACTCGCCGGCCGGGGTCCGGGTCGACGTCGACGGCCGGTTCGCGCTCGGCTCCGCTCACGGCGCATGGCACACCGACCGTGCGCGCTTCATCGGTGCGGGTGCCCGTGAAGCGAGCCGCCGGGAGCGGATGGCGGTGCTCGAGCAGGAGATCGAGCAGCTGGTCAAGCAGCTGGAACAGCTCGACGGTCACGTCGCCGAGCTCACCGCCCGGATCGGAGCAGCCGAAGCCGAGGCGCGGCGTTACCCACGAGCCGAGCAGGAGACCGTGACCCGTGCACACGTGCGCGCGGCGGCGACAGCCGAGGCGCTGGCGACCGAGCGGCAACAGCTCCACGTGGCTCACCAGAACCGGGACCAGGCCTACCGCGAGCGCGACGAGCACCGGACCGAGCTGGTCAGGACCGCGCAGGAGCTCGCGGCACCGACCACGACGGCCGAGCTGCACGAGGTGCGCCAGGCCCTGGGCGTCTACAACGGCGCACTCCAGGTGCTGCGTGAGCGGGTGACGACGGCACAGCGGTCCCTGGGAGCGCTGCGGGACGCCGAGAGCCGGCTCGACAGGTGCGAGAGCGAGCGCGAGGAGCGTGCGCGTCGCGCCGACCGGGCACGTCGCGAGACCGCTGCCGCGGCGCATCACGTCGACACGTTGCGTCAGACGGTCGGACAGGAGGTCGAGGCGCTGATGAGGCGGTTGGAGGCACTGGCCGCCCGGGTGTCGAACCTCGAGCTCCGTCGAGAGGACCTCCGGACCCAGCGGGAGACCGCCCTGCAGAACAAGGCGACGGCCGAGGGTCGGGCCGGTGAGCTCAGACGCCAGCGTGAGCTTGCCGGCGGGCATCGCGATGAGGTGGTGGAGGTACTGCGGCGCTTCGTCGAGACCGGGTTGGTCGCCGTGGCGTTGCCGGACCTGGACCCGCCCGACACCGCTGCCGGCTGGAACGTCACCGCGGCCATCTCGCTCGCCCGGTCGATCGACGCGGAACTCGGCACCGTGTCCACCGAGGACGAGGTGTGGGACCGGGTGCAGCAGCGGGTGTCACGCGAGCTGTCGGACCTGTCGGACCAGATGTCGCGGCACGGTCATTCAGCGGTGGCCGTGCAGCGCGAGGAGGGACTCGGCGTCCGCGTCCAGTACCACGGTGAGGAGCTCGACCTGCCGGCGCTGGACGCCCGCCTGGACTCTGACCTCGCGGTGAGACGCCAGCTGCTGAGCGCCAAGGAACGCGAGATCCTGGAGAACCACCTGGTGACCGAGGTTGCCGGGCAGCTGTCGGACCTGCTCGGTCGCGCCCAGGTTCAGGTCGACGACCTCAACCGCGAGCTGGCGACGAGGCGGACGTCGACCGGCATGCAGTTGCGGGTGCAATGGCGGCGGCGTGCCGACGCGCCGGAGGGGCTCGAGGTCGCCCGTGGGCTGTTGCTGCGCTCGGACGCGGCCTGGACCGAGGTGGACCGCAGCTCCGTCGGCACGTTCCTCCAGCATGAGATCAAGAGGGTCCGTGCGGCGGACCCGTCGGCGAGCTGGACCGAGCAGCTCGAGCAGGCCCTGGACTACCGGGGATGGCACGAGTTCGCGATCGAGCGCCACCAGCAGGGACAGTGGCAACCGGCGACCGGACCCGCATCGGGTGGCGAACGAGTGCTGACTGTCTCGATCCCGCTGTTCGCCGCCGCGTCGTCGCACTACAACTCCGCCCCGAACCCGCACGCGCCACGGTTGGTGCTGCTGGACGAGGCGTTCGCGGGTGTCGACGACGACGCACGGGCCAAGTGCCTGGGCATGCTCGCCACCTTCGACCTGGACGTCGTGATGACCAGCGAGCGGGAGTGGGGCTGCTACCCGCAGGTACCCGGCCTCGCGATCGCCCAGCTCTCCAGGGTCGAGGGCATCGACGCCGTGCACGTCACCCGCTGGCAGTGGGACGGGCGCGACCGGTCGCGGGCTGCTGACCCCGACCGCGCCACGTGGGCGGGTACGACGTCGCAGCCACCGGTCGACGTGGGTCCGTCCTTGTTCGACGGGGCGCCGGGCGATGGTGACTGAACCGGCGCGAGGCGACCGTGTCCGCCTGCAGGAGCTACTGGGCCAGCCGGGGACGGCGTGGCTGGTCGAACGGGTACGCGAGCGGATGGCGCGGGGACGACCCCTGGTCGGTCCGGTGAGCACGCCGCAGCCGACGCAGGAGCAGCGCCGAGCGGCGCTGCGTCTGGTCGGGACACCCCGGCGTACCTCGCAGGGGCTGCGGGTCGACCTGACCGAGCTCGACCGGGTGCTGCGGGCGTCGCTGTGGCCGGCCGGTCTGGCCGACGCCGTGTGCGCGCTCGGCGGTCCCGTGACGGTCCGCGCGGAGCAGCGACGACGGCGCAACGACGCCTGGGGGGCCGCCGTCCGGCTCTTCGTACCCGCCCTGCAGGCACATCCACGGCTCGCGGCCTGGTGGGAGCAGTGGTGCGCGACGGGGAGCCTGCGTCGCGTGGCCCGAGCAGAGGCTGCGCGTACCGGTGCCGCCGTGGCCGGTGATGTGCCCGAGCTGGACGCTGACGTGGCCCTGGCCGAGGTGGCGGCCGACGTGGTGCGGGTCGCCGGCGTCTGCGTGTCGCAGCTGCCCTCGGCAGGTGAGCCGTTGGCTGTCTTCGCGCGTCGCACCCTCGGCGACGCCCACGCCTTGGACAGGGGTCGTCCGGTCGAGCTGCTGGTCCGGGCCGCAGCAGAGCAGCTCGGCGATCTCCAGCCGGGCACGGTGAGTCCTCGCGAGGCGTGGCACCGGGTGGGCCTGCTCGTCTCCGCAGTGTCTTCGACCGTGCTCTGTCTCGGGGTGCGCGGCGGGAACGGCGCAGCAGGCCCCGGCCAGGCGACGACGACCGCCCTGGATGCCTGGCGGGAGCACTGCGTACCGGCTGTCCTGACGCTGGACCAGGTCCGCTCCGGTGGCGTCGCACCGCTCGGGCACGATGAGGTGGCATACGTGTGCGAGAACCCGTCCGTCGTCGAGGTGGTAGCGGGCGCGCTCTGCGACGCCCAGAGGCGTCCTGCTCCGGTCCTGGTGTGCACCTCCGGGCAGGCGGGAGCTGCTGTCGTCGACCTGCTCGCCCAGCTCACCGCGCGCGGGGCAGGCGTGCGCTATCACGGCGACTTCGACTGGGCCGGCCTGCGGATCGCTGATTCCCTGCGCTCGAAGGTGCCGTGGCACCCGTGGCGCTTCGGTGCCTCCGACTACGTGGAGGCAGCCACCCGGACCGACCTGATGCGACTGCGGTTGCGGGGTCCGGCCGCGGCGTCACCGTGGGACGAAGCCCTCAGCGAGGTGATGGCCGAGCATGGCCAGGCGATCGAGGAGGAAGAGGTTGTCGATCTGCTGGTGCAGGACCTGCTCGCCTGACCGGGGCTGCACTGACCGGGCTGCACACTTCGAGCATCCGGACCGGCGTACGACTGCCGGTCGACGTGGCGGCTGCGTGACTGGCTGCTTGCGCGGGGTGCGGCCCGGCGTGCAACCCGGCGGGCCGTGCGGTGGACATCAACCAATCCGTAAGTCGCGTACTCCACGTACTTGGCGCACGTACGCGTAGCGAGGGACCATCGACGGGCCCCGGCTAGGAGCACAGTTGAGCACCCCGCGTCACTTCGATTCCTACACCCAGGCACGCAATCAGTTCCGTGCCGTTCTCGATGCCGCCCGCCTGGGCCTCGTCACCACGGTGACTCGTGACAAGGAACGCTTCGTCGTCATCGCCGCTGACCAACTGCGCGATGAGTTCGCCGCACTGCGGCCGGCCAACGCGGCCGTTGTCGCCGAGGGAGGCGGTTGGGCTGTGATCATCCCTGGCCTGCCGGTGCCGGCAACAGAGAGACCTTTGACGAAGCCGACGAAGATGCAGTCTGGGCGCTGCGTGAGTATGCCGAGCACCGTGTCGTGGTGGAGCTGGTCGAGTTTTCGACTGACGAGCAGCTACGTGAGTGGTTGGTCGGTCGCCCGGCGGCCGGTCCGGCCGTGGGGCCGGGCCAGACCACCTCTCCCGTCCCGGCAACGGACGACCTCGTCCCCGCGTGAACGCTGGCACCCGAGTCGACCACAACAAGCTCTGTCTGGACGAGGAGTGGACGCTCCTTCGGGAGGCACAGGGCCGCGAGGTGCGCCACCACGTCACCTATGAGTTGAACGTGCTCGATGGGCGCATCCTGCGCACCCGCGTGTCACGTCCGGTGAAGAAGGTGACCTACGGGGTCGTCCTGTGGAGAGCCATCCTGCGCGAGCAGCTGTGTGTCACCGAGGACGAGTTCTGGGCATGCGTGAAAGGCAAGGTCAAGCCCGATCGGGGCGGCGGAAACGTTGAGCCGCCACCTCAGGCGCTGCCGGCGTCGCTGGTGCACCAGCTGATCCACGAAGCAGGAGTGCCCGAGGAACAAATCGCGACGATGACCCTGAAGGAGGCGGTGGAGGCCATGAACGCTCACTGGTCCGAGCCGAAGTCCTGACCATCCGGGTAGCGATCAAGATTCTTGCGGGCGCCTGCGTCTTGCATGGGGGTGCGTGGCACGAATGCCCCCGCAGTGCGCGATGCTGGGTCGGTGACAGAGCGCAACGTCCTCGGTGACCAGCTGCACCCGTGTGGCACAGACCCGCTGACCGGGTTCTTCCGCGATGGCTGCTGCAGCACCGGCCCGGAGGATCTCGGCAGCCACACCATCTGCGCCGTCGTCACGGCCGAGTTTCTCGCCCACCAAGCCAGCATCGGCAACGACCTCTCGACACCGAAACCTCAGTACCACTTCCCCGGACTCTCGCCGGGCGACCGCTGGTGCGTCACCGCGGTGAACTGGGCGCGAGCCTATGACGACGGCGTAGCGACGCCGGTCGTGCTGGCCTCCACCAACGAGGCCGTGCTGAGGATCGTGACACTGGCAGCGCTCCGGGAGCACGCCATTGACGTCCCGGCCGACCCGAGCTCACTCGAACCGTAGACCCAGGACCGCAGGCACCTGCGCCTCCTGGCCTGCGGTTCGACGAGGGTCGATCACCGCGCTGGACCTGACGGGTTGGTCCCGGGGACACCGCAGCCAGCAGGGAGGGTGGCACATACGACATCGCGTGGCAGAGCAAATGTATGGATGCCACTCTTGTTCTCGGTCAGCAAGGACGGCTGGTCGCCGAGCTGCGCGGCCTGGCAGTGGACGTGCCCACGACGCGGTCGCTGGTCGACGAACTCCTCGCCGATCGCCAAGTCGCCGCCAACACAGCCGAGTGACCGTTCTCGACGCGTCCGCGGTCCTGGCACTCGTTCACGACGAACCCGGTGCAGACCTGGTAGCTACCCACGTGACCGGCGGCACCCTTGGCACGGCGAACCTGGCCGAGGTCATGGGGAACTCGTTGACGCCGACATCGACGTTGCCCGCGTTCGTGAACTACTCGCGGCGGCCGGGGTGGTGATCGAACCGGTCACCGGGCCCGACGCCGAACTTGCCGGTGCGATGCGCGCTCTCGTCGGCGGACACGCACTATCGCTCGGTGACCGCTGCTGCCTGGCCCTCACAGTTCGCAGCGATCCCCCAGAGGTGCTCACCGCTGACCGCGCCTGGGCCGCACTTGACCTCCCCATCCACGTCCATCTGCTGAGGTAGTCTGCCTCCCCCTCCGACGGCTCGTCTCGTGGACACCCTCCGTTAGCTCCTCGGGTCGAAGAGGCGCCATCCGCACCGGCGAGTGGCGCACAACCGGGGCGCCGGCCTCCGGATTGAGCCGCTTTCGCGCCACTCGCGCGAACGACACACCGGCCTGTACCTGAGCGACCCCACCGCATGGGCCGAACCCCCGACGAACTTCCGTTCGCGACCACTCGTGCAAGCTCCGGACTACCGCCGACGTCCCAGCCCGCTGGCCCGCACGATCGGTCGCCCCACCGCGGTCCGCACCGCGTCGGCCGACCCGATGACCCGCACATGGTGCTGGGCCCGGGTGATCGCGGTGTAGAACAGCTCGCGCGTCAGCAGCGGGGACTCCGGGTCCGGCAGCAGCAACGACACCCGCTCGAGCTGGCTGCCCTGCGCGCGGTGCACCGTCATCGCGTGCACGGTCTGGATGCCGGACAGCCGGTTCGGACTGATCAGCAGCGGGCCTGCTGCCCGGGCGAACGCAGCGGTGACACCGCGGTCAGGGTGGTCGACCACAACCCCGGTGTCACCGTTGAACAGCTGCACCTCGTAGTCGTTGGCGGTGGCCAGCAGCGGGCGCCCGACGTACCACTCGTCCTCCGCGGCAGGGGGGCCCTCAGCCGCGGACGTCCACCGCTCTATCTCGGCCGACCACCGGGCCACACCGTATGGACCACGCCGGTGCGCGCACAGGAGCCGGTGCCGCTGGAGCCCGCTCAGCGCCCCTGCCACGTCACCGTTCCGGGCGGCTGTGACCAGACCGGTCGAGGCCGCCACCACGTCCTCGCGTAACGCATCGAGCAGACCCGGCGACGGAGCCTCCAGCTCCACGAACTCGATGTCGGGGCTGCCTGACCGCAGGATCTCGACGACCCGATCGGGGTCCTCGGCCTTGACCGCCGCCGCGAGCTCGGCGATGGCGCCGCCGAAGCGGTGGACGTACGTCAGGCGCACGACCCCGTTGCGGAACGCGTCGGTGCCAGTCTCCCCCGGCTCGAGGTCGTCGGCGACCAGGTCCTCGAGCTCCGCGGGCACGCGCACCGACTCGGCTGCGTGACGCGCAACGAGGTCGCCGAGCACCGCACCGGCCTCCACCGAGGCCAGCTGGTCAGGGTCGCCGACCAGCACCAGCCGGGCGTCGGGGCGGACCGCCTCCAAGAGTCTCGCCATCAAGGACAGCGGCACCATCGAGGTCTCGTCGACGATGACCACGTCGTGCGGCAGCCGGTTGTGGCGGTCGTGGCGGAAGCGGCTCTGGCTTTCTGGACGCCTGCCGAGCAACCGGTGCAGCGTCGACGCCTGTGCCTGGCCGACGTCGAGGCCGGTGACGGAGGCCACCTCGTCGACCGCCTCCTGCAGGCGGGCGGCGGCCTTGCCGGTCGGTGCCGCCAACGCCACCCGCGGCGGGCCGCCCGGCAGCGCCCGCAACAGGGCGAGCAGCCGAGCGACCGTCGTGGTCTTGCCGGTGCCGGGGCCACCGACGAGCACGGTGACGCGCCGCAGCGCGGTCAGCGCGGCCGCGAGCCGCTGACGGTCCGGTGGCGGGCCGGGGAACAGGTCGGCGAGCACCCGCCGCAGGTCGTCCGCGCCCACGGTCGACACCGCCGAGGATGCCCGGGCGTCGAGCTCGACGCGTACGAGCTGCTCGTCACGCCAGTACCGCTCGAGGTACAACAAGCCGTCGACCAGGCGCAGCGGTCGACCCGGTCCTCCCCCGCCACCCGGGTTGGGCCCACTGGTGACCAGGGGGCTGCCGACCACCGACGCCGACCAGTGCCGCGGATCCGGCCATGGCAGCAGGGCGCCGGCGGTACGCATGTCCTCGTCGGCGGCAACCGTGACGGGAGCCTCGGCCAGGTCGATGCACACCGCCCCGAAGCGCACGGCCCGGACCGCCAGCGCGGCAGCGAGCAGCACCCGCTCGTCGTCCTCCTCACCGAGCCGCCCGAGTCGCCGGACGACATGGACGTCGGCGGCGGTGAGCACCCCGGCCTGGTTGAACTCCCGCAGCAACCCGGTCGCCGAGCGGGCGAATCGCACGTCGTACGAGTCGACCTCGTGCACGTCCTGCTGCCTGAGGATCCGGGTCATCGCGCACCGCCGGCCAGCAGTCGCGACAGCTGCTCGACCAGGCGGGATGGTGGCCGCCAGCCGAAGACGCCGGTCGGCGCCCCGTCGACCTCCGGCGAGCCGGGTCCGCACATGCCGCGTACGAACAGGTACAGCGCACCGCCGAGGTGTCGGTCGTGGTCGTAGCCGGGCTGGCGCCAGCGCAGGTAGCGGTGCAGGGCGACGAGGTACAGCAACGCCTGCAGCGGGTAGTGCGCGTCCAGCATCGCCTGGCTGAGCACCTGCGGCCGGTAGTGCCAGGCGGTGAGGTCCTCGCCCGGGCCGCCCAACCAGTTGGTCTTGTAGTCGGCGACGACGTAGCGGGGCCGCCCAGCCTCGTCGCGCACCCGCAGCACCGAGTCGATGCTGCCGACGAGGTAGCCACGAAGCGTCCGGTGCTCCAGCGACTCGAGTCGATCGGGGTAACCGGCCAACACGTCGTCGGCAGGCAGCGTGCGGCGCAGCAGGCCCGCGATCGACGCGAGCGTGGCGGCGGAGCGTTCGGGATCGTCGCCACCAGCGAGCGGCAGCTCGAAGTCGAGCTCTGCCAGCCGGTCACCCGGTGCAACGTCGGCCAGCCGCAGTCCACCGACGAGGGGCCCCAGCGGCGTCAGCAGGGACGGCAGCAAGCCCCCGGCGAGGTCATCGGGATCGAACGAGCGCAGCGTGCGGCGGGCCAGCACGTCACGGCAGCGGTCGCTCAACTCGGCCGCGAGATCCGGTGCGCCGGTGTCGACCGACTCGAGGACGGTGTGCACCACGATGCCGAACGCCGTCCCGGCCGGGAGCCCCGCCATCGGGGAGGGCACAGCGGGCAGGGCGCCGTGACCGGCTCCGGCGTCACCGTCGACGGGCGCCGACCCCGTCTCGTCGTCGAGGGAGCGTTCCTCCGGCTCGCTGAGGACGCCGGGCGCGTGCGCGTGGTACGCCGCGGCGGTGAGCCCGGTGTAGGAGGTTCGGCGCCAGGCCACGTCCAGACGCCGGTCGAACACGGCGACGGCGAGGTCGGGGGCCGGCCCGCCCGCCGGCTGCCACGCCGCCGGCGACGGCTCGGTCACCTGCTCGACCGACACCGAGCCGACAGAGCGCCCCACCAGGGCGTCCAGGGAGTGCTGCACGGTGTCGTCGGACGTCACGGGCACTTTCGCGGCCGGTTGGCGACCGGGCACGACGTCACTGAGCAGCAGCCGCTGCAGCGGCGAGCACGGCGTGGTCGACGACGGGGCGTACCAGGTGACGACCTGGCACTGCGCGCGCGTCAGTGCGACGTACAGCAGCCGGAGGTCCTCGCCCGCCTCCTCGGCGTCGTGGACCTCCTTGTGCCCGGCATGGTGCGGACCGCCCTTGCCGCCGACGTCGAGGGTGCGCTGCCCGTGCTCGTCGTGCAGATGCAAGTTCTCCGGCGAGCCCTTCCACAGGTCCCATCCGAACGGGACGTACACCAGCGGGAACTCCAGCCCCTTGCTGCGGTGCACGGTGACCACCTGGACGGCGTCGGCGTCGGACTCCAGACGTCGGCTGCGCTCTTCTGTCGGGTCGCCGTCGGCTGCGTCGGCAATGCGCCGCTGCAGCCACTCGACGAGCGCGGCGACGCCGAGCTGCTCACTGGTCGCCACCGCGTGCAACGACTGGGCGATGTGCCGCAGGTCGGTCAGCTGACGCTCACCGGCGGAGGTGCG
>Ga0136624_1000001_pt1 | contig 89855 bp, 83 predicted proteins | sample AntDrymUQ4692206_2_FD_104802 | JGI IMG/M metagenome (GOLD analysis project Ga0136624, IMG submission 104802) | Polar desert sand microbial communities from Dry Valleys, Antarctica - metaG UQ469 (22.06) | ecosystem: Environmental > Terrestrial > Soil > Desert | place: Antarctica: Dry Valley... | reverse complement strand
TGCGCAGCGGGCGTGCGGTGCGGCGTCCGAGACGTGCCACGGTCAAGGGGCCCTCGGGGAAGATCCCCGACATGATCTTGATCAGCGAACGGCCCGCCGAGGTCGCCGACCGTGCCGCACAGCCCCTGGCAGCGGGGCTCCAATGAGAACACTGCTTGCTGCGCCAGTACTTTCCCAAGGGCACCGACCTGTCCGTGCACTCACCCGCGCGGCTGCTCGAGGTGGCCACCGAGCTCAACGACCGGCCACGCAAGACCCTCGGCGGCATCACACCCGCCCAAGCGATGCAACGCCTACTGTTGGACCCCGAATCACCCGTCGTTGCGACGACCGCCTGAATTCGCCGATCCCCTGCGGGACGCTTCGCCCGTCCGCTGCAAGTGCTACGCTGTCGCACGTGGAAGTTGGCGTCAGGGACCTTCGCAACGACACCGCCCGCGTGATCGACGCGTTGCGCACGGGTGAGCGTGTCACCCTGACCGTGCGCGGGGAGCCCATCGCGGACATCGTTCCCCACGGTGGCCGCACACGGTGGCTCTCGGGGGCGACGCTGCGAGATCAGCTTGCCCACCGTTCGGCGGACCCCGGGTTGCGGAATGATTTGGACGAGCTCGCCGGTGAAACTTTGGCCGACCTGTGACTTCGGGACTGCTCGACACATCGGTGTTCATCGCCAGAGAAGTGAACAGGCCGCTCGACCCGTTGCCTGAGCGCGTAGCGGTGTCCGTCGTCACGATCGGCGAGTTAGAGCTTGGCGTCCTTGCCGCGGACCAAGAGGACGTCCTGGCCCGACGGGCCGACACCCTCGCTCTCGCTCGGGAGTCCGACCCTATTCCAGTCAGCGAACCGGTAATGACAGCATGGGCACGGCTGGTCTTCGATTGCCGTCGCGCGGGAGTGCACCGCGCGGTCAGGCTCACCGACGCCTTGATTGCAGCCACCGCCATCGTGCACGGGCTGTCAGTCGTTACGCAGGACGAGGACTTCGACCAGATCGCGACCGCTCACCCCTCGCTACGCGTCGTCAGGGTTTAACCCGTACGGATGTCGTCGGCGCGGATGGGCCCTTGCACCGGCACAGCGTTCCGCAAGCGGATCCTCAAGCTCCGCGCGCACGGCTCTCGGGTGGAGTCACCTGGTCGTGGGCGGCGTACCGGACGGTGCATGGCTCCGGTACATCGCCTCGACCTCGTTCACGGGTGCGCCGAGCTTGGAACGGGCACTCTCGGACGTGGGTCGCTCGTCCCACGGCAGCTTGCCGATCACGAGCTTCGGCACGTTGATGTACACCCGGTCCTGAACCCGGTGAGCGACCGCGTCCAGGGGGATGAAGGTGTCCTTGTCGAACACCATTCCGCGCGGGACAACGAGGTAGGCCGCGACCTGGCCGTCGGCGGGCACGATCTCCTTGACGCGTCCGATCTTGCCTCGGTCGGAGCCGTAGACGGTGTCGCCGACCTGCACGACCTGGGCTGGGCCGCGGCGCGCTGGATGGCCGCGAGGAACTCGTCCACCTCCAGCACCGCGTTGCCGATGAGCGGGTAGTTCAGGTGGATCGAGGCCTCGTACGCCGGGAGGCTCTCGGCGCCAATGGCGTCGGACAGGAACGTCACGTCGTAGCCCCAGGGTCCGGAATCAGGACCAGGTCGAGATCGCTCATGGGTCGTAACAGGCCCGACGCAACACGACACAATCCCCAGCTCGACACACGATCGGCCCGGGGTTGACAGCATCGCGAGCCGGATGGATGCTGTTCCTAATAGCGCTGCTATATTGCATCATACGCAACTGCACGGAGACACTGATGCCCGAGATCCCCTCCACCGCCCGCTGTGTCGTCATCGGCGCCGGCATCGTCGGCAACAGCATCGTCCACCACCTCGCCCAGCTGGGGTGGCGAGACATCGTGCAGATCGACAAGGGGCCGCTCCCGAACCCGGGCGGGTCCACCGGGCACGCGTCCAACTTCATCTTCCCCGTCGACCACTCGCGCGAGATCACCGACCTGACGCTGGACAGCGTGCGCCAGTACCGCGAGATGGGTGTGTTCACCGAGTCCGGTGGGTTCGAGGTGGCGCGTACCGAGGAACGGATGCAGGAGCTGCGGCGACGGATGTCGTCGGCCAAGGCCTGGGGCATCGAGTCGGAGCTGGTCACGCCCGAGGAGGTCGCCGAGAAGGTCCCGTTCCTCGATCCTTCCGTCATCATCGGCGCGTTCTGGACGCCCTCGGTCGGGGTCGTGGACTCGCTGCGCGCCGGCACGATCATGCGCGAGCTCGCCCTGGAGACCGGCGCCCTGCAGGTGGTCCCCAACGTCGAGGTGACCGCACTCGACGTCGAGGCGGGCTGCATCCGCCGGGTACGCACGACCGGCGGTGACATCGAGGCCGAGGTCGTGGTCATCGCCTGCGGCGTCTGGAGCCCGAAGATCGCTGCGATGGCAGGGGCCTCGATCCCCCTGACGCCGGCCGTGCACCAGATGATCAGCGTCGGCCCGTCGGCGCAGCTGGCCGGCCGGGAAGGCGAGATCTCGTTCCCCATCGTGCGGGACATGGACACCTTCTGCTACGAGCGCCAGCACGGCGCCGACATGGAGGTGGGTTCGTACGCACACCGCGCGATCCTGCACGACCCCGAGGAGATCCCGTCGATCGAGCAGGCCAAGCTCTCCCCGACCGAGATGCCGTTCACCTCCGAGGACTTCGACGAGCAGCTCGAGCAGGCGTACGAGCTGATGCCGGACCTGCTCGGCGACGAGAACGCGGAGATCAGGTACGCGATCAACGGGTTGCTGTCGCTCACCGCCGACGGGTCCCCCATCCTCGGTGAGGCACCGGAGATCAGCGGGCTGTGGTCGGCTGCGGCGGTCTGGATCAAGGAGGGGCCCGGTGTCGGCCGTGCCGTCGCGGAGTGGATGACGCACGGGTCGTCGGAGATCGACGTGCACCACTGCGACATCGCCCGATTCCATCCGCACCAGCGGACCCGGAGCCACGTCAAGGCGCGCGCCAGTGAGGGGTTCAACAAGACGTACGGGATCGTCCACCCAGGCGAGCAGTGGACAAGCGATCGCGGCAAGCGGCTGGCCCCGATGCACGCCAGCCAGCGGGAGATGGGAGCGGAGTTCTTCGAGGCGGCCGGCTGGGAGCGACCTTTCTGGTACCGCCGCAACGAGGCGCTGCTCGGTGACTACGGCGACGCCGTGATGCCGCGCGAACACGAGTGGGATGCGCGCTGGTGGTCCCCGATCATCAATGCCGAGCACCTGGCCATGCGCGACCGGGCGGGCATCGTGGACCTCTCGGCGTTCGCGATCTTCGACGTGCTCGGCCCCGGTGCCATGGACGCGCTCCAGCGGATCGTCGTCTCGCAGGTGGACGTCGCTCCCGGCCGAGTGGTCTACACCGCGGTGCTGAACGAGCGCGGAGGCTTCCGCTCCGATCTCACCCTCATGCGGCTCGCCCGCGACCAATACCGGGTGGTGACCGGTGGTGCCCACGGGATGGCGGACAAGAAGTGGTTCCGCGACCGGATGCCGGCCGACGGCACCGCCCAGGTGACGGACCTGACGTCGGCGTACACGACCATCGGGCTGTGGGGACCGCGGGCTCGCGACATCCTCGGCGAGATCACCGCTGCGGACGTCGGCCACTCCGCGTTCGGCTTCGGCAGGTGTCGAGACATCGAGGTCGACACCGTCTCGGTGCTGGCGTCGCGGATCTCCTACGTCGGCGAGCTCGGGTGGGAGCTGTACGTCCCGATGGAGCAGGGTGCACGGGTGTGGGACCTCCTGCACCAGGCAGGCAGGCCGCACGGCGCCGTCCCAGTGGGCATCGGCGTCTACGCCACGACCGGTCGGCTGGAGAAGGGGTACCGGGCGTACGGGTTCGAGCTGGACGGTGAGCGCACGATCGTCGAGGCGGGGATGACGCGCCCGAAGGTCAAGGACGCTGACTTCGTCGGCCGCGAGGCCTACCTGAAGCAACGTGGTGAGGATCCGCAGACTGTGCTGTGCATGTTGAGCGTCGACGACCATGTTTCTGCCGCAGGCATCCGGCGCTACATGCTGGGGGGTGAGCCGATCCTGACCCGTGACGGTGCGCCGTTGACAGACGGGCACGGGCACCACCCGTACGTCACGTCCGCCGGCTCGGCACCGTCGGTGGGCACGCACGTCCTGATGGCTTACCTGCCGCCGGACGTCGCGACCGTCGCGGCCCAGCTGGCGGTCAGCTATATGGAGGAGCTCTACCCCGTCACCGTGGTGACCAACGACGCGACGCCGCTGTTCGATCCGGACAACGAGCGGATCAGGAGCTAGCCGTGGTGAACGTACTGGTCTGCATCAAGCGGGTGCCCGACTCCGCCGGCGAGGTCATGCTCACCGACGACGAGATGACGGTGGACGCCCGCTACGTGGGATACACGGTGAGCCCGCACGAGGAGTGCGCGGTCGAGCTTGCCATCGGAGTCGCGAAGGCGACCGACGGCGAGGCCACGGTGCTCACGCTCGGCGGTGAGGAGTCGCTCGAGCAGGTCCGCGACGCCCTGGCGGTCGGCTGCTCCGCCGCGGTGCGGATCGACGCCGACGCTGACCGGTTCGGACCGGCCGACGTCGCTGCGGCAGTCGCCGACGTCGTACGACAGCAGGAGGCCGGGGGCACGGGGTACGACCTCGTCCTGCTGGGCAACGACGCGGCGGACACCGGTGACTTCCAAGTAGGGGTGCGCCTGGCCTATGCGTTGGGTCGGCCGGTCGTGACCGGAATCTCCACCGTCGAGGTGTCCGGCGCGACGGTGACCGCGCGCGGGGACGGCCCGGCCGGCACCGAGGTGTTCGAGGTCGACCTCCCGGCGGTCGTCACCGTGCTGGAGGGCGGGGTCAGTCCTCGCTACCCGTCGATCCCGGGCCGGATGAAGGCCAAGCGTGCGCCGGTCGAGACGGTGGCCCCGGCCAAGGAGCCGGCCGGCGGTGGGCGCCTGCGACTGAAGCTGCCACCGGCACAGCCGAGCCAGGTCGAGATCCTGGGCCAGGGAGCCGATGCCGCACCCGCGGTGGTCGACCTGTTGCAACAGCTGGGAGTGGTGTCGCGATGATCGTCGTGCTGGTGGAGACGGAGGAGTCCGGTGCGAGCGTCGTGTCGCAGGAGGCGCTCACCTTCGTCCGCACGATCCCCGGAGCCGAGGTGCACGCGGTCGTCGTCGGCGCCGCCGACGCCACGCTGCGGGCCCAACTGGCCGAGCAGGGAGTGACGGCGATCCACTGCCTGGTGGGCGACTCGTTCACGGCGTACGCCGCGGCCGCCTGGGCGGCCGCGCTGGTGGAGGTGGTCAGCACAGCGTCGGCAACGGCGGTCGTCGCCGCCGGCACCCCCCGTGGCAACGAGATCCTGGCGCACGTGGCCACCCGCCTCGACGTCGCGATGGCAGCCAACGTGATAGCCGTCGACGCCGTCGACCCGCTGGTGGTCAGCAGGCAGGTCGTCGGCGGATCGGCGCTGGAGGAGATGCGCCTGGGAGACACCGTCGCGGTGTTCACCGTCGCCGGGCACGCTGTCGATCCCGCGCCTGCCCCGTCGCCGACGCAACCGGAGGTGGTCCAGGCCGAACCCGCCGTGTCCGCCGATGACCTGCGGGCGCGGGTCGTCCGTACCGAGGAGCGCGAGAGCGCCGACACCGGATCGCTCACGTCAGCCCGCGTCGTGGTCGGAGCCGGTCGCGGGGTAGGCGGGGCCGACGGCTTCGACGACCTGGTCGAGCTCACCGAGCTGTTGGGCGGCGCGCTGGGCGTCTCTCGGGTCGTGACCAGCCTTGGGTGGCGTCCCCACCACGAGCAGGTTGGGCAGACGGGCAGCCGGGTCGCTCCCGACGTGTACATCCCGTGCGGCATCAGCGGCGCGATCCAGCACTGGGCCGGCTGTCAGAGCGCCAAGACGATCCTCGCGATCAACACAGACGCCGAGGCGCCGATGGTCACCAAGGCGCACTACGCCGTCGTCGGCGACCTGCACGAGGTCGTGCCGGCGATCAACGCGGAGCTGCGCAAACGGTTGGGCTGACCAGCGGCCGCCCTGCCCATCCGTGAGTTTGGTGGGGTCCGTCCGTGGGTTTCGTGGGGCCATCCGTGAGTTCGACCCAGCTCATCCGTGAGTTCCACACGTACCGGGGGCTCTGCTACGAGCGCGATTCGTCACGGGGTGGCCCCGCTACGAACCTAACGTCACGGGGCCACCCCGTGACCTGTCCGACGGGCCCGAACCCGCCTAACTCACGGACCGAACCCATCGAACTCACGGACCGACCCCACGAAACTCGGATCGGCGAGCCTCCGGCAGCAGCTCAGTCCCCGAGCTCGGCCCGGCGGCGGATCACGTACTCCTGCAGCTCGGTACGGATCGCGTCGTCCAGCGGTGGCTGCTGGTACTCCTCCAGCTTCGCCCGCCAGATCGTGCCGGCACGGGCCGCCGTGTCCTGGGCCCCCTTGCGGGACCAACGCTCATAGTTCTCCGAGTTGGACAGGAACGGCCGCTGGAAGCAGGTACGGAATCGCTCCATCGTGTGCATCGCGCCCAGGAAGTGACCGCCGTGGCCGACCTCCACATGGGCGTCGAACGCCAGCGACGCCTCGTCGATCTCCAACGGCGTGAACTCGGCCTGCAGCATCTCGACCAGCTGGACGTCAATGACGAACTTCTCGTACCCGGCCACCAACCCGCCTTCGAGCCAACCGGCGGAGTGCATGACCCAGTTGGCACCGGCCAGGAACGTCGGGAGCAGCGTCATCAGGGCCTCGTATCCGGCCTGCGCGTCGGGGACCTGGCTGGACGTGAGCCCCCCACCGGAGCGGAACGGCAGCCCGAAGCGGCGCGCGATCTGACCGGTGCAGAGCAGCCCGACGCCCGACTCGGGGGTACCGAAGCACGGCGAGCCGGACTGCATGTCGATGTTGGACAGGAACGACCCGAAGATCACCGGGGCACCGGGCCGGATCAGTTGGGACAACGCGATGCCGGACAGCGCCTCGGTGATCTGCTGAACCAGCGCTGCCGGGATCGTCACCGGTGACATGGCGCCCATCAGGATGAACGGCGTCAGCACGACTGGCTGGGCGGCCTGGACGTACTCGAACATGGACTCCAGCATCCTGTCGTCCCAGCGCAGCGGTGAGTTGCAGTTGATCAGCGAGATCGTGACCGGAGCGGCCTCGATGACGTCGCGTCCACCGAACAGGATCGAGCCCATCGCGATCGTGTCGGCGGCGTTGACCTCCGACACCACGTTGCCCATGTAGACCTTGTCGGTCAGCGTCTGCAGCGTGTACGTCATGTCCAGGTGCCGGCTGTCGAGCGGGGTGTCGTTGGGCTCGCAGATGACACCGCCTGCGGAGTCGAGCACGTCGAACGACTGCGACAACTCGCTGAAGTTGCGGAAGTCGTCCATGGTCGCGTCGCGCCTGACCTCCCCCTCGCGTACGAACGGTGGGCCGTAGACCGCACCGAAGGCCATCGACTCCCCGCCGATGTGGATGCTGTGGGCGGGATTGCGCGCCGTGACGTCGAACTCCCGGGGAGCCTTGGCCACCTGCTCGAGCACGAAGTCTGGATCGAGAAAAACCGTCTGGTCCTCCACTCGCTGTCCGGCGGCTCGGAACAGCTCGAGGGCCCGGTCGGAGGCGAACTCCACACCGACTTCGCTGATCAGCCGGCGCCAGCCGCCCTCGAGCACCTGCATCGCATCGGCGGACAGCACCTCGTAGCGGGGCATCGTGTTACGGAACATGGTCCTCCTCGAGATGTGCGGCACGACGGCGGTCGCCGGCCGGCGCTTGACCCGACCCGGTCCAGCATCCTAGCCTCATCATGTGGGAGTCAACTCCCATCATGTGAAACAGCCGGGAGGAGTGCCAGTGGCCACGGGCACGCAGTCGATCGACCGGGCAGCCGAGCTGCTGGCGCTGGTCGTGCACTCCGAGGAGCCGCTGTCCTTCTCCGAGCTCGCGGGTACCAGCCACCTTTCCCGGTCGACCACCTCCCGGGTGCTCCAGGCACTGGAACGCCATCGATTGGTCAGCCGCGACCCCGACGGTGCGTTCGGGGCGGGCGAGCTGTTCGTGTCGTACGCCTCGCGCCATGACTCGGTCGGACTGCTGGTCCGACAGGCGCAGGAGACGATGTCACGGATCAGCGAGGAGACCGGCGAAACCGTCAACCTGGCGATCGCACACGGACGCGACGTCGTCCAGGTGGCGCAGGTCGAGTCCACCTACCTGCTGGGCACCACCAACTGGGTCGGTGTGTCCGTACCCCCCCACTGCTCTGCCCTCGGCAAGGTCATGTACGCGTTCGGTGCGCTCCCACTGCCCGCCGGGGCGCTGCAGCGGATGACCGACGCCACGATCACCGAGCTCAGCCGGCTCGAGATCGAGCTCGAGCAGGTGCGTCGCCGCGGCTTCGCCACCACACGCGGTGAGCTCGAGGAAGGTCTGGCCGGGATCGCCGCCCCGGTGCGCTCTGCTGAGCGGGTCGCGGCCAGCATCGGTGTCTCCGGGCCGATCTTCCGGCTCGCGGACACCTGGAACCAGGTCGGCGACCTGCTCGTCGACGAGTCCGACCGGCTGTCGAAAACACTCGACAACCGCGCTTGACCTTGAACAGCGAGAGGAAGCCATGACGCCCGACGACATTCTGCGAGAGCTCTACGACAAGACCCTGGTCGGCAATGCTCCGGCTGTCCTGGAGCTGACCGAGGCCGGACTCGAGCTCGGCATGGGCCCGGAGACCCTGCTCTTCGACGCGCTCATCCCGTCGCTGGAGGAGGTCGGTGCCCGCTTCGAGCGGGGCGACTTCTTCGTCCCCGAGATGCTGATCGCCGGCCGCGCGATGAGCGGCGCGATGAACCGGTTGCGCCCGTTGCTGGCGGAGACCGGGGCCCAGACGGTGGGCACGTTCGTCATGGGCACCGTCAAGGGCGACGTGCACGACATCGGCAAGAACCTCGTCAACATCATGCTCGAGGGCGCCGGCTTCCACGTCATCGACCTCGGGGTACAGGTGGCACCGGAGAAGTTCGTGGCCGCGATCCAGGAGCACCAGCCCGACATCGTCGGCTTCTCTGCCTTCCTCACCACCACGATGCCGATGTTCAAGGCCAATCTGAACGCGCTGCAGAAAGCCGGGCTGCGCGACCAGGTCATCGTGATGGTGGGTGGCGCACCAGTGACCCAGGAGTACGCCGACGCCGTCGGTGCCGACGCCTACGCAGCCGACGCCTCCGCGACGGTGAAGAAGGCCAAGGACCTGATCGCCCGACGCCGCGCCGCCGTCCCGGTCTGAACCCTGAAGGAGCCTGCATCGTGCACACCGTCCTGCGCTCGGCGAGCAAGCAAGTCGTCATCGGCCACGACCAACCGTTCTGCGTGATCGGCGAACGCATCAACCCGACCGGGCGGCGCATCTTCCAGCAACAGCTGCGCGCCGGTGACCTGTCTGCCATCGAACGGGACGTCGCCGCACAGGTCGCCGGGGGTGCGGACGTGCTCGACATCAACATGGGCGTCCCGTTGACCGACGAGGCCGACCTGCTGGCCCGGGCCATCACCCTCGTGCAGAGCCGCACCGACCTGCCGATCTGCATCGACTCCTCGGTCGTCGAGGCGCTCGAGGCCGGCCTGTCGGTGTACGAGGGCAGGGCGTTGGTCAACAGCATCACCGCCGAGGACGACCGGATGGAGGCGATCCTCCCGCTCGTCAAGCGCTACGGCGCCGCGGTCATAGCCCTGCCCAACGACCACGACGAGATCCCGATGGAGCCGGAGAAGCGGCTGGAGCTGGTGGACAGGATCGTGCGGGTCGCGACGCAGGAGTACGGCATCCCCCTGGAGGACATCGTCATCGACCCGCTGGCGATGCCGATCGGGGCGGACCCGGCCGTCGGCCAGGCGTTCTTCGAGACGGTGCGCGGCATCCGTGACCGCCACGGAATCAACACCACCTGCGGCGCGGGCAACAACTCCTTCGGGATGCCCGGACGCGACCAGCTCGGTGCCTCCTTCCTGCCGATGGCGATCGCCTCGGGCCTGACCTCGGCCATCATGGACGCCCGCAGCCCGCTCATGGTGGGTGCGGTGAAGGCCGCCGACGTCGTCATGGGCAACGACGAGTGGGGCATGGCCTGGATCGCGGCCTACCGGGCCACGCAGGCGGCAGCCGCGACGACATGACGGCTCCCGGTGCCGACCTGCCGGACCTCGACTCGATCCACCGCGAGGCCCTTCTGTCCCCGTCGGCAGCACCCGACGAGGCGGCGACGCACGACGGCACCGGACGGGTACGCCTGCGCTTCACACCGGCCGACCGAGACGTACGCGTGCCGCCCGGTGTCACGGTGTTCGACGCAGCGAGCTGGAACGGCATCGCGATCGACTCTACCTGCGGCGGCCACGGCACCTGCAAGAAGTGCAAGGTGAAGGTGCTCGGCGGTGACGTCCCGGTGTCGCGCCTCGACGAGCGGGCGTTCGACCGGGCCCAGCTGCGTGCCGGCTGGCGGCTGGCCTGCCTGGCCGGTGCCGTCCAGGATCTCAGCGTCGAGGTGCCGCCGTTGGCGACGCGTCCCAAGGCTGCCACCGTCGGCGTAGGACGCCAGGTGATACTGCGACCGGCCGTGCGCAAGCGCTACGTCGAGCTGAGCGAGCCGACGCTCGCCGACCAGGTGCCCGATGTCGACCGGGTGCTGGCCGCGATGGACGACCTCGAGCTGCGGGTACACCTGCACGCGCTGCGTCGCTTGCCCGCAGTGCTGCGGGTCAGCGACTTCAAGGTCACCGCGGTCTACGTCGACGACCTGCTGATCGACGTGGAGCCGGGTGACACCACGTCGGCCGGTCACACCCTCGCCTTCGACCTCGGCACCACCACGGTCGTCGCGACGCTGCTGGACACCGCCACCGGTACGCCCGCCGCCGTGGCCTCGATGCTGAACAAGCAGCAACCGTTCGGCGGCGACGTGATCACCCGGATCAGCGCGACGATGACCGACCCGGACGCGCTCGGTCGACTGCGCGAGCTCGCCCAGGCCACACTGGCCGAGCTGACCGCCCAGGTGTGCGCCGAGGCCGGGGTGGATCCCGCTGCGGTGTACGAGGTGGCGCTGGCCGGCAACGCGACGATGACGGCACTCGTCCTCGGGATCGACCCCGAGCCGCTCGGGGTCGCACCCTTCGTGATGTCCTCGTCGACCTTCGCCTCGGTGACCGCCGCCGACCTCGGGCTCGCCGTGCACCCCGCTGCCCCGGCATACGTGCTGCCCTCGCTCGGCGCGTACGTCGGCGGTGACATCGTGGCCGGAATGCTTGCCTCGGGGATGGACCGGGACAAGCGGCTGCGGCTGTTCATCGACGTCGGCACCAACTGCGAGATCGTGCTCGGCAACGGCGAACGGCTGCTCGCCACGGCGGCACCCGCCGGCCCGGCCTTCGAGGGCGGCGCCATCCGCTGCGGCATGCGCGCCGCGGACGGCGCGATCGAGGTGGTCCGGATCAGCGACGACGACGTGAGCGTCCAGGTCATCGGTGACACTGATCCGCTCGGCCTGTGCGGCTCCGGGCTCGTCGACGCCGTCGCCGAGATGGTCCGTGTGGGACTGCTCGACACCAGCGGGCGTTTCGTCCCCGACGAGGACGCACGGATGCTCCGGCCGGGCCTGGCCGACCGGCTGACCCGCGTCGGGCAGGAGCGGGTGTTCGTCCTCGCCTGGCGCAGTGCCGACCGTGATGTCGGGGACTCGGTGTACCTCTCCCAGCGCGACGTGCGCGAGCTGCAGTTCGCCAAGGCCGCGATCGCCACCGGGTGGGCGCTGCTGCTCGAGGAGCTCGGCGTGTTGCCCAGCGACGTGCAGCAGGTGCTGCTCGCCGGCTCGTTCGGGTCCTATCTGTCCCCCGCCAGCGCCATCCGCATCGGCCTGGTGCCCGAGCTGCCGGTGCTGCGCATCGTGAGCGCCGGCAACGTGGCCGGCGAGGGGGCCAAGATGACGCTGCTCAGCGTCCCTGAGCGGACCGGCGCCCAGACCCTGCTGCAGGAGGTGACCTATGTCGAGCTCTCCGACCGTGCGGACTTCAACGACCAGTTCGTCGACCGGCTCGCGTTCCCGGGCTGACGAGCGGCGAGGGCGTCGCGCGAGGGTCGAGCGGGAAAGCCCGAGCGCGACTGCCCAGAGCCGGGTCGCGTTGATCGCCTGTGGGGCGATCGCCCAGCCGGTCACCGCGGTCGTGGCCCGGCGTGGCTGGGGTGTCGACGTGCACCCGCTGCCGCCACTGCTGCACAACCGGCCGCAGCTGATCGCGGCCGCGGTAGAGGAGCTGCTGGACCGGCTCGCGCCGGCGTACGCGGAGGTGGTCGTCGGGTACGCCGACTGCGGGACCTACGGTGCGCTGGACGAGGTGTGCGTGCGCCGTGGGCTGCGCCGCCTCGCCGGCCTGCACTGCTACGACGTGTACGCCGGGGCGGACCGGGTGCGCGAGCTGTTCGAGGCGCAGGCGGGGACGTACGTGCTGACCGACTTCCTGGTGCGCTCCTTCGCCCGCACGGTGCTCGCTGAGCTCGGTCTGGACCGCCACCCCGAGCTGCGCGACGACTACTTCGGTCACTACACCCGGGTGGTGTGGCTGGCCCAGGAGGCCGACGACGACCTGCGCGCGCTCGCCCGTGAGGCAGCGGCAAGGATCGGCCTGCCCCTGCAGGAGGTGCCGGTCGGGGACGCCGGGCTCGAGCGCGAGCTGGAGATCCTCTTGGGAGTCCGGTCCTGACTGGGCCTTCAACCCGCGACGGGCGCCGCGCCCAGCTCGGTGAGCAGCCGGCGCCGCCAGGCCTCGGTCTCGGCCACCTGGTTGAAAGTGAACAGGTGCAACCCGGTCACCAAGGCGGTGGGGTCTCCGAGCGTAGGCGCCGCCTTCTCGAGGAAGCGCTCGGGGCGCCATCCGCCCGGGGTGGCGATGCGGGTGAACACCGAGGTGTTCTTCGCCAGGAACTTTGTCGACTCCCCCACCCCGATCTTGGTCGCCATGCTGAGCAGCTTGGTGCGCTCCACCGGGCCGGGCATGCCGACCAGCAGCGGCAGCGTGATTCCACGATCCCGCATCCGTCGGACCCATCGGCCCACGACATTGGCGTCGAAGCACAGGTTGCTCACGATCTGGGTCGCATACCGGCGCTTGTCCCACATGGCCTGGACGGTCAGATCGTCGCCGATGCTCGGATGCGACTCCGGATAGCCGGTCACGCCGACGTGCTGGAACGGGCTGCCTAGCGCGGTGAGGTCCTCGAGCAGGTCGACCGCGCTCTGGTACGCCCCGGCCCCGGGCTCCGCGTCACCTGCAGGGGCGAAGACGGTGTCCACGCCGCGGGCGACGAGCCGCTCGCAGATCTCCGCCAGCTCGGCGCGTCCGTTGACCATCCGTGCCGCGAGGTGCGGCACCGCGTGGTAACCGTGCCCGGTCAGCCGTTCACACAGGTCGAGGGTGGCCTCGAGCCCCTTGGCAGGTGACGCGGTGACCGTGATCGTGTGGCCGACCGGCGCGTGCTCGACGACCGCGGCCTCGGCACTGGCGGTGGGCAGCACCTCGTACCGGGCGTTGTCCAACAGACGGCGCATCACCTGGGACCGTTGCTTGTTTCGCATCGTGCAAACTCATCTCGTCATGCGCACCGGGGAGTCGATCGTAGGCTGCCCGCTCGGCCACAGCAAGCCGACGCCGCATGGCTGGCGAGGGGGTCCCCTGTGCCAATGGGTCCGCCGCAGGGGACCCCCTCGCCAATCACCCCAGCCGCGCCGCCAGGTTCTCGTCGAGCGAGGCGAGGAACTCTTCAGTGCTCTGGAACTCCTGGTCCTGACCGACGAGCAGCGCGAGGTCCTTGGTCATCGAGCCGCTCTCGACGGTCTTGACGACGACGTCCTCGAGCGTCTCGGCGAACCCGGTGACCGCGGGGGTGCCATCCAGCTTGCCGCGGTGTGCGAGACCACGCGTCCAGGCGTAGATCGACGCGATCGGGTTGGTCGACGTCGGCTTGCCGGCCTGGTGCTGACGGAAGTGCCGGGTCACGGTGCCGTGCGCCGCCTCCGCCTCGACGGTACGACCGTCGGGCGTCATCAGCACCGACGTCATCAGGCCCAGCGACCCGAAGCCCTGCGCCACCGTGTCGGACTGCACGTCGCCGTCGTAGTTCTTGCACGCCCAGACGTAGCCGCCCTCCCACTTCATCGCAGCCGCGACCATGTCGTCGATGAGGCGGTGCTCGTACGTCAGGCCCTTCGCCTCGAAGTCGGCCTTGAACTCCCGTTCGAAGACGTCGGCGAAGATGTCCTTGAAGGCGCCGTCGTACGCCTTGAGGATCGTGTTCTTGGTGGACATGTAGACCGGGTACTCGCGTTGCAGGCCGTACGCGAAGGACGCCCTCGCGAAGTCTTCGATGGACTTGTTGAAGTTGTACATGCCCATCGCGACGCCACCACCCTCGGGCATCTGCACGACCTCGTGCTCGATCGGCGCGGAGCCGTCGGCGGGAGTGAAGGTGATCGTGACGGTGCCCGCGCCCGGCACCTTGAAGTTGGTTGCCTTGTACTGGTCGCCGTGGGCGTGACGGCCGATGATGATCGGCTTGGTCCACCCCGGCACCAACCGCGGGACGTTGCTGATGATGATCGGCTCGCGGAACACGACGCCCCCGAGGATGTTGCGGATCGTGCCGTTGGGCGAGACCCACATCTTCTTCAGGCCGAACTCCTCGACGCGCGCCTCGTCGGGCGTGATCGTCGCGCACTTGACGCCCACCCCGTGCTCCTTGATGGCGAGTGCTGCGTCGACGGTGACCTGATCGTCGGTCGCGTCCCGGGCCTGGATCCCGAGGTCGTAGTACACCAGCTCGATGTCGAGGTACGGGTGGATCAAGCGGTCCTTGATGAACTGCCAGATGATCCGGGTCATCTCGTCGCCGTCGAGCTCGACGACCGGGTTCTCAACCGTGATCTTGGCCATGACGATGGGCTCCTGAGGGTCCGGTGGCGATGGGAGTGCTCGGCGAAGTTTCTTGACGTCAAGATAGAGGATGGACTGCCGGTTGGCGAGCCGTCCGCTGGACGCTGCTAGCGTCGCGCGGGGCGGGAGCGCCGCCTCGACACGATCTCCCGAGGAGCCAACCGTGAGCCCAAACCCCGTCAAGGTCGCCGTCACCGGAGCTGCCGGCCAGATCGGCTACAGCCTGCTGTTCCGCATCGCCAGCGGAGCCCTGTTCGGCCCCGACACCCCGGTGCGGCTGAGCCTGCTGGAGATCACGCCGGCGCTCAAGGCCCTCGAGGGAGTCGTGATGGAGCTCGACGACTGCGCGTTCTCGACGTTGGCCGGCGTGGACATCAGCGACGACGCCAACGTCGCCTTCGACGGGGCCAACGTCGCTCTGCTGGTCGGGGCGCGCCCGCGTACCAAGGGCATGGAACGTGCCGACCTGCTGGAGGCCAACGGTGCCATCTTCACCACCCAGGGCAAGGCGCTCAACGACCACGCCGCCGACGACGTCAGAGTCACGGTCACCGGCAACCCGGCGAACACCAATGCCCTGATCGCGATGTCGAACGCTCCCGACGTCCCCCGCGAGCGCTTCACTGCGCTGACCCGCCTGGACCACAACCGGGCGCTGGCGCAGCTGGCCGCCAGGACCGGCTCGAGCGTCAACGACATCACCCGCCTGACCATCTGGGGCAACCACTCCGCGACGCAGTACCCGGACATCTTCCACGCTCGCGTGGATGGGCGGAACGCCGCCGAGCTGGTCGACGACCAGGACTGGCTGGAGAACGACTTCATCCCGACCGTGCAGAAGCGTGGCGCGGCCATCATCGAGGCCCGTGGCGCATCGTCGGCCGCCTCAGCGGCTGCGGCGACGATCGACCACGCCCGTGACTGGCTCGTCGGCACCGCGGCCGAGGACTGGACCTCGATGGCCGTCCCCTCCGACGGCTCCTACGGCGTGCCCGAGGGGATCATCTCCTCGTTCCCCGTCCGGACCAGCGCCGGCTCGTACGACATCGTGCCGGACCTCGAGGTCAACGACTTCTCCCGGACGCGTATCGACGCCTCCGCCGCTGAGCTGGCCGACGAGCGCGAAGCCGTCACCTCGCTCGGCCTGATCCAGCAGGATTAGCCGTCGGGCACCGGGATCATCCGCGAGAGGACGACCAGGGCGATCCCGAGCCCGACCATGGCCGCCGTGTCACTGGTGCGACGGCGTACCCGCAGCAGACCTGCCATCCGCTCGGGCACCAGCGCGCGAAAGCCCCCGGCTACGACCATGGCCGCCCCGATGACCGTGATGCCTTGTCGCCACGTCCCGGTGAGCGCCAGAGCGAACCCCACCGCCACACCCATCGCCATGGCCCCGTAGATGAGCGTCCCGACAGGCGGTCGACCCGAACGTGTCATACCGCGCGCGAGGCGTGCAGCGCATGCTCTGCTGCCTCCACGACGTTGGCGAGCAGCATCGCGCGGGTCATCGGACCCACTCCGCCGGGGTTGGGTGACACCCAGCCGGCAACCTGCACCGCCTCGGGCGCCACGTCGCCCAGGATCCCGTCCGTACCGCGGCTGACACCGACGTCGACCAGCGCTGCCCCCGGCTTGACCATGTCGGCGGTGATGATGCCGGGGACGCCGGCGGCAGCCACCACGATGTCGGCGCCGCGGACGTGGGCAGCAAGGTCGACCGTGCCCGTGTGGCACGCAGTGACCGTGGCGTTCTCCCTGCGTCGGGTCAGCAGCAGGGCCAACGAGCGGCCGACAGTGATCCCGCGGCCGACCACGCACACATGCGCCCCGCGCGTGGCGACGCCGTGGCGGTCCAGCAGCTCGACGATGCCGCGGGGAGTGCAGGGCAGCGGTGCGTCCTTGCCGAGCACCAGCCAGCCCAGGTTCACCGGAGTCAGGCCGTCCGCGTCCCTGGCCGGGTCGACCAGGCTCAGCACCTTGTGCTCGTCGAGGCCAGGTGGCAGTGGCAGCTGCACGATGTAGCCGGTGCACGCCGGGTCGGCGTTCAGCCGGGACACCGCCTCCTCGACCTGTGACTGGCTGGCGTCGACCGGCAGGTCCTCGCGGATCGACTCGATCCCGACCTGGGCGCAGTCCCGGTGCTTGCCCGCGACGTACCACTGGCTGCCGGGATCCTCCCCGACCAGCACGGTCCCCAGCCCGGGTACGACCCCCGCCTCGCGCAGGGCACGGACCCGCTCCCCCAGCTCCGCCTTGATGGTCGCCGCGGTCGCCTTGCCGTCCAGGATCTGCGCGTTCACGGGCGTCAGTGTGGCATGCGGCCTGTGGGGGTCCGTGCAGGTCCCCGCGTGCGCGCCGCCCCTCACCTGCTGCCCGCCGGCTCCACCCACCGCCGCGAGTGGTGCGAAACGGGGCTCAGGTGGGCCTTCCACCCCGCGAGTGGCGCAATCAGGGGGCTAGGCAGGCCGCAGACCCCTCTGGTGCGCCACTCGCGGGCACGATCGCGCCACTCGCGGGGAAGGGGACGAGCGAGGCCGGTGTGCACCTCGTCCACAGCCGGTGCACAGCAACCCCCCGCAGGCTGATGTCCGCCTCACAGTGCTGACATGCACACCGTCCCGTCCGCGCTCGCGACTGGCGCCGCCGCCGTCCACGGAGTCACCCGCGACCAGCTTCGCGGGCCTCGGTGGCGCAGCCCTGCCCACGGCGTCCACGAGCGCTGCGAATACCCGCTGGACCTGCGCGCACGCTGTCTCGCACTCCAGCTCGTCCTCGCCGACTCTGCGGTGTTCACCCACCTCACGGCCGGCCGCCTGCAGGGACTCTGGCTCCCCTCCGCCCTGCCTGCGGCGTGGGCGACATCGGTCCCCGCCAGTCTGATCGCGTCGGTCCCCACATCCCGCCACACGGCCGTGTCCCACCAGGACCGGCGTGGTGTCTACGTCCGACGCTGCGCCGTGCCGGCGGAACACCGGCGCGAAGTGCTCGGCGTACGGGTCGCGAGCACACCCTGGACCCTGGTGGAGCTGGCCGAGGATCTCACGCTCGTCGACCTCGTCGTCGCCATGGACAGCGCCTTGCAGCTGGGTCGCTCCAGCAGGCGGGCGTTGGAGTCCGCCGAGGTCCGCGGCCGACGGGGCGCACGCACGTACCGACAGGCGCTGATGTTGGCCGACGGCCGTAGCGAGTCGGCGTGGGAGACCGTCCTGCGACTGGTGCACGTGCTCGGCGGCATCGTGGACATCGAGCCGCAGCACCAGCTCCGCACCGAGGACGGTGAGCCATGTGCCCGCGGCGATCTGTGGTTGCGGGGCACCCGCCGCTGGGCCGAGTACGACGGCAGCGTCCACCGCGACCCAGCCGTACACCGTCGTGACCTGCGACGGGACAAGCTGCTGGCGCGCATCGGCTGGGAGCGCTACGGCTACACCGCACCGGAGATCCACCGCGAGCCGCATCAGATCCTCGCGGACGCAGAGACGGCACTCGGACTCCCCCATGATCCGCAGCGCGTCGAGGGATGGCTCGTCGAGTACCGCCGCTCCTCGTTGTCGCGGCCGGGTGCGGCGAGGCTGGCCCGACGGCTGGCTCGGTTCGAACGCCCGGCGCCCCGACGGCGTTCCGCTCATCCCGCTTGACACCCACCATCCGGGCCGCGTCCGACCCAGTCTCTCGACTCCGGCCCGCGAGTGCCGCAAGGCGATCCACGCGTGGCGCGAACGGCGTCCCGGAGGCGGCGTAGCAGACCCTTCTTGCGCCACTCGCGGGGCTGGAGGGTCGGCAGCCGGATACGGTCGTGCACGGTGCGCCCCCGGAGTTCTACGAGTTCATCAGCGAAGGCCTGACGGTCGACGTCGCGGCGTTCTGGGGGGCGGGCTTTCTCGACGGGCGCTATCAGCCCGGTACGCCGTCCTGGCGATGGGCCGGAGCTGGCCGGTCCACTGCTGTCGGATGCGGACTCGGTGCTGGACATGGGTACCGGCGAGGGCGGTGTCCTGGCCGGACTACGTCCACTGCCCACACTGACGGTCGCCTGCGAGGAATGGCTGGCGACCGTCCCCGCGGCAGTTGCGACGCTGCGGCCGCTCGGACTTCGGGTCGTCGTGGCTGCGGGCAGCGATGACAACACCGCAATCGTCAGGCGTCGCCCCGGTCTGCCGTTCGCGGATGGCAGCTTCGACGTGGTGCTCAACCGGCACGAAGCATTCGACGCCCTGGACGTGCATCGGATCACCGCTCCCGGAGGCAGGTTCCTCACCCAGCAGGTTGGGTCTGACGAGGAACGGAGCGTACGAGCCTTGTTGGGACTGGATGTGCAACAGCTGAACTGGGATCTGGATGTCGCCTGCCGTCAGCTACGCAGCGCAGGTTGGCATCTCGCCGGCATGGCAGAAGAACGACCGCCGGCGTACTTCACCGACGTTGCCGCCCTCGTCGGGTACATGCGGACGACACCCTGGTGCTTCGAGGACGTCTTGTGCACGGCAGACCCCTGGTCGACGAACGGGCCGTTGCCGGAGGCGCTGCGAGACGTGCACGACAGGTGCCGCGAGGGTCCGGTCGAGGCGGTCGCCCACCGGTTCTGGGTGAGCGCACAGCGCGCCTGAACTGACGGAGGCGACTCCGCCGCGACCCGACCCGCCACCGGCTCAGTGGAAGAAGTGGCGCGTCCCGGTCAGGTACATGGTGATGCCGGCCTGCGTCGCCGCCTCGACCACCTCCTGGTCGCGTACGGATCCACCCGGCTGTACCACGGCACGGACTCCCGCCTGGGCCAGCACGAGCAGCCCGTCCGGGAACGGGAAGAACGCGTCCGACGCCGCCACCGAGTCGGCTGCGCGGACGCCGGCGCGGCTGACCGCGAGGCGGGCGGAGTCGACCCGGTTGACCTGGCCCATGCCGACGCCGACCGTCGCACCGTCCGTGGCGAGCAGGATCGCGTTGGACTTCACCGCCCGCACGGCCCTCCACGCGAAGCCGAGGTCGGCCAGGGTGGCCTCATCGACGCTGTCGCCGGTGACCAGCTGCCACTGGTCGGGCGCGTCACCGGGGGCGTCGACGGCGTCGCTCAGCTGGACGAGCATCCCGCCGGACACCGGGCGGGTCTCGACACCCTTGCGGGCGGCCGGCTCGCAGCGCAGGAGGCGGATGTTCTTGCGGGTCGCCAGTGCCTCGACCGCGCCGTCCTCGTACGCGGGGGCCACGACCACCTCGGTGAACACGTCGGCCACCTGGGTCGCCATCGCCAGGCTCAACGGCCGGTTGACCGCGATCACCCCGCCGAACGCCGACACCGGGTCACAGGCCTGCGCCTTCGCGTGCGCCTCGGCGACGTCACGGCCGATCGCGACACCGCAGGGGTTGGCGTGCTTGATGATGGCCACCGCGGGCTCGTCGAAGTCGTACGCGGTGCGGCGCGCGGCATCGGTGTCGACGTAGTTGTTGTACGACATGGCCCTTCCGTGCAGCTGATCGGCGGCCGCCAGGCCACCGCCCTCGCTGTCGGCGTACAGCGCCGCCGGCTGATGCGGGTTCTCGCCGTAGCGCAGCACCGACTGGCGGCGGTAGGTCGCGCCGGCGAAGGTCGGCCACAAGACCTCGTCGTCGGCTGCGAGCTCGCGGGCACACCACTCCGCGACCGCCACGTCGTAGGCCGCGGTGTGAGCGAACGCCTGGGCAGCCAGGCGGCGCCGTTGCTGCAGCGTGAACCCGCCGGCGCGCACGGACTCCAGTACCTCCTCGTACGTCGTGGGCGAGGTCACCACGGCCACCGACGGGTGGTTCTTGGCGGCCGCTCGCACCATCGAGGGACCACCGATGTCGATCTGCTCCACGCACTCGTCGGCAAGGACCCCGGAGGCCACCGTCTCGGTGAACGGGTACAGGTTGCCGACCACCAGGCCGAACGGCTCGATGTCGAGCTCGACGAGCTGCGCGCGGTGGGACTCCCGTCGCAGGTCGGCGAGGATCCCGGCGTGTACCCGCGGGTGCAGCGTCTTGACCCGGCCGTCGAGGCACTCGGGGAACCCGGTGAGCTCCTCGACCTGGGTGACGGGCACACCTGCGGCGGCGATCCGGGCTGCGGTCGAGCCGGTGGACACGATCGACACGCCAGCCTCGTACAGCCCCCTGGCGAGCTCCTCCAGCCCGTTCTTGTCGTACACCGAGATCAGCGCCCGCATCACAGGGACGCGCTGTACCGGGTCACGTGGCGCAGAGATCATCCTCCGACCCTCACCTTCCTGCCGTCGATGCGGTAGCCGTCGCGCAGCATGCAGCCCACGGTGTCCACGAGCATGGTGCGTTCGCTGGTCTTGATGCGCTCGTGCAGAGTCTGCGCCGTGTCGTCGACATCCACGGGCACGGCGACCTGCGCCACGATCGGGCCGGTATCGACCCCGGCGTCGACCACGAACAGCGTGGCGCCGCTGACCCGTACGGCGTGCGTGACGGCGTCTCGCGGAGCGTGCACGCCGGGGAAGGAGGGCAATAGCGCCGGGTGCGTGTTGAGGACCCGACCGTCGAAGCGGGACAGCACCGCGGGGCCGGTGAGCTTCATGAAGCCGGCAAGCACGACCAGGTCGGGCTGGTACGAGGCGATCCGGTCGGCGAGGCTGACGTCCCAGTCCGCACGGGTCGGATGGTTCGCCAGCTCGCACACGAACGTATCGACCCCTGTCCGCTGTGCGCGGGCCAGTCCCTCGACGGCCGGCCGGTCAGCGCCCACCGCGACGACGCGGACGCCGTAGGCCGGTCGGCCACACGCGTCGAGCAGCGCCTGCAGGGTGGTGCCGGCTCCGGAGACGAGCACCACGAGCCGGGCGGACCGATGGCTCACCGGGGCGAAGCTAGGTGGCACCTGGGGCACTCTCGTCGAACGGTGGAGGGGCCCGGCAAGGATAGCGGCCGCCTGGCGACCTTCGGACAGGCGTCTCAGGCCCGGCCGACCAGGCGCATGACCACGCCTCCGACGACACCACCGACACCCAACGAGGCGATCGAGACCAGGAGGATCTCGACTGCGGGGGCACCGACCTCGGCCATGCGCCCCGGCCCCACGGCGCCTCCGGCACACAGCACAACGGCAGCGACCAGCAGACCGGCGAGCACACCGGCCACACCGCCGCGGCCGGCGGCCCGGTCGATGCCCAGCACCGGCATGGAGCGCGCGGCTACCGCACCCGCGACCAGGCCGGCGAGCACCGGCAGGGCCGCCAGCGCCGAGACCAGGACGGGCTGAGCGCCTGGTCCGGGAACGGCTGCGAGCCACGGGATCGCCGGCAGCGGACCGACGGACACCGAGGTCAGGGTGATCGTGGACGCGGCTCCGACCGTGGCACCAGGACCGAGCACGACGGCTACTGCCAGCAGCACCACGTTGGGCAGCACGGCCAGGCACAGCACGACGAGCAGCGCACCGCCGAGCAGGCCCGGGTCGAGCGACCCGAATATCTGGCGCAGTGCCTCGACCTGGATCCCGAGCAGCGCAGCGAGCACGATCGAGACGCTCCCGAGCAGCACCAACACACCGACCGCCGAGCCTCGCAACACAGGGAGCGCGACCGCAGGCAGGCGGTCGGTCAGGTCCGACGTGCAGCCGCTCCCCTGCGCGGCTCCGACGGCGGACACGGCGATCGCCAGGCCGGCCGTGACCGGCGGACCACGCAGCAGTCCCACGTCGGCCGGCCCGCCGGCACTGAGCACCGCGACCGCCAGCACCACCGCCGAGTACGCCACCGCGCACGAACCGGCGACGACGCTCAGCTGCCCAGGGCGGACCGTACGCGAGGTGCGTGCAGCCCACGATGACGCACGGACGAGCAGCCACCCCGCTACCAGAGTCAGGCCGAGCGGGACCATCGCGATCCGGGAGGTACCCACGGTGATCTCGTGACCGTGGCCGAGCAGCCAGCCGACCAGCCCGCTGCGCAGGGCACCACCGAAGGAGCCGCCGTCACCGCTGAGCCACACCAGGACGGCAAGGCCGGCACAGGCGACGGCTCCCGCGGCTGCCGCCGCGAGGCCGGCAACGAGCCCGGTGAGCCACCCAGGGGGAGCGACGCCTCCGCTACCGCCCGGCGTACGGACGTCGAGGCGCTGGAGCTGGTCAGTCATCACCAGCCATGGTCACAGGCAGGTCCGCCTCGACAACGCAGGCTCGCCGTCCACCGGACGGATCGACCGAGACGGCGCCTGTTGGGCTGAGCGTGGCCCGTCGTCTACCGTCGATGTCATGACACGGGTCGACGAGTTCGACGCCTTCTACGACGGCTCGCGTCGTCACGTCCTCCACCTCGCGTACGCCTTCACCGGTGACCTCGCCGCGGCGGTGGCAGCCACCCAGGACGCCTACGCCCACGCCTGGCAGCACTGGGGCAGGCTGCACAGAGCAGACCCACTGGACGTCGTACGGCCGGCGGCGCTGCACCTGGCAGGGCTGCGTCACCACGCGCACCTGGTGAGGCGCAAGCCGCCTGCGGATGCCGACGGTGAGCTGATCACGGCGCTGGGGGCATTGTCCGGTGCCGGGCGACGGCTGGTGCTGCTGCACTCGATCGGCCGGCTGGACCTGTCGCAGGCAGCTCGTGAGGTCGGGATCACCGGCGACCTGGCTGTCCGCGACACGGACGCGGCGGTCCAGCAGCTCGAGACGTCGCTGGGCACCGGGGTAGACGGCGTCATCCGGCGTCTGGAGGCCATGCACAGGCTCAGCGACGTGGCGCCGATGCCTCGGGCAAGCATCATCCGCCGCACCGGTGGACGACGTCACCGTCGCAACACCGCCGCCGCGGTCGCCGTGTGTGCCGTCGCGTTGGTCGGGGTCGGTGTCGTCGTCACCGCGCCGGCTGCCGAGACCGGCAAACACCAGCAGCGGGTGATGGCCGAGGAACCACCAGCCGTGCCGCGGGAACCACTCGGTCCGCGGGCGTCGCTGGACCAGCTGCTGGGCACGGTCAACGTCGGCTCGCTGGACACCCGCACCGACTGGGTCGAGACCGGCGCGTCCGACGACCCCACCGTGAAGGCGCCGTTGACCAGCTGCGCCGGGGGTCGCTACGCCAGCCCACGGCCCGAACAGGGTCTGGCCCGTACCTTCGTGGGCGAGCGCAGGAAGGACGAGACGGTCGTGCAGTCGGTCGAGGTCTCCGGCTCGAAGCAGGCCGCACGCGCGGCGTTCCGGACCAAGGAACGGTGGTACGCCGGCTGTCAGGCGCCACGTGTCCAGCTCATGCAGGCGTACACCGCCGAGCGCGACAACGCCTCCGTGTCGATGCTGTCCATGCGCGTGTGGTCCGAGCCGGTCCGGACCATGACCGTGGGCGTGGCACGGTCAGGCTTCCTGACGACGACACTGGTGCACGAGGTCGACGGACGGCGCGGAATCGACATCGGCGCCTTCAACACCAGCCTGAGCATCGCGGTCACGCGGCTGTGCCGGACCACCCGCGCGTCGTGCTCGCACAGTCAACCTCCTCGTCCCGTCCCGCCCCCGCGGACCGGCGAGGGCAGCGGGTTCCTCGGCGTCGTCGACCTACCACCGGTGGCCGATATCACCAAGGCGTGGGCGGGCACCGAACCGGGCCGGGTGACGCCCAACAGTGCTGCCACGGCGTGTGAGGCTGCCGAGTTCACCGGCGAGGACATCGAGCTGGCCCGCGGGCGCACGTACGTCGTCCCGGAGGCTGAACAGCTTCCGACGACGTTCGGCATCGACGAGACCATCGGGCGTTTCACATCGCGCCGGGCTGCGGCGGAGTTCGTCCGGCGGGTGTCCCGGGACGTCGAGAGCTGCGAGGAGGAGAACCTGGCCGCCAAGGTGTCCGACGCTTCCCTCGCGCGCGCCGGCGAGGTGCTCGCGACCAGGTGGAAGTTGCTGTTCGACCTGAACCAGAACAGGTCGGTGACGTACCGGATGGGACTCGTCCGCAACGGCAGTCGGGTCGCGCAGCTGCGCTTCTCACCGACCGGACGCTACGACATCGACGACGCGACGTTCGAGCAGCTGCTGCTGCGCGCCGGGCAGCGGCTCGGGGAGCTGCCGGACGGGGCGCCCGGCTCAGCCGCCTGATCGGCTGCGGTGGATGAGCAGGGGGTCCCCTGCGCCGATAGGTGTGCCGCAGGGGTCCCCGTCGCCAACTCTGGGTGGCCGTGATCCTCCCCGTGAGGCTTACAGGGACTCGACAATCCCGCGCATCAGGCGGGCGGTCTCCGACGGCGTCTTGCCGACCTTGACGCCGGCGGACTCCAGAGCCGTCTTCTTCGCCTCGGCCGTGCCGGAGGAGCCGGAGACGATCGCGCCGGCATGGCCCATCGTCTTGCCCTCCGGGGCGGTGAAGCCTGCCACGTACGCGACGACCGGCTTGGTCACGTGCGTGCTGATGTAGTCGGCCGCCCGTTCCTCGGCGTCGCCACCGATCTCGCCGACCATGATGACCGCCGCAGTGTCCGGATCGTTCTCGAAGGCCTCGAGGCAGTCGATGTGGGTCGTGCCGATGATCGGGTCGCCGCCGATGCCCACCGCGCTGGTGAAGCCGATGTCGCGCAGCTCATAGATCAGCTGGTACGTCAGCGTGCCGGACTTCGACACCAGGCCGATCCGGCCGGCGTCGCTGATGTTCGCCGGGATGATGCCGGCGTTCGACTGGCCCGGGCTGATCACGCCGGGACAGTTCGGGCCGATGATCCGCGTGCTGCCTGAGGCCTGGGCCGCGGCGAAGAACGCAGCCGTGTCGTGCACCGGCACACCCTCGGTGATGACCACGACGAGCTCCAAGCCCGCCTCGATGGCCTCCAGCACGGCGTCCTTGGTGAAGGCCGGCGGCACGAAGACGACGGACACGTTGGCGCCGGTGGCCTCGACCGCCTCCGTAACCGTGCCGTACACGGGCTGGCTGACGCCGTCGAAGTCGACGGTGGTGCCGGCCTTGCGGGCGTTGACGCCGCCCACGATCCGGGTGCCGGAGGCCAGCATCCGGGTCGTGTGCTTGACGCCCTCGGAGCCGGTCATGCCCTGGACGATGACCGTGGAGTCCTTGTTCAAGAAGATCGACATCTGTAGTCCCTACTTCTGTAGTTCTTAGGGCGCAGCCAGCTCGGCGGCCCGGCGCGCGGCGCCGTCCATGGTGTCGACCAGCGTGACCAACGGGTGGTCGGCCTCGGCGAGGATCGCCCGGCCCTGCTCGACGTTGTTGCCGTCCAGCCGCACGACCAGTGGCTTGGTGGCGGTGTCGCCGAGCATCTCCAGCGCGTGCACGATGCCGTCGGCGACCGCGTCGCACGCGGTGATGCCGCCGAACACGTTGACGAAGACACTCTTGACCTGGTCGTCGCCGAGGACGATGTCGAGGCCGGCCGCCATGACCTCCGCGCTGGCGCCGCCGCCGATGTCGAGGAAGTTGGCCGGTTTCTGACCGCCGAACTCCTCGCCCGCGTACGCGACGACGTCCAGCGTCGACATGACCAGGCCCGCACCGTTGCCGATGATGCCCACCGAGCCGTCCAACTTGACGTAGTTGAGGTCCTTGGCCTTGGCCTTGGCCTCGAGCGGGTCGGCGGCTTCCTTGTCCTCGAGCTCAGCGTGGTCGGTGTGCCGGAAGTCGGCGTTCTCGTCCAGCGTTACCTTGCCGTCGAGCGCTTCGAGGGTGCCGTCCCCCAGTCGGACCAGCGGGTTGACCTCGACCAGGCTCGCGTCCTCCTCGATGAAGACCTTCCAGAGCGCCTGCACCATCTCCACCGCCTGCTCGGCGACCTCGGCGGGGAACTTTGCCGTGGTGACTATCTCGCGTGCCTTCGCCCCGTCGACACCCGTACCGGCGTCGATCGACACCTTGGCCACCGCGTCCGGGTTGGTGTGCGCGACCTCCTCGATCTCGACTCCCCCCTCGACGCTGGCGATGCACAGGTAGGACCGGTTGGACCGGTCCACCACGAAGGAGAAGTAGTACTCCGCGGCGATGTCTGCCGTCGGGGCGACCAGGACACGGTGCACCGTGAGGCCCTTGATCGTCATGCCGAGGATGTCCTGCGCGTGGGCGTACGCCTCGTCCGGGTCCTGCGCGAGCTTCACACCGCCGGCCTTGCCGCGACCACCGGCTTTGACCTGCGCCTTGACGACGACGCGGCCACCGAGCTCCTCGGCGCCTGCCCTCGCCTCCTGCGGTGTCGTCGCGACCACGCCGAGGGTCACGGGGACATCGTGCTTCGCGAAGAGCTCCTTCGCCTGGTACTCCATCAAGTCCACAGCGGTTGCCATCCTTCGTCGCTCGACCGGGGGGTTCGGGAGCGCGCCACGGGGCGTGGCGCGATTGGACTCTAGCCCTGATCCGTGTGCTACGGACAACTAGGGTGAGCCGGACCACGAACCAGGGGGTGACCCCGTGCAGACCTTGCGAGCCCGTTCCGGCCACATCACGCTGTCGGTACGGGTGCATGCCGGCTGCGAGGACGACGCCCCTACGGTGCTGCTGCTGCACGGCTATCCGGACACGCAACGGATGTGGGACCCCGTCGTACGAGTGCTGAACCGCGAGCACCGACTGGGGGTGGTGACGTACGACGTCCGCGGAGCCGGCGCGTCGACCACACCCGCACGCAGGGCCGACTACGTCAGCGAGCGCCTGGTGGACGATCTGGTCGCCGTGATGGACCGCACGATGCCGGACCGGACCCCGATCCACCTGGTGGGCCACGACTGGGGATCGGTCCAGCTATGGGACGCGGTGACGACCGAGGAGGTCGACGTGCGGCTGCGGGGCCGGATCGCCTCGTTCACCTCGATCTCGGGTCCCGGACTCGACTACGTCGCCTACGCCCTGCGCCGGGCCCGCGCCGAACGCGACCGGTCGTTGCTGTCGGCCCAGGCCAGGCGCTCGTGGTACGTCTACGCCTTCCACCTGCCGTGGCTGCCCGAGCTCGTCTGGAAGCACCAGAGCCAGCGGCTGCGGGCGCGGCTGAACCGGGCCGAGCGGATGGCCGACGGGCACTGGGCGGATACGCTGGCCGACGACGGCGCCCACGGGCTGAACCTGTACCGGGCCAACGTGCGCCAGCGGATCCGACGTCCGCGTCCGGGCCGGACGCGGGTGCCCGTGCAGGTGGTGGTCCCCGAGCTCGACAACGTCGTCCTGCCGACGCTGTACCGGTACCTCGAGGAGCTGGTGCCGGACCTCACCCGGGTCGACGTCCGAGCCGGGCACTGGCTGCCTCGGCAGGAGCCGGACCTGGTGGCCGGCCTCGTCGCCGACCACGTCCGCCGACACTGCTGAGCAACGAGAGGGCGCTCGCAGGCCCGGCGGGGGCGGTCAGGTCAGGCCGGGATCGGCAGCGGCCGAGGCGTCGGCTACGTGCTCGTCGACCCACGCCGCGATCTCGCTGGTCGTCGCTCCGGGAGTGAATACCCTGGCGACACCTGCCTCCCGCAGGGGCTCGAGGTCGTCGTCGGGGATGATGCCGCCACCGAAGACGACGATGTCGCTCGCATCACGCTCAGCGAGCAGAGCCAGGACCGTGCGGAACTGGGTCATGTGCGCACCGGAGAGGACGGAGAGCCCGATCGCGTCCGCGTCCTCGGCGATGGCGGTCTCCACGATCTGTTCGGGCGTCTGGTGCAGGCCGGTGTAGATCACCTCGTTGCCGGCGTCGCGCAGGGCCCGCGCCACGACCTTGGCACCCCGGTCGTGCCCGTCCAACCCGGGCTTGGCGACCACGATCCTCTTCGGCATGTGCGTTCCTCCACGAGTCATGTTCGGCCATCGGGACCAGCCCGGCGCACGGTCGGTGAGGTTGCTTAGTCTCCCGTCCGCACCCGGAGGTGCCTAGTGTCCTCGCATCCTGCTCCACGGCGCCGCGCCGACCGTACCGACCGCGCAGCTGCCCGCAGGTCGCTGGGGCGAGACGAGCTCATACTGGGCGACGTTCCACACCGGCCTCGACTTCGCTGCCGCCGCCGGCACACCTGTCGTGTCCGTCGCTCGTGGGACTGTCACGTTCGTCGGTCACGAGGACGCCTACGGCAACAAGACCGAGGTCACCTTGGACGACGGCACAGTCATCTGGTACGCAGACGGTCAGCACCGGTGATGTCGTGGAACCCGGCGAGCTGATCGGCTACGTCGGCTCGACCGGCAACGTCACCGGGCCGCACCTGCACTTCGAGGTACGTCTGGCCGACGGCAGTGACCGTGGTCAGGACGTGGACCCGTTCGGCGCGTTCAGCGCGCACGGCGTCTGGCCCTGAGCCCCACCACGACGTACGCGTAGAACTCACGGATGGGCGGGATGGAACTCACGGATGGGCGACGTTAGATCTTCTCCAGCGGCGCGTAGCGCAGCAGCAGCCGCTTGACCCCCTCGGAGCCGAAGTCGACGGCGGCGACCGCCTGGTCACCGACCCCCTGCACGGACACCACGGTGCCCATGCCGAAGCTGTCGTGCACCACCCGGTCCCCACCGGCGAGTGAGGGGACCGCCCGCTGGGGGGCGGCGCTGCTGCGCGTCGGCAGCCGCCGTGCGGACGTCGACCACGAGGACGCCGGTGAACCGCGGGTGGACGGGCCCGACCAGGACGTCGAGGCGTCCTCGGTACGGCGCCAGTCGAGCAGCTCGTCGGGCAGCTCATCGAGGAACCGTGAGGCCGGGTTGTGCATGGGTGCACCCCAGGCCGATCTGACCTGCGCCCGCGAGACGTACAACCGCTGCCGTGCCCGGGTCACCCCGACATAGGCGAGCCGACGCTCCTCCTCCAGTTCCTTGGGATCGCTCATCGAACGCTGGTGCGGGAAGATCGCCTCCTCGAGTCCGCTGAGGAACACCACGGGGAACTCCAGCCCCTTGGCCGTGTGCAGCGTCATGAGCGTGACGACGCCGTCGCCCCCGTCGCTGTCGGGGATCTGGTCGGCGTCGGCGACCAGGGCGACGCGCTCGAGGAATGCCGCCAACGATCCCGGCCGCAGCCCCAGGTCGAGGGTCTCCTCGTCGGCTGCAGCATCGCCCTCCGGGTCATCGGCGGCTTGGCTGACCACCTCGACCGCCGAAGCGTGCGCGACGTCCGCCTCCGCGACGAACTCGCGCGCCACCGCCACGAGCTCGGCGAGGTTCTCGACACGGGTCTCGTCCTGCGGGTCGTCGGACTCCTCGAGCTCGTCGACGTACCCGCTGCGCGCGAGCACCGCCTCCAGCACCACGTCGGCGGGCTCGCCGGCCTCGGCCATCGCGGCGAGCTCCTCCATCATCGTCACGAACGCTGCGATCGCCTTGAGCGAGCGGGTGGCCAGACCTGGCGCTTCCTGGGCGCGCTGCAGACCCTGCCAGAAGGTGATCCGTTCGCGCGTGCAGAACGCCTCGACGCAGGCCTCGGCGCGGTCGCCGATGCCCCGCTTGGGTACGTTGAGGATGCGACGCAGCGACACCATGTCGGCCGGGTTGATCAGTGCCCGCAGGTACGCGAGCGCGTCCTTGACCTCCTTGCGCTCGTAGAAGCGCACGCCGCCGACGACCTTGTAGGGCAGGCCGACCCGGATGAAGACCTCCTCGAAGACGCGTGACTGCGCGTTGGTCCGGTAGAAGACCGCGACGTCGGCTGGGCGCGCCGTGCCCTGGTCGTGCAGGGTGTCGACCTCGTCGGCGACGAACTGCGCCTCGGCGTGCTCGTCCTCGGCGACGTACCCAACCACCCGCTCGCCGTCACCCGCGTCGGACCAGAGGTTCTTGGCACGCCGACCTGTGTTGCGGCTGATGATGGCGTTGGCGGTGGACAGGATCGTCTGCGTGGAGCGGTAGTTCTGCTCGAGCATGACTGTCGCGGAGCTCGGGAAGTCGGACTCGAACTCCAGGATGTTGCGAATGCTGGCACCCCGGAAGGCGTAGATCGACTGGTCGGAGTCCCCCACGACCATGAGCTCGGCAGCCTGCACCTGCTCGGCCTTGGTCGACGGCGCGCACAGCTCGCGGACCAGCGCGTACTGGGCGTGGTTGGTGTCCTGGTACTCGTCGACCAGCACGTGCCGGAACCGTCTGCGGTACGTCTCGCGTACCTCGGGGAACGCCTGGAACAGGTGGACCGTCAGCATGATCAGGTCGTCGAAATCCAAGGCGTTGGCCTCGTGCAGGCGCTGTTGGTACAGGCGGTACGCCGAGGCGTACGTCTCCTCCAGGCCGTTGCTCGCCCGGCGGGCGGCCTCCTCGTGGTCGCGCAGCTCGTTCTTGTGGTTGCTGATCCAGTTCAGGATCGCCCGCGGGTTGTGCTGCTTGGGGTCGATGTCGAGGTCGCGACAGACGAGCGTCACCAGCCGCCGGGAGTCGGCCGCGTCGTAGATCGAGAACGTCGACTTGTAGCCGAAGCTGGCGATCTCCTTGCGCAGCATGCGTACACAGGCGGAGTGGAACGTCGAGACCCACATGATGCGCGCGCGGTTGCCGACCAGCGCGGCCACCCGTTCGCGCATCTCCGCGGCGGCCTTGTTGGTGAACGTGATCGCCAGGATCGAGCCGGGGTGGGCCTTGCGTTGGGAGATGGTCCAGGCGATCCGACGCGCCAGCACCCGGGTCTTGCCGGAACCGGCGCCGGCCACCACGAGCAGCGGACCGCCCTCGTGGGTGACGGCGTCGCGTTGGCGCGCGTTCAGCCCGTCGAGCAGCTCCTCGCGGGAGGTGCCGGAGCGCTGGTCGGCGGGATTGGGCGCGTCGAACCCGGGCACGGGGAACAGCGTGGCAGCGCCGGGCGCGGTGGTGGGCGATGCGGTCGGTGTCGTCATCGGGGTCCAGCCTACGGCGGGGGACCGACGGTTCTGTGCCCCACGCGGGACCGGCCGTGACCGACGGGACGACCGAGGGTACGAACGGCTCGGCGGATGTCTCGCCGACTTACGAGCAGGTGTCAACGGTGCTCGAGCGGGTCAACATCTTCTCGGAAGTCGACGGTCGACCACGGCCGGAAGCCGGCGTTCCGAAGCGACCTCAGGTGCCGCCCCGCGAACGCCAGCCCCGCTCGAACGGCAGCCGCCAGGCGCTCGGCGCGATCAGCTGGTGGATCGCGTTCGGCCCCCATGATCCCGGGGCGTACGAGCGCACCGGCGCCGGGCCGGCCAGCAGCGGACGGGATAGGTCCCAGAGCCGCTCGACGCCCTCGGCGGTGGTGAACAGCGTGTGGTCACCGCGAATGGCGTCGTGGATGAGCCGCTCGTACGCCTCGAGCACGGCGTCACCACGGCCGGTCTCCTCCATCGCGAACTGCAGGCTCAGCTTGTCCAGCTTCATCCCGGTCCCCGGACGCTTGCCGTAGAAGGACAGCGACAGCTTGCTCGCCTCGGCCAGGTCGAACGTGAGGTGGTCCGGCCCGTGGGCGCCGACGCCCGACCCGGCCGGGAACATGCTCTTGGGAGGCTCCCGGAAGGCGATCGAGATGATCCGCGCACCTTCGGCCATCCGCTTGCCCGTCCGCAGGAAGAAGGGCACGCCCGCCCAGCGCCAGTTGTCGATCTCGGCCCGCAGCGCCACGAAGGTCTCGGTGTCGGAGTCCGGTGCCACTCCCTTCTCGTCCCGGTAGCCGAGGTACTGCCCGCGTACGACGTGCTGCGGCTCGATCGGCTTCATCGAGCGGAAGACCTTGTTCTTCTCCTCGCCGATCGGCTCGGGCGCCAGCGCCGTCGGCGGCTCCATCGCCATGAACGCCATCACCTGGAACAGGTGCGTGACCACCATGTCCTTGTACGCGCCCGTCGCCTCGTAGAAGCCGGTACGGCCGTCCAGCGCCAGGGTCTCGGGCACGTCGATCTGGACGTGCTCGATGTGGTTGCGGTTCCAGATCGGCTCGAACAGGCCGTTGGCGAACCGGAACGCCAGGATGTTCTGCGCCGCCTCCTTGCCCAGGAAGTGGTCGATCCGGAAGATCTGCTCCTCCCCGTAAGTCTCGTGCAGCTCGTCGTTCAGAGCCACCGCCGAGGCCAGATCGGTGCCGAACGGCTTCTCCATGATGATCCGGGACCGTTCGACCAGGCCGGCCTCGTCGAGGGTCCGTACGACACCCAGGGCGGCCTTTGGCGGGACCGACAGGTAGTGCAGTCGCCGGGACTCGCCGCCGAGCTCGGACTCGGCCGCCTTCACCCGCGCCGCGAGCGCCTGCGGGCCGGCCGACTGCGCGACGTAGCCCAGCAGCGAGCCGAAGGCCTGCCACTGCTCCTCGCCCACCGGCTGGCTGAACTCCTCGCACGCCTGGCGCGCGAGCTCAGTGAACCCCTCGTCGTCCAGGTCCTCGAGCGAGGTGCCGACGATGCGGCACTCGGGCAGCAGACCGGCCTGGAGGAGGTGCAGCAGGCCGGGCAGCAGCTTGCGCCTGGCCAGGTCGCCGGTGGCACCGAAGAGGACGATGACGTGGGGTTCGACGGCCGTGCCTGTCGTCGTGCCAGAATCGGAGTCCGCGGTCTGTTCGAGGGTCACGACGTCGACTTTCGCACTGATCGGTCGCGGATGCACCACCTCGAGCCCCGGGACCTTGGTCGGCCAGCCGCTTGACCGCACTTTTGTAGTGCCACATACACTACACTGACTGCGACAAACGGGGATGACATGGAGCCGAACGAGGCATGGAAGTATGTGGTCGTGATCGGCGGCGGTCTGCTGATCGGTTTCAGCCAGTGGTTCTGGCTGGCTTGATGTCCGTGCTCTTCGATGGAAAGCCCCGGCCCGACGTCGCGCCCGTGGCCCGCCGGCTGCCCGGGAGGACCGCCACATGACACTGCTCAGCATCGACCCGGCCAGCGAGACGCCTCCGTACGAGCAGGTGCGCACCCAGATCGCCGCCATGGCCGCGGACGGCGAGCTCGCGGCCGGGCAGAAGCTGCCCACGGTCCGTCAGCTCGCCGCCGACCTCGGCCTGGCGACCAACACCGTGGCGCGTGCCTACCGCGAGCTCGAGACCGACGGAGTGATCGCGACGCAGGGGCGGCGCGGCACGTTCGTCGCCAGCTCGCTGCTGGACTCCGGCGCGCAGGGTACGGACATACGTACCGCCGCGGAGGCATACGCGAGCACCGCCCGACGGCGCGGCCTCTCACTGGCCGAGACCACCCGATTGGTGGAGAGCGCCTGGTCGCGCGGCGCCCGCCCGGCGGCCGACTGAGGAAATGCAGGCCGAGGAATGCCGGTTGGGGTCCCCCATGCCAAACCTATTGGCACCGGGGACCCCCTCGCTCACTGGTGCACCGAGCCGGCTCAGGCGGCCGGCCGCCGCAGCTCGCCGGCCGCCCACCACTCCGCCGCGTTCAGCGCGGTGTCGGGCATGTCGGCGAACACTCCGTCGATGCCGATGTTGAAGAACACCTTGTACTCGCCGAACGCGTCACCCTTGGCGTTCGGGTCACCACCGACCCGGAAGTCCGCCGGCAGGAACTGGTTCTCGTCCCGGAAGGTGTACGGCATGACCTCCAGGCCGGCTGCGTGCGCGTCGTCGACCACGTCGGTCGGCTCGAGGAGGTAGCTGTTGGCGTCGCGCGGGATCAGGACGTTCTTGTCCGGGCCGAGCACGTCGGCGTACCGGGCGATCCGGCGCAGCCCTCGTGGGGTCACCATGTCCTCGTACGTTCGCGGCTTCCCGGACTCGACGAAGTCGTACGGTGCGCCCGAGCTGTCGATCAGCTGCAGGATCCCGACCCGGCTGCGGCGTGCGAACTGACGGATGTTCGACACCTCGAAGGACTGCACGAGCACCTCGGAGCGGCGCCGGTTCAAGCCGGCACGGCGCAGCGCCCTCAGCAGCGGCTCCTCCAGGCTGAGGCCGATGGAGTCGAAGTACGTCGGATGCTTGGTCTCCGGCGCCACCCCGATCGTGCGTCCGGTCCGCTCGCTCGCGGAGACGGCCAGCTTCAGCACCTGGCGGAACGTGGGGACCTGGAAGCGGCCGTCGTAGCGGGTGTTGCCGGGACGGACGCCGGGCAGCCGTTCGACCGCCCGCAGCGTCTTGAGCTCGCGCAGCGTGAAGTCCTCGGTGAACCAGCCGGTGACCGAGACGCCGTCGATGGTCTTGGTCGTGTGCCGGTCGGCGAACTCGGGGTGATCGGCCACGTCGGTGGTGGTGCTGATCTCGTTCTCGTGGCGCGCGACCAGCACGCCGTTCTTGGTCGAGACCAGGTCCGGCTCGATGTAGTCGGCGCCGAGGCGGATCGCGAGCTGGTAAGACTCGAGGGTGTGCTCGGGCCGGTAGCCGCTGGCGCCCCGGTGGCCGATCACCAGAGGTCTGTCGGGGGAGTCGTGTGAGGCAGCGGCCGCGGTCCGGTTGGGTTGCGCCGGGGCGGCGAGCGACGTGGCAGCGGGGACCAGCGACAGAGTCGTGGCCGTGGTCAAGGTGGTAGCGAGGAGCAGTGCTGCCCGGCGGCGTACGCGTGAGCGAGAGATCGTCATGGTGGAAGATCATGCCCCATGTGGGACTTTTCCACACCTGCTGGGTGTCACGACGGTGGCCGGTACGCCAACAGCTCCGGAAATGAGCGAGCGGCGGATCAGATCAGGCGTCGCTCGTTGGCCCAGCGGGTCAGCTCGTGTCGTGAGCTCAGCTGCAGCTTGCGCAGCACGCTGGACACGTGCGTCTCCACGGTCTTGACCGAGATGAACAGCTCCTTGGCTACTTCCTTGTACGCGTACCCGCGGGCGATCAGACGCATGACCTCCTTCTCGCGGCCCGAGAGTCGGTCGAGGTCCTCATCGACCTCGGCGACCGCGATGGAGCCGGAGAACGCATCCAGGACGAAGCCGGCGAGGCGGGGCGAGAACACGGCGTCCCCGTCTGCCACCCGGTTGATCGCGGCCACCAGCTCGGGACCGGTGATGCTCTTGGTGACGTAGCCGCGTGCACCGGCCCGGATGACGGCGATGACGTCGGCGGCGGCGTCACTGACCGACAGGGCCAGGAACCGGGTCTCCGGCGACGTGGCCAGCACCCGGCGGGCCACCTCGGCGCCGCCGCCGCCGGGTAGGTGCACGTCGAGCAGCACGACGTCGGGTGGGTGCCGCAGGATCATCCGCACCGCGGAGTCGACGTCGGCGGCCTCACCCAGCACACGGACCTGCGCGCCGATCTCGGCGATCACCCCGGCCCGGAACATCTGGTGGTCGTCGACCACCACGACGCTGCGCTGCGTACCGACCCCGCCGCTCGCGGTGACCGGTGGTGCCCCGTTCACCGCGTCACGGCCAGCCGGACCTCGGTCCCGTCGCCCGGTGCGCTGCGGACCACGGCGGTGCCTCCGTGTCGTCGCATGCGCTCCATGATGGAGTGCCGCACTCCCCACCGGTCCGCAGGGACCGACTCGGGGTCGAACCCGACGCCCCGGTCCCGGACGAACAGCTCGACGGCGGACCCGGTCACCTCGACGTAGACGGCGACCTGATCGGTGCCCGAGTGCTTGGCCGCATTCACGATGGCCTCCCCCGTAGCGGCTACCAGTGCGCGGGTCCCGTCGACGAGGGGGACGTCACCGACACACACCACCTCTACCGACACGTCGTGCAGCTCCTCCACCTCGGCCGCGACCTCCAGCACAGCGGTACGCAGCGTCCGTTCGGCGGTCCGCTCGTCGTCGTACAGCCAATCGCGCAGCTCACGCTCCTGGCGCCGGGCCAGGCGGACGACCGCCTTCGGGTCGTCGGCGTTGCGCTGCAGCAGCGCCAGCGTCTGCAGCACCGAGTCGTGCAGGTGCGCCGCGACGTCGGCACGCTCCTGGCTACGGATGCGCTCACGGCGCTCGGTGGCGAGGTCCTGGACGAGCCGGCCGATCCACGGGCCGAGGACCAGAGCGATGCCGAGCACACCCAGCGCCGCTGCCACCAGGGCCGACAACAGTGTCGACAAGCCACCAGCCTGCGCCACCAGCAGGCTCACCGCCGTTCCTATCAGCAGCACCCCCGCCACCAGGCGCAGCAGGCCGGAACGTCCGCCGCTGCCGAGGATCAGGCCCACCACCGGCACCTCGGGCGAGTCCGAGGCCCACCGCTGCCGCTGCGCCTCGTCGGCCTGCCTCCACACCAGCGCGACACCGACCACAGCGATCGTCACCGGCCACAGGACCCGGTCGCCCAGGCCGAGCCCCAGGTCCTGCTGCACCAGCAGCACCCCGAAGCCGAGCGCGAGCAGTGCCAAGGTCTGCCCCGTCTCGACCCGAGATCGTTGAGGGACGCCATGAGCGGTGTGGGCGTCGACGGGGACCGACTGCGGCAGGAACCGCCACAGCGCGGCGTAGACGATCACACCCAGGCCGGCGAACCAGCTCGTGACCACGAGCACGACGCGTACCCAGAAGACGTCCACGCGCACATGCTCGGCCAGCCCGGCCGCGACGCCGCCGACCATGCGGCCGTGCGTTGGCCGGTGGGCACGCCGGGGCGCCGGCGCGGACGGCGCGGCTTCGGGGTCGACGGTCGGCACGGAGGTCATCGCCCCGATCGTCACACGCCAGGATGTTGGTACGCCATCGGCGAGATCCCCGAGCCGTGGACCCGGTGACCGGTCAGGGGCTTCCCCGATGGTCAGGGGCGCCCTCACGGACCAGCATGGAGGCATGACACAACAGCAGGCCCCGGTGCCGCCCGCCGGCGGCACCGCCGAGGACGACTTCGACGCCCGACGGATCAAGGACGCCCCGCTGCGGATGCGCCGCAGCCTCCGCGACCGAAAGATCGCGGGGGTGTGCGGCGGGTTCGCACAGTACGCCCGTATCGACCCGGTGGTGGTGCGTGTGGTGGTCGCAGCCCTGACCGTCGTCGGCGGGGTGGGTGTCGTCCTGTACGCCGCGGGCTGGCTGCTGGTGCCGGAGGAAGGATCCGAGCGGGCGGTGGTGGACGGGCACCATGGACGCAACCACGGCGAGATGCGCCGGGTCGGCTGGGTGATCGCGGCGGTGCTCGCCTGCGCGGCCGTGCTCAGCAGCGGTCCGTGGTTCGGTCCTGGCGTCTGGTGGATCGGCTGGCCGCTGTGGCCGCTGCTCGCGGTGGTCGGCGTCGCCTGGTTCCTCCTCGCCCGAGCGGACCGCCCGAGGGCACAACCCGTCGCCGAGGCTGCCGGCTCCGGCAGCCACGACACGGGTCGGGTGCCGCCGCAGGGGCCAGCCTCGTCGGACGTTCCACCGCCGCCCACCGCAGGGCGGTCACGAGGTGATGGTGTGCTGGCGGCCGTCACCACGGCCCTCGCGGTGATCGCCGTCGGCGTCCTCTGGCTGATCGAACGCACGGGCACAGGGCTCGAGCCCACCGCGTACGTCGCTGCCGTCGTGGCTGTCATCGGACTCGGCACGCTGATCGGCACGCGGTTCGGGAACGGCCGGTGGCTGGTGCCGCTCGGCGTCCTGGCCGTGCTCGTGCTGGCGGGGTCGACCCAGGTGCCCGTGTGGAGCGCCGGCGAGTACGACCTCGCACCCACCCGGGCCGCTGATGTGCCGCCCGGGTACGAGGTCGGCGCCGGACAGATCCAGCTGGACCTGACGGGGATCGAGGACATCGACCAGCTCGACGGGCGGACGCTGCACCTGGACATCGGGGCCGGGCGGATCCGCGTCGTGCTGCCCGAGGACCTCGGCGTCAACGTCGACGCCTCCTTGCTGCTCGGTGAGCTGAAGATCCTGGAACGCGAGTCGGCGGGTTTCGACAACGACCTGCTGGTCAGTGACAGCGACGACGGCGGCCCCGTGCTCCGGCTGGAGCTGGCCGGGTCCACTGGACAGATCGAGGTGAGCCGCTCATGACCCGGCATCCCGTGGACGCTGTCGCGCTCGTGTTCGGGCTGCTGTTCCTGGCCGTCGCCGGAGTGTGGCTGGCCCTGGAGACCACCTCGCTCAGCAGGGCCGATGTCGCCTGGGCCGCGCCTGTCGCGCTGATCGTCACCGGCACCGTGGGCGTGCTGGTCTCACTGCGTCGCTGATCGGCTCACGTCGAGGCCGCGCGGTGGCAACCGCTCCGAGCTGGATGTCGCGTCCGGGCTTACCCGCTCGTACCTCGCGCGACGCCCGTACCGCTCCGAGCGCCACCACGACCGGGTCTGCACTGCGGTGTCAGGGAAGTCGGTGAACACGCCGTCCACACCGGCGTCGAAGAACCGCTCGTACTCGACGAAGGCGTCACCCTTGGCGCGGGGTCCGTCGCCGCTGCGCAGGTCCTGGGGCAGGAAGCGGTTCTCGTCCCGCAGCGTCCACACGTGCACCTGCAGGCCGGTCCGGTGGGCGGCCTCGACCAGGCCGGCCGGGCCGGTGCACGGGCGACCGTCCGGCAGCACCAGGTCCTTGTGCACCCCGATCGCGCTGACGTACCCGGCCAGCTCCCGCAGACCCGAGGGCGTCAGCAGGTCGGCGTAGGACTGCTGCGCACCGGCATGGACGGCGTCGTACGGCTGACCCGAGGCGTCGACGAGCTGGACCAACGGCACCCGCGTGAGCAGGCTCAGTGCCCGCAGCTGCGTCACCTCCAGGCACTGCACGAACACCGGGGCGTTGGGGCGGTCGAGGTGGTGTCTCCGCAGCACGTCGACCAGCGGCTGCTGCATCCCCTGGCCGATGGAGGCGAAGTACGTCGGGTGCTTGAGCTCGGGATAGACGCCGATCGTCACGCCGCGCCGGGTGCCCTCGACCTCGGCCAGCGTGAGGATCTCGTCCAGGGTGGGGATCTCGAACCGCCCGTCGTAGCGCCGGTTGTCCGCACGCAACCTCGGCCTGCGCTCGGTGGCGCGCAGCGTCTTCAGCTCAGCGAGCGTGAGGTCCTCGACGAACCAGCCGGTGACCTCGCGGCCGTCGACCACCTTGCTGGCCCGGCGATGCGCGAAGCCGCGGTGCTCGGCGATGTCGGTGGTGTGGCCGAGCTCGTTCTCGTGCCGAGCGACGAGGATCCCGTCGCGGGTGCTGACCAGGTCGGGCTCGATGTAGTCGGCACCCATGTCGACGGCCAGCCGGTAGGCCGCCAACGTGTGCTCGGGGCGGTAGCCGCTCGCACCGCGGTGCGCGATGACGAGCGGTTCGCGGTAGCCGATCCAGTGGTCGGCCCCGACCCCGTCCCGGAGCGCGGGCGCGGTGTGCGCCGTCAGTGTCATGAGGCCAGCGAACCCTGCCGGACCGACCAGACGGTCGGGTACGAGTGGCTCGCCAGTGACACGCAGACGAACACTGGCCGACCGGTCAGCGGCCCGACGCACGGGGCTGGTGCTAATCCGTTGGCGTGTCGCCGGGTGTCATCCCTAGCCTGATGCTCGCCATGAAGTCCTTGCCGCTCGCCGACCCCGGGACACCGGACACCCGTTCCCCGACGCGGTACCTGGTGTGGATCACCCGCATCCAACCCCTGACAGTGAGCGCCGCGGTGCTCGCTGGGATCGTGTGGATGACCGCTCAGGCGCTGATGCCGGCGGTCATCGGCCGGGCTATCGACAGCGGTGTCACCGAGCGCGACGTCGGACAGCTGTGGTTCTGGGCCGGCCTGCTGCTCGTGGTCGGACTGACCCAGGCCGTCGCCGGCGTCGTGCGGCACCGGTTCTCGGTCACGCTGTGGCTGGACGCGTCGTTCCGCTCGGTGCAGCTCATCGGTCGCACCTCCGCACGCCTGGGCGCCGCATTGCCCAAGAAGGTGTCGACCGGTGAGGTCGTGAGCGTGGGAGCCAACGACATGGCCCAGATCGGCAACAGCGTGGACGCCCTCGGGCGTGCCGTGGGGTCGCTGGTGGCCTTCGTGGTGGTCGCGGTCATCCTGCTCAACACCTCGACGGTCCTCGGCCTGGTCGTGCTGCTGGGGGTCCCCCTGCTGCTCCTCGCCATCGGGCCGTTGCTCGCCCCGCTGCAGCAGCGCAACATGGCCGCCCGGGAGATGCAGGGCCAGCTCAACAACCTGGCCAGCGACATCGTGGCCGGGCTGCGGGTGCTGCGCGGGATCGGCGGCGAGGAAGTGTTCCACCGGCGGTACCGAGAGGAGTCCCAGCGGGTGCGGGCGGCCGGCGTACGTGTCGCGAAGCTGCAGTCGCTGCTCGACGCGGCGCAGATCCTGCTGCCCGGCGCGTTCGTCGTCGTGGTGGTCTGGCTCGGTGCCCGGCTCGCGGTGGACGGGGCCGTGACGCCCGGCGAGCTGGTGGCGTTCTACGGGTACGCCGCCTTCCTGGTGATCCCACTGCGCACGGCCACCGAGTTCGTCAACAAGGTGATCCGTGGCCGCGTCGCTGCCTCCCGACTGCTGGCCATCCTCGCCCTCCAGCCCGACTTCGAGGAGCCGGACGCGCCGGCCGCCGAGCCGCGCGGCAGCGTCCTCGTGGACTCCGGCTCCGGCTTCGTCGCGACTGCCGGACAGCTCAGCGCCATCGTGTCCGAGCAGCCCGACCAGTCCGGAGCCGTCGCGGACCGTCTCGGCAAGTTCGCCCCCGGCCACGTCACGCTCGATGGGGTGCCACTGGCCGACCTGCCGACGCCGGTCGTCCGCCGTCGCGTCGTCGTCTCCGACACGGCGAGCACCTTGTTCTCCGGCACCCTGCGCTCCGAGCTCGACGTGCGTGGCGAGGCGACCGACGAGCAGCTCCAGGTCGCGCTGACCGCCGCCTCGGCCGACGACGTCCTCGTCGGTCTGCCCGGCGGGCTCGACGCCACCGTCGAGGAACGCGGCCGGTCCTTCTCCGGTGGTGAGCGCCAGCGGCTGGTGCTGGCCCGCGCACTCGTGGCCGACCCGGACGTCCTCGTGTTAGTGGAGCCCACGTCGGCTGTCGACGCCCACACCGAGTCGCGGATCGCCGAGCGGCTGCGAGCCGTACGGCACGGACGTACCACCGTGGTCGTGACCACCAGCCCCTTGCTGCTCGACCGGGTGGACCGCGTCGCGTTCATCAGGGAAGGCACCGTCGTCGCCGAGGGCACCCACCGTGAGCTGCTCGACACCACCCCGGCCTACCGCCGTGCCGTGTTCCGAGGGGAGGACGACTGATGCAGCAGAACCTCCCGGTGGCCGACGCCGCCCAGGTGCGCCGCTACGCCGGCCAGCTGTTCCGCGCTCACCCGCGCGAGCTGAGCCTGGCGATCGGACTGCACGTGCTGGCCGCGATCAGCGGGCTCGCCGCGCCGCCTCTGATCGGCGGCCTCGTCCAGGAGGTCGCCGACGGCACCACCACCCGCCACATCGACGCGGTGGTGGCAGCGCTGGGCGCCTTCCTGCTGGTCCAGACCGTACTGACTCGCTACGCGCGCTACCTGTCGTTCCGACTCGGCGAGAAGGTGCTGGCCGAGCTCCGCGAGCAGTTCGTGCGCGATGCACTCGCACTGCCGGTCGGCACCGTGGAACGGGCCGGCACCGGTGACCTGCTCACTCGTGCCTCGCGCGACATCGAGGCACTCGGCTGGTCGGTGCGCTTCGCGGTGCCCGAGACGATCATCGCCCTGGTCACCGCCGTGTTCACCGTGGCCGCCTCGCTGCTGGTCGGTGCCTGGGTACTGCTGCCGCTGCTGCTCGGCGTCCCCACGCTGTGGGCAGGGACCCGGTGGTACCTCCGCCGGGCCAAGGCCGGCTACCTGCGCGAGAACGCTGCGTACGCGCAGATCAACGCGACCCTCGCCGAGAACGTCGAGGGAGCCCGGACGGTCGACGCGCTGGCCATCGGAGCTCGCCGCAACGCGCGCCTCGACGGTGACATCCGGGAGTCCTACCTCGCCGAGCGCTACACGCTGTTCCTGCGCACGGTGTGGTTCCCCGTCGTCGAGATGGGCTATCTCGTGCCGACTGTCGCGACCCTGCTGTTTGGCGGCTGGCTCTACACCCAGGGCTCGGTGTCGTTGGCGGCGGTCACCACCGCGACCCTGTACGTCCAGCAGCTGATCGACCCGGTCGACCGGCTCATTTCCTGGCTCGACGAGCTGCAGGTCGGCGGCGCCGCCCTGGCCCGGATCATCGGGGTGGCCGAGGTGCCCGACGACCGACAGGTCAGCGGGCGGCGCCCGAGCGGCAAGGACATCACGGTCAGCGACGTCAGGTTCTCCTACATCGAGGGCCGCGACGTGCTGCACGGCGTCGACCTGAGCCTCGCGCCGGGTGAGCGGCTGGCGATGGTCGGACCCTCCGGAGCCGGCAAGTCGACGTTGGGACGGCTGCTCGCGGGCATCCATCCGCCGCGCACCGGTTCAGTGGAGGTCGGCGAGGTCGCGCTGACCGAGCTGCCGCTGGACGAGCTGCGCGGGCAGGTCGCCCTCGTCACCCAGGAGCACCACGTCTTCGCCGGCACGCTGCGCGACAACCTTGCCCTCGCGCTCGGTGAGAGCGGCGCGCAGGAGCAGGGCGATGCGGCCGACGCGTGGTTGCGCTCGGCCCTCGATGCCGTCGACGCGTGGGAGTGGGTGCGGGCGCTGCCCGACGTCCTGGACACGCAGGTGGGGTCGGGCGCGCACCACCTCAGCGCCGGACAGAGCCAGCAGGTGGCGCTGGCCCGGCTCGTGCTCGCGGACCCGCACACATTGGTGCTCGACGAGGCGACCTCGCTCATCGACCCGCGTGCCGCACGTCATCTGGAGCGCTCGTTGGCGGCGGTTCTGCAGGGCCGCACGGTCATCGCGATCGCGCACCGGTTGCACACCGCGCACGACGCCGACCGGGTGGCAGTCGTCGAGGAGGGCGTGATCTCCGAGATCGGCAGCCATGACGAGCTGGTGGCGGCCGGCGGGTCGTACGCCGCTCTGTGGCGCTCCTGGCACGGCGACGAGGCCCCCGTCCCCGCCCATCCGTGAGTTCCACACCGCCCATCCGTGAGTTGGCGCCCGCCCGTCCGTGAGTTGGCGCCGAGCGTCACTCTCGTACGCTGAAGTCGGTCAGGCCGTCGGGCTCTTCCGGATGCAGGTCGACGTCCGTCACGTGGGCCCGGGGTGGACCGGAGTGGCACCACTCGACCATGTGTGCGACCGCATCCGCGTCGCCTTCGAAGACTGCTTCGACGGTGTCCTCGGCGGTGTTGCGCACCCATCCGGACACGCCCCTCGACGCCGCCTCCTCGCTGCAGGCGTCGCGAAAGAACACGCCTTGGACCTGACCGTGGATGACGACGCGGGCCCGGTCGGTCGCTGGTGAGGTCATGCTGGCTCTGCCCTCCCGGGGGTCTGGCGGTGTGCTCACGTCAGGGTGACGCGGGCGTCGTTAGGAGGTTATCGGCAAAGGCCAGCCCTCAGCCGGTGTCGGCATCTGAGCGACGGGACTGAGCGTCACCGGCTCAGGGCGGTGGCACCGGTGCGACGCGGGTCGCCGGCTGCGTCCAGGCCACGGGCGGGCGTCCACACCGCGATGCCCACGCCACCGAAGTACATCGAGTGCGGCGGCATCTCGCGAGTGGGCAGGTCCAGACCCGGAGGCACCGGCCAGTCAGCCTCGTGGTCCACCTGCTCGCCGCCCTGGACACGGACGTGTGCGCGGGGGGTGGCGACTGCGCTGACGAGCGAGACGCCGGCATTGACGTAGCCGAGCAGAGTCTGGGCGATCGCCGTCGGGATCCGGTCCGAGCCCGGTGACCCGACGGCCAGTGCTGCGCCGTCGTCACGACGCCCCACGGTCGGTGCCATCGCCGTGAGCAGGCGCGAGCCGACGGGTTCGGCGTGCGGACCGTTCGGGGTGAGCTCGGGTTCGCCGAGCGAGTTGTTGAAGCTGATCCCGGTCCCGGGAACCACCACACCGGAGTTGTACCCCGACGAGCAGGTGATGGAGCAGGCCATGCCGTCGGCACCGACGACCGAGACGTGGGCGGTGCTCGGCGACGTGCTCAAGGACAGCTCGCCGCGGCTCACCGTGGCCATCAGCTGGTCGGCGGCCAGCCGTCGGTCCGACGCGACGTCAAGCACCCGGGCACGGTGCCCCAGCACGGCCTGCTGGGCCAGCACCAACGCTGCACGGTCCTGCTGCTGCCATCCACCGGCAGCCGGACGGTCCCCGAGCAGCGCGAGCAGCGCGGCGAGCGCGACGCCGCCGACCGCGGGGGCCGGGTTGGTCGACACCGTCCAGTCGGCCAACCGGATCGAGAGCGCCGGACGTACGACGGCGCGGTAGTCGGCGAGGTCTCGGGCGGTGACGAGGCCGCCCCCGGCCTGCATCTCGGCCACGATCGCCGCGGCCAGGTGGCCGGTGTAGAACGCGTCGGCACCGTCCCGGGCGATCGTCTCGAGCGAGTCGGCCAGGTGCGGGACCACGATCGTCTCACCGATCCCGTGCAGCCGGCCCTGGTCGTCGTGCAGCACAGCCCAGCTCTCGGGATGCCAGCCAAAGATGTCCTCGTGCACGTACGACAGGTAGAAGTGCGAGGCCTGCCCGTGCGGGAACCCGTCGCGGGACACGGCGATGGCCGGCCCGAGGACCTCGGCCCATGGCAAGGATCCGTTGCGCCGGTGGGCGACCTCCAGGGCCCGCACCGCACCAGGCGTGGCCACCGAGCCGTGCCCTACCACCATGTTCACGCCGCCGGCGTACCCGGTGCTGACATGGCGCAGCCCACCTCCGAGACGCGCGGCGTCCACGCCGCGGCCCGGCATCTCCACTCCACCGTCGACCGTGACGGCGGCAGACCCGTCACCGGTGTCGATCGTCACGTACGCGGCTCCGCCGAGACTGACCAGGCCCGGCTCGGAGACCATCGTCACGACGGCTGCGGCCAACCCGGCGTCCACGGCGTTCCCGCCGGCAGCCGCGATGTCCACTGCTGCCCTGCAGGCCAGGTCGTTCGAGGCCGCAACGGCGACCGCGGTCGCGGCGGAACGACGAGCGCCCGGTGCGCTGGGATCGGACATGGAGCGGACGGTAGCGGAGCGGCCGACCCGGCTCACGCGCCACCCGCTGCTCAGTCGTCGCTGTGTCGCAGGCCGCGACGTGCGCTGAGGAGATCGATCTCGGGCCGGGTGGCGACGAGCTCCTCGATCGCATCGAGCACAGAGACGACGTGGGACCTGTCGACCGCGACGACCGCGGCCCCGATGCCGGTCCTGCGGTGCAGCTCGAGATGGTCGACCTCGGCCACCGACACGTCGAGGTGGCGCCGGACCTGCGCCAGCATCGGGCGCACGACGGACCGCTTCTGCTTCAGGGAGCGCACGTCTGCGAGCAACAGGTCGAACTCGATCCAACCGATCCACACCCCGGTCACTGTGCCACGTACGGCTGGCTCAGCCGTTGGCCACCGCGTCGGAGGCTGGTTGGAAGGATCCGACGGACGTGGCACGGGGTGGCCGCAGCCGGATGACGCAGCGGACGACCGTGCCGTCCTCGGAGCTGGTGGTGCTGACCTCGTCGCTCACGGCGCGCACGAGGTACAGGCCACGGCCGCGTTCGCTGTCCGTCGCGGGCAATCGCCAACCAGCGGTCCGCACGTGATCGGACCCGTCACCGTCGTCGGACACCTCGAGCACCACCCGGTCACCCTCCTCGTCGAGCGTCACGCTCAGGACGGCGGTCGAGCGGGCGACGACGACGGCATTGGCGAGCAGCTCGGCCGCCACGAGCACCGGGTCGTCCACCTCGACGTCCTGCTCGACGAGCCACGCCATCAAGCCGTGGCGTGCGGCCCGGATGCCGGCCCGGTCGCCTGGACCCACCTCCCAGCGCATACGTCCCAACGGCTGACTGGACGCCGTGCGGCGCAGCACCAGGGCCAGGCTGTCGTCGCGACGGTCGGCCCCCTTCAGAGACCTCGCGACGAGCTCGTCGGCGAACGCTTCAGCTGGCATCATGCTGACGTCACCGGCATGACGTACGAGGTCGTCCATGCCGTCGAGGATGTTCTTGCGGGCTTCGATCAACCCGTCGGTGTACAGCACGAGCGACTCGTTGCGCCCGAGCTGTGTGGTGACGACGTTGTCGCTGCCGACCTCCGGCCACCCGATGGCACCGCCGGTGGCGGCGAGCTGCAGCACGACGCCGTCCGGGCCGACGACCAACGCCGGCGGGTGTCCTCCCGAGACGACCCGCAGTGCACCGGTGACCGGGTGGTAACGGGCCACGACGGTGGTGGCGACGAGCTCGGAGTCCTGCGCGTTCAGCAGCTCGTCCGCGCGTGCGACTACCTGATCCAGTGGCGTCCCCTCCACGGCCACCAGGCGCAGCGTGTGGATGACACTCAACGCGTCCTTGGTGGCCGCCACCCCGTGCCCGAGGACGTCGACAACCGCGACATGCAGCTCTCCGGAGGGCAGCATGTGCCAGTCGTAGAGGTCACCACCCGTGGGCGAGGATGAATCCGAGGCGACGTACGCGACGGACATCTCGGTGCCGTCGAGCTCTGGCGCAACCGGGGCGACCGCCTGCTGCAGGTGGTGCACGACGAGTCGTTGCGCCTTCTCCTGCTCGACCAGGCTGTTGAACTGCGCCTGCAGCGCCTCGTACTCGTCGGCCGGGGTGATGTCGCGTGCCACGACCACGAGCGTCGGTGCCCGACCGGAGTCCTCGCGGGTCTCGCTCCACGAGCAGGACAACCGACGGATCACGGTGGCATCCGTTGCGTCCTCGTCGTCGGCCGCTCCCTGCATCGAGGTCGGTCTGGGTCGGCGGGTGATCAGGAACTCGCGCGGCAGGTTCGGGTCACGCGTCCAGCTGGCGAAGTCCACGGCGTCCCCGTCGGGGGTACGGGCGTCGAGCAGTCGCATGGCATCCGGCCTGCCGAGCACCTCCTCCGCCGCGAGACCGGTGATCCGCTCGCATGCGGCGTTCCACGACAGCACAGTGCCGTGCTCGGCGAGGGTGAAGATCCCGTCGGAGGCGGTGCTGACGATCTGGCCAAGCTTGCGGCGCTCCTCCATCACGCTCTCCAGGAGGCGACCGCGGGCGATCGTGTGGGCGGTTTCGCGTGCCAGAGCCTCGATGACGGCCACGTCGGCCGTGGCGGTGCCCTCCAGCCCGGCCTGGTCGAACACCACCACAGCCCCGAGGCGGCGTTGGTCGTCCAGCAGGGGGGCACACAGGCAGTCGCGCCACTGCGCTGCTGCCATCGCGGCAGCGATCTCGCCGGAGCCGTCGTCGGTCAGTCGCGAGGCCTCCTCCTGACGGGCCAGTGCCACCTCGAGGTCGGTCGAACGACGCTGCTCGAGGTTGCTCTGCTGAAGCTCAGGCCCCCGACGTACGAGCAAGTGCGTCTCGAAGGTGTCCCCGGTCATCAGGATCAACCCGGCGGCGCGGGACTCGAAGCACAGCGCCACCTCGGTGAGGTAGGAGTCGATGGCGTTGAGTGGGTGCAACGGCTCGGTGAGCACCTGGGCCGCAGCGCGCAGACCGGCCAACCGGGTCCGGTCCGCACGTGCGGCCGCGTACCCCCGGTAGGCTAGGTGGAGGATGAACAGGGGGACGGGGAACAACAGGACAGCCGTCGGGTGACCCGCGGCGCCGAGGACGAAGAGCAGCCCGATGAGCAGGTTCACCAGCCACCCGCCCACCCAGCCTGTCAGCAGGATCGGCTGCAGCCCGCGCAGCACTGCACGCAATGTCTGCCCCGAGGCGATCGTCATGACGGCGATGATGGCTGCGTAGTTAACGACGGCCACCACTGCCAAGGCGGCGACGAGCGCTCCCAACGACTCCAGGGTGACGCCTTCGGCATCGGTGAGGCTCCAGAGAAGCACCCCGCCGAGGGCGGCGGCAAGGGTCCACTGCACTACCCCGAAGGCCCCTTTGATCAGGGTCCGTCGCAGGATCAGTGCGGCGATGCCTTGCGCCACGGCAACAGCGAGGACCACCACGACCGGGGAGAACGTGAAGAGGACCGGAGCCAAGGTGGCCTCGAACAGGTTGTTCGAGGCGACGTTGTCACCGCGCCGGAACTTCACCCGGAGGTTCTCCGCGGCAACCATGCCAGCAGTCAGCAGCGGGAGGGCCCACCACACCGACTCCCCAGGCGGATGAGATCCGGTCCCGACAGCAAGCCCGAGGACACCGACCGTGCCGACCGCCAGAGCGGCGATGAAGGTGATGACGCGACGGTTCACCCGCCGTGTGTCATCGTGTTGTTGCGACCCGTCCCGAGCAGACGGGTCGGGTCGGGAGGTCAATCCCAACCGACTCCACGACGGTTGTCGCTCGATCCGTCGGAAGTGCCGACGCGGTCCCAACCCACACCGAGGTTGTCATGCATGTCGGCCCCGGAGGCCGAGGCACCCGAGCCGAGCACTGCGGCGGTCGCCAGTGCCGAAGCGGCGGCCAGCATCGTCAAGCGCTTGGTCATCGTTCCTCCATCGGAGGGTGAGCAGGACAGCCACAGGCTACACGCACGAGGGTCTTCACGGGGACCCCTCGGCAATAAAAGTGACGCGTAGGCATTCTTCGGTCCCGGCACAGATCGGATGCTTGCTACATGGATGCTATTTCATCCCCTCAGGAGGCTCGCCGACAGCGTGATCGGAGTGGCCGATAGTGCCTTGCTCACGGGGCAGGTCTTCTCCGCGATGGCAGCCAGCTTCTGAAACTTTTCGTCGTCGAGGCCGTCGACCCGCGCCCGCAGGCGCAACTCGATCCGGCTCACGGCGTGGCCGTCGGGCCTCTTACGGGTGCTCACCGTGGCCGACACCTCTGTCGACTCTGCCACCAGGTCGTGCTCGCCGAGCACGGCTGCGAAGTTCATCGCCAGGCAGGTGCTGTGCGCGGCTGCGAGAAGCTCCTCGGGATTGGTCTGGCCGGTGGTCTCCCCTGTGCGTGCCGACAGCGACAGGGTGAACGAGCCGGCACCGGAGGTGTCCAGCGACAGCTTCCCCTGGCCTCCGGCGCTGTCACCGGTCCATTGGGTGCTCGCCGTGTTGTCAGTCATGGGTGCTCCTCGCCTCGTCGGTCATCAGGTCTCGGTGCCGTACTTGGTGGCCTGCTGACGGGCCCGCTGCTCGCTGTGGCCGCGGAACCGTCGGACGCTGTAGACCACGAGCCCGAGCGCCACCAGGCTGGAGGCGACAAGGCTGGTGCCCGTGCCGATCCCGCCGAACGGGAGTTCGGGACCGATGATCCAGATCTCGGGGATCTCGGGGTCGACCATCCAGAAGGCACCGATCCCCATCGGGACCAGGGCACTGAGTGTGCTGCCCGCGACGCGCGGCCATGTCTTCACCCCACTGGCAGCCACCTCGAAGGCTTTCACCTTCACCGGCTCGACGCGGCGCTCGGCCCACTCGTACTCCTGACTCAGGATGACGAGGCCCGCGACCATGAGCAGCAGGCCGGGTCCCGGCAGGATCAGGGCCGCGATGCCGACGAGCAGCACCACCCAACCCAGCACCGTGACCCAGGTCTTCCTCAGGCCCGCCATGGAGCACCCCATCGTGATGATGTCGGCGCGCCCACCGCGACCGACGCGCACCAGCATGCCAGCAGGGGGGTCACACTGCCCCCGGCGTCGGCGTCACGACGGTGTCACATGGAGCTGCGCCTGCTGGTCCTGGATGGCCCGGATGACGTCGGCCAGCGGGGCGGGGGGGGCCAGCAGGTGTCCCTGCAGCGAGACGTTGTCCAGACTGCGCAGGTTCCGTAGCAGGGTGGCCTGCTGCGACTCGCGCTCGATGCCCTCGATCACGACGGACAACCCGAGGGCACGGCCCATGTCGATCATCGACGACAGCAGGCTCATGGCCCGGGGATCACGGTCGATGTCAGCCGAGAACACCCGGTCGGTCTTGAGCACGTGCACCGCCAGCTGGCGCAGCGACTCAATCGAGGAGAAGCCGATCCCGAAGTCGTCCAAGGCCAGGCGCACTCCACTGCGTTCCAGCGCCGCCAACACCGACCGGACCTCCTCGTCATCACCCACGAGGTGGCGTTCGGTGATCTCGAGCACCAGGTCCAGCGTCCCGAGCGCCCGGTTGACTCGGCTGACCGTCGCGGCGAAGTCCGACGACCGCAGCTGGTGCGCCGAGACGTTGACGCTGACCGTCAGGTTCGAGATGCCGCCGTCGAGCAGCGCCGCGGAGTCCTCGGCCACCATCGTGAGCACGGCATCCCCGAGCAGGTTGATCAGGCCGGCGCCCTCGGCGAGACGGATGAACTCCTCGGGAGGCATCTCCCGACCTCGCGGTGCCCACCGTGCGAGTGCCTCGACCCCGACGATCGTGCCGGTGGCCAGGTTGACCACCGGCTGGTAGACCAGCCGCAGCTCGCGATCGGTGATGGCCACCCGCAATGTCTCGGTCAGCTCCAGAGCGCGAACCCGGGTACGACCGAGCGACGGGTGGTAGAGCGAGAACCGGTCCTTGCCGAGACGCTTGGCCTCGTACATGGCGATGTCCGCGTTGCGTACGAGGTGGTCGCTCGTGTGGTCGCCGCGTGACGTCGCCGCGCCGACACTGGTGGTGATGTTGACGTAACGGCCGCTGTACTCGAAGCGCTGCTGCACGGCGTGCAGAACCCGCTGCGCGCAGGCGTGGACTTGCTCGTCATTCATCCCTTGCACCAGGATCGCGAACTCGTCCCCGCCGAGGCGAGCCACTACCGCTTGCCCGCCCACGGCGTGGCACAGCCGACGGGCGACGTCGACGAGCAGCTCGTCGCCAGCCGGGTGGCCGAACCAGTCGTTCACCGTCTTGAACCCGTCGAGGTCGCAGAAGAGCACCGCCACCTGGTCGCCACTGCTGCGGACCGACTCCAAGGCGTCTTCGACGGCGCCCACGAACACGTTGCGGTTGGGGAGGTCGGTAAGAGCGTCCCGCCCGGCCTGCAGCCTCAGGGCGCGGGTCAGCGCCAGCCGAGCCAGGCCCTCCTCGGCGAACGAACCGATCATTGTGAGGGCGTTGCGGTCCGACAGCGGCGCGGTCGCGCCCCGGATCCTGAGCTGGTCGGCTACCAGCCACCACACCCGCTCACCGTCCCGGATGCGTGTGCCGATCTGGTCCGGGCCAGGTCGCGCGTCCCGTAGTCCGGCCTTCGGCGACTGCATGAGCAGCTGGACCTGTTCGTCGACGGCCGACAGGACCGCAGTCGGATTGTCCGCGCTCTGCACAGCGCTGGACGTCTCCAGCAACACCCGCATGCGCCGGGCGGTCTCGCGTTCACGTGAGACCCCGTTGCTGGCCACCAGCAGGGTCAGCACCGGCACGACCAGGAGCGCCATGGTCCAGGGCGGCAGCACCCGGTCCACCAGTGACGTCAAGTACCCGAGGGAGCAGACACCCAGGAAGCCGAGGAAGGCTACGACCACGTCGGCGTATGGAGCTGCGGTGCTCGAGTCACGCCTGCCGCTCTCGAGCGTCAAGGACACCTCGGTGACCACCAGGTCCACCACGAAGTAGAGAGCGCAGCCCGCGATCACCGCCACGAGCTCCTGGGGCACCATCCCCTCGTCGTCACCGACCGCGTGCACCAGGGTGATGGCGGCTGCACCGGCAAGCAGCATGACCCCGCCGTTGAAGAGGCGGTTGGCGCGCGACGTCGCCACGAACGCGGCCACTACCGCCGCACTCCCCCAGACGGTGAACGCAGCCAGAGGTGGGAGGACCACGACCAGATAGGCCAGCACGCAGGGTTCCAGGCCGATGGTCAGCGCACCCCTCCCGCGGGACACCGAGATGGGATACCGCGCGATGAGGGCGACGAGTGGCACGACCACGAAGTACACCCAGGGAATCGGTGTTCCGGTGGCGACGAAGGCGACGGCCGCCGCCACGGCGGTGGAGCCGCCAACGATCGCCACCGCCTGGTCGAACACCCGACTGCTCCACGGACGGCCAGCAGCGACGGGCCGCGACGCTTCGGTCATGCTTACCTCTTCCCCAGGTGTCCACCAGTGGAACCATGCTCTGCGCAGGTACCCGCAGCGTGACACGTCCGGTGACGCGGCGGCACGGATTGCGGACAGCCGCGGTCGGGATTGGCAGCGCTGCGGCCGATGCGCCGTCATGCCGGACGGCTCACGCCGTACGGACGAGCGGGCGACACCAACATGCCGACGGCCTGCTCCACCGAACGGATGATCCTGGCCGATGACTACGTTTAGTAGTTGCGCAATGACTGTGTGTGAGTGAGTGTGAAATATGCCGGACTTTCCGGTACTGGCAGCAAGGACACTGCATGAACTCGAGCACCCGCAATTCGGCGACGCTCACACCCACCGCATCCGCCCCTGACACCCGGGGTGTCACGCACCGCGGAGTCGCGACGGCGAACCGCACCGATCGTCATCTGCTCAACCGCTTCTCCTACGGGGTCACGCCTGCCCTGGTGGCGCAGACGAAGTCCCTGGGTGGGAGCCGGGCGTGGTTCAACCAGCAGGTCCGGGACCCGGCACGAATCGAGGACGACTTCGTCGCCGGCCTGCGTGCCTGGTTCCCGAGGACGCGCTACAGCCCGGAGCAGCTGTGGAAGCGGCACGGCGACGGGGTCTACGCCGGCCATGAGGTGATGTGGGACCTGCAACGCTGGACGCTGCTGCGCCGCACCTACAGCCGGCGCCAGGTGCTCGAGGTGATGACCGACTTCTGGTCCAACTTCCTGCACGTCTCCGCACCGCACGACAAGGCCTGGCCGCACCGCTGGGAGTACGACGCGGTCATCCGTCGGCACGCCCTGGGGCGCTTCGACAACCTGTTGGTCGCCGCGATCACGCACCCGGCCATGGGGTGCTACCTGGACAACGGCCGCTCGACCAAGCACAACCCGAACGAGAACCTTGGTCGCGAGCTGCTCGAGCTGCACACGGTCGGCATCGGCGAGCACTATGACGAGAAGGACGTGCTCAACTCCGCGCTGATGCTCACCGGCTACCGGGTCGACATCCGCCAGACGTACACGGCCTCCTACGCCCCCGGGGACCACCACACCGGCCCGCTGCGGATCATGGACTTCCAGCACGCCAACGGCTCCGCCGACGGCCGGCCGGCGACGCAGGCGTACCTGCGCCACCTCGCCCGGCACCCGCTCACCGCCGTGCGGCTCGCCCGGCGACTGTGCCAGCAGTTCGTCCGCGACGACCCCTCCGACGCGCTGGTGGGTCACGTGGCCGCCGCGTACCGCTCGTCCGGCACCGACATCAGGACCACGCTGCGCGCCCTGCTCGCGCACCCCGAGTTCGGCGCGTCGGTCGACATGAAGGTACGCACCCCCTGCGAGGACGCGATCGCGACGTACCGGGTGCTCGGGGTCAAGGCACTGCGGCCGACCACCGACCAGAGCTTCGCCAACATGATCACCTTCCAGGCCCACTCGATGGGCCAGCGGCCGTTCGACTGGCCACGCCCGGACGGCTTCCCACTGGTCGGGGAGAGCTGGTCCGGGGTGAGCCGAGTGCTGAACTCCTTTCACACCCACCATCTGCAGGCCGGCGGGTTCTTCCCCAAGGGTCAGGTGCAGTACCGCAAGCCGGCGTCGTTCCTGCCCCGCCTGCCGGCGAAGCTCGGGGCGGTCGTCGACCACGTCGCCCGGCAGCTGCTCGGGCGTCCTGCGTCGGCGAATCAGAAGGCTGCGGTCTCCATCCGGCTCGGGCTGGCCGTCACCGAGCCCCTCACAGCCGAGCGGCTGCCGGACTTCAAAGTGATCCGGATGCTCGACACCCTGCTCAACACACCGACGCACATGTCCCGATGACGAGATGACTCGATGACTGCCTCTACCGCTGCTGACCCCTGCGCCTGCCCGGACTTCCACTCCAGCCGACGCCGGTTCCTCGCCGGCCTGGGTGCCGTCGCCGGCGGCGCCATGGTCACCGGCATGGTCGGCGACGCCTTCTCTCAGGTGGCGTTCGGTGCGACGTCGGCCAACCCCAACGTCTTGGTGGTGCTGAGCCTGCGCGGCGGCGCCGACGGTCTGTCGCTGGTCGTCCCGCACGGCGACCCCGGCTACTACGCGCGCCGCAGGTCCATCGCGATCCCGAAGGCCCGGCTGATCGCCAAGGACGGCATGTTCGGCCTGCACCCGTACTTCAAGCCGCTGGAGCCGCTGTGGAACGCCGGCACGATGGCGGCGGTCAATGCCGTCGGGATGCCCACCCCCAACCGCAGCCACTTCTCGGCGATGGAGGTGGTCGAGGACGCCGACCCCGGCTCGCAGGAGCGCCGCGGTTGGATCAACCGGATGGTCGGACTGTCCGGCTCCACGTTGCCCCAGCAGGCCGTGCAGATGGGCGGGTCGCTCGTCCCGACCTCGCTGTACGGGTCAACACCGGTCCTCGGCCTCCGGGACCTGACCGACCTGCGGCTGCCGGGCAGCCCGAACGAGGTGGCCGCCAACCGGCAGGCACTGAACCGGGTCTGGGGAAGCGCACCCGGGTCCCTGGCGCAGGGCGCCCGCGCCGCGCTGAAGGTCACGCGTGACCTCAAGGTGCTGGCAAGCACCGTAGCCCGACCCCACAACGATGCCCGCTACCCCACGGGCGACCTCGGCGACGCCCTGTCCGACGCCGCGACGATGATCCGCGCCCAGGTCGGTGTCCAGGTCATCACGATCGACTACGGCTCGTGGGACATGCACACCGACATGGGTACCCTCGACCACGGACCGATGCAGAAAATGGTCACCGAGCTGGGCTCGGCGCTCGCGGCCTTCTTCACCGACCTCGGCACCCTGGGGGACACCGTCACGCTGGCGACGGTCAGCGAGTTCGGTCGGCGGGTCGAGGAGAACGGCGACCGAGGCCTGGACCACGGGTACGGCAGTTGCATGCTGCTGCTCGGCGGGGGCGTGAAGGGTGGGCAGTACCACGGCAAGTGGCCCGGCCTGGGCGCAGGGAACCTCGTCGAGGGCGATCTGGCGGTCAACTGGGACCACCGCAGTGTCTTCGCCGACATCCTCCGCAGCCGGATGCCCACGGTCAGCGTCCCCGGTGTCTTCCCGGGCTTCACCCCCGAGCTCGTCGGTGCGATGCGCTCCTGACCCAGGTTTCCCAGGGTCCCCTGGTAGACCTCACTGACCACGGGTTGCGTCCCATGGGCAGTGACAAGGTGCCATGGGGAGTGCCCCGTTCTCGGCCGGCCGGGTGGCACCCGGGCCGGTTCAGCGCGCCCTGGGGCGTGCGCTGTCAGAGCAGCACAGCGCGTGCCGCCTCGCGCGCGTCCCCAGGGTGGTCAGTGGCGAGCACCGCTGCCGCTGCCTCCTCACACTGCGCCTGGTCCACCTGTGACAACTGCGCACCGACCGCCGGGGCAGCCGTGCTCGCCATCGACAAGGAGGTGACACCGAGGCCGATCAGCACACACCCCAGCAACGGGTCGGCGGCGGCCTCACCGCAGGCGCCGACGGGCTTGCCGGCGGCGAGGCCGGCCGCAGCTGTCATGGCGACGAGCTGCAGCAGGGCCGGCTGCCACGGGTCGGTCAGGTCCGACAGAGCCGGGACCATCCGGTCGGCTGCCAACGCGTACTGCGCCAGGTCGTTGGTGCCCAGGGACAGGAAGTCGACGTGGCGCATCAGACCCGATGCCTGCAACGCAGCCGACGGCACCTCGATCATGGCGCCGGCCAGCAGACCCCGGTCGCGGACCAGCGCACCGAATGCCGCTGCCTCCGCCACGGTCGACACCATCGGTGCCATGACCCAGACCTGCCCGCCCGCGGCCTGCTCGGCTGCCAAAGCGATGGCGTCCAGCTGCCGCTCCAGCATGCCGGGATGCTGGCGGGCGATCCGGATGCCACGCATTCCCAGCGCTGGGTTCGTCTCACCCGGCGTCGTGACGAACCGCAGCGGCTTATCGGAGCCGGCATCCAGCGTGCGGACGACGACCTTGCGGCCGCCCATGGCGGCGAAGACCTCGGCGTAGGCCTCGGCCTGCCGCTCGACCGCGGGTTCGCTGTCGGCGCCCAGGAAGCACAGCTCGGTACGGAAGAGCCCGACTCCCTCGACCGGCATCGAAGCGGCTCGACGGGCACCGGTGCCGTCCTGCACGTTGGCCAGGATCTCCACCCGGTGGCCGTCGCGCGTCGCCCCCGGTCCCCGCCACGACGCGGACGCCTGGGCCAGCGCGGCAGATCTTGCTCTGCGCTCGCGCGCCAGCTTCGGATCAGGGTCCGGCACGACGTCACCGGTGCCACCGTCCACGAGCACGGACATGCCCTCGAGCACCCCCTCGAGCCCTGGTACGGCCACGACGCACGGGATGCCGAGCTGGCGGGCGATGATCGACGTGTGCGAGGTGGGACCGCCGAGCTCGGTGGCGATTGCCAGCACCACGGACGGATCCAGGGTGGCGGTGTCCGCGGGCGCGAGGTCGCGGGCGAGCAGCACCGAAGGCTCGGTCGGTACCGGTACGCCGGGCTCGGGCTGCCCGGTGAGCCGCGCGATGATCCGGTCCTGTACGTCGACCAGGTCGGTGACCCGCTCGGCCGTGATCCCGCCGGACGCGCGGAACATGTCACTCAGCTCAGCCACGGCATCGACCGTCGCGGCACAGATCCCGCTCCCAGCCTCGACGCGCCCGCTCACCAACGCGGCCAGTCCGCGGTCCCGGGCGAGTCCCGCAGTGGTGACGAGCACCTCCGCGGCCGCACCGGTGGTGCTGCGACTGAGCTCCACCAGGCGTACGGCGACTGCCTCGGCGGCGGAGGCGAATCCGGCCATGAGGGCCTCGGGTGCCTTACCGGGTGCGGCTTCGTCGTCGGGAATCCTCGGGACTGGACCTGGGCGTACCACCGGCCCGTGGCCGACGCCGGGCACCACAGGCGTTCCACGTAGGCCGACGCTCGTGCCCGCCGAGGCTCCGACGTCCTTCTTCGCTGTCCACATCGGATCCTCCCGTACCTCGTGGTGGATTCGTACCACGCCGGGCCGCGTCGGGTTGCCAGGTCGGGTTGCCAGGTCGGGTTGCCAGGTCGGGTTGGATGGGACGCAGCGCACGAGAGGACACCACCATGCCCAGCAGGACCGTCACTGTGGGATCGAGCGTCGGGTTGCATGCCCGGCCCGCGACAGTCATCGCCGAGGCGGTCACCGGGTCAGGGGTGGCTGTCACCATCGCGACGGTCGGCGGGGATACGGTGGACGCCGGCTCTGCACTCCTGCTGATGACCCTGGGGGCCAAGCACGGTGCCGACGTCATCGTCAGCTGCGACGACTCTGCCGTGCTCGACACCGTGGCCGGCCTGGTGGAGCGGGATCTGGACGCCTGATCGAGCGCCTGTGAGGCAACGGCTACAGCACGTGGACGAACAGGTGCTGGGCTGCCTCAGCGTCCATCTCGCAGGTCTCGCCGCCGCGCGCGATGAGCACACCCTCGGGTCCTTGCGACACCAGTACCTCCTGCTCGGGCAGGGCGCCGACCCGGCGCAGCACACCCATCACGGTCGTGTCGGTCTGCAGTGGCTCGCTGATCCGGCGGACGATCACCCGCATCGGCTCACCCGATGGCTTGACCACCTCGGTCAGCGGCTGGACGCCGTGCAGGAACGCCTCGCGCTCCTCCGCGGGCTCACCGAGCTCGTGCAGCATCGGGATCGGGTTGCCGTACGGGGAGGACACCGGGTGGTCGAGCAGCTCGAGCAGACGGCGCTCCACCATGTCCGACATGACGTGCTCCCACCGGCAGGCCTCCACGTGCACGTGCTCGATGTCGAGGCCGATCACGTCGGTGAGCAGTCGCTCGGCGAGCCGGTGCTTGCGCATGACCCGCCCGGCGAGTCGGCGACCCTCCTCGGAGAGCTCGAGGTGGCGATCGCCCTCGACTGTCACCAGCCCGTCGCGCTGCATGCGCGCGACGGTCTGGCTCACCGTGGGTCCGCTCTGGTGCAGGCGCTCCGCAATCCGGGCGCGCAGGGGGACGATGCCCTCCTCCTCGAGCTCGAAAATTGTGCGGAGGTACATCTCGGTGGTGTCGATCAGGTCGCTCACCCACCCATTGTTGCCGATCGGCTGGCCTGACGGGCAACGAGGCCAGCGGCGGCTGCCCGCCTGGACGGCTGTCGTGCGTGCTGACGCCGCGGACCGCAGGATGGTGCAGTGTCCACCACCGTCCTGTGGTTCCGCCGGGACCTCCGCCTCGCCGACAATCCCGCCCTGCGCGTGGCGGTCGACCATGCCGACCAGGTGGTGCCGCTGTTCGTGTTCGACCCGCACCTGTGGAACGCTGCAGGTCCCGCCCGCCGGGCGTACCTGATCCGCAGCCTCGCCGACCTCGGTGACCGGATCGGTGCGCTGCATTACCGCTGCGGCACGCCGGCAGACGAGGTGCTGGCGGTGGCCCGCGCCGCTGGGGCCGACACGGTCCACGTCGCCGCCGACTTCGGCCCGTACGGCAGTGTCCGCGACGCCGAGGTGGAACAGGTTCTGTCCGAGCACGGCATCGCGTTGCAGCGAACCGGCTCCCCGTACGCGGTGGCACCGGGACGGATCACCAAACAGGACGGCACGGCGTACCAGGTCTTCACGCCCTTCTCGCGTGCCTGGGCCGAACACGGTTGGCGAGACCCGGTCCCTGCCCCGCGCGACGTCGACTGGACGACGGCATCGGGCTCCACGGGCCTTCCGAAGGCTCCCGTCCCCGACGACGTCCGCCTGCCGGCGACCGGCGAGGCAGCCGCACGACGCCAGTGGCGCAGGTTCGTGGACGAACACCTCAGCGAGTACGACACGGTGCGGGACCGCCCGGATCTCGACCGGACGTCGCACATGTCGGTGCACCTGAAGTGGGGGGAGATCCACCCGCGCACGATGCTCGCCGACATCGCCGCCTCCGGCGCCGGCAAGGGCCAGCAGACCTACCGCAGCGAGCTGGCCTGGCGGGAGTTCTACGCCGACGTGCTGTGGTGGCAACCGGCGTCGGCGCGCGACTACCTGAGACCGGCGTACGCGAGGATGGCCTACGACCGGCCGGGCAAGGACTTCCTGGCCTGGACGCAGGGCCGCACCGGCTTCCCCATCGTCGACGCGGGCATGCGTCAGCTCGCGGCGGAGGGCTGGATGCACAACCGACTGCGGATGATCGTGGCCAGCTTCCTGGTCAAGGACCTGCACATCGAGTGGCAGCACGGGGCACGACACTTCATGACCCACCTCGTCGACGGGGACCTGGCCTCCAACCAGCACGGCTGGCAGTGGGTGGCAGGCTCCGGCACCGACGCCGCCCCGTACTTCCGGGTGTTCAACCCGGTCACCCAAGGCGTCAAGTTCGACCCCGAGGGCACGTACGTCCGGCGTTACGTCGAGGAGCTGCGTCACGTCGAGGGTCGGCAGGCGCACGAGCCGTGGGACCTGCCCGGCGGACTGCCCCGCGGTTACGCCGGCCGGATCGTCGACCACGCCGAGGAGCGCACGGAGGCGCTGCGGCGCCACGGGGAGATCTGACATGGGCGACGGCGAGGGTACGGTGATCATCGCGCACCGGTTCCGTGGCCCGGCGGGGTCGGGGAACGGCGGCTGGACAGCAGGCCGACTGGCCACCTCGTACGCGCGCGGTGCCGACCGCGCCGGTGCCGTCGAGGTGACGCTGCACACCCCGCCGCCGCTGGAAAGGGAGCTCACGCTGCGCCGTGACGGTGACGCGCTCGCGCTGCTCGACGGTGAGGTACTCGTGGCCCGTGCGGCGGGCGGTGAGACGCCGCCGCTGGTGGACCGGGTCGATCTCGTCACGGCGCAGGCGGCCGAGCAGCAGTACGCCGGCCTGCAGGACCACCCGTTCCCGGAGTGCTTCGTGTGCGGTCCGGCGCGCTCGCCCGGCGACGGGCTGCGGCTGCTCCCCGGCCGGACCGGTGACGGTGCGACGGCCTGCACGTGGACACCGCAGGATGCGTCCGACCCCGCCTACGTCTGGTCCGCCCTGGACTGCCCCGGCGGCTGGACGTCGGACATCACCGGTCGGTCGATGGTCCTCGGTCGGATGACGGCACAGATCGAGGCGGTGCCCGTGCCGGGCGGGGTGCACGTGGTGGTCGGACGGCACCTTGGGACCGCCGGGCGCAAGACGCGTACCGCATGCACGCTGTACGACCCGAACGGCCGGGTGGTGGGGCGAGCAAAGCACCTGTGGATCGCGATCGACCCGGACTCCTTCGGCTGAGCCGTCCAATCCGTGGAGCGGCGACTGCGGTGTGACCGGGTGCGGGTAGCGTCGAGCGCCACGTCCACGCACGAAGGGTCCGCATGTCCTCCGCAGCATCCGCCGGACCCTGGTGGCGGCACGCCGTCTGCTACCAGATCTACGTCCGGAGCTTCGCCGACTCCGACGGTGACGGGGTAGGGGACCTCGCCGGCATCACCTCCCGGCTGCCTTACCTCGCCGAGCTCGGGGTCGACGCGATCTGGCTGACGCCGTTCTACCGCTCGCCACAGGCCGACCACGGCTACGACGTCGCGGACTACCGCGACGTGGACCCCCTCTTCGGTGACCTCGCCGACTTCGACACGATGCTGCACATAGCCCACGAGCACAGCCTGAAGGTCATCGTGGACGTGGTGCCCAACCACTCCTCCGACGGGCATGCCTGGTTCCGCGCCGCGTTGAGCGCCGACCCGGACAGTCCGGAGCGGGCACGGTACGTCTTCCGCGACGGTCGTGGCGACCAACCGCCGAACAACTGGCCCTCGGTGTTCGGCGGTCCGGCGTGGACGCAGGTGCCCGACGGCCAGTGGTACCTCCACCTGTTCGACACCGGGCAGCCGGACTTCGACTGGGACAACCCCGACGTCGGGGACGAGTTCGAATCAGTGCTGCGATTCTGGCTGGACCGCGGGGTCGACGGCTTCCGGGTCGACGTGGCGCACGGCATGGTCAAGGAACCGGGTCTGCCAGACCTGCTCGAACCCGTCGGCGCCGGCGACCTCGAGGCAGCGATGTCGGACACCGTGCGCCCGTACTGGGACCAGCCCGGCGTGCACGAGGTCTACCGCCGGTGGAACCGGGTGCTCGCCGACTACCCGGGCGACCGGATGGCGATCGGCGAGGCCTGGGTGGTCGACGCCGCGGCGATGGCGCAGTACGTCCGAGCCGACGAGATGCAGCAGGTCTTCAACTTCCACTGGCTCGAGGCGCCGTGGTCGGCCGCGGCCTTTCGCACGGTCATCGCCGAGACGTACGCGGCTGTCGACCCGGTGGGGGCGACACCGACGTGGGTGTTGTCCAACCACGACGTCACCCGCGTCGTGACCCGGTACGGCGGCGGTGACGTCGGCCGGTCGCGGGCCCGTGCTGCCGCGCTGGCAGAGCTGGCACTGCCCGGCTCGGCGTACGTCTACCAGGGCGAGGAACTGGGGCTGGAGCAGGTGGACGTCCCGGAGCAGGCGCGCACCGACCCCTCGTGGTTCCGCGGCTCAGGCCCGGGCCGCGACGGCTGCCGGGTGCCGATGCCGTGGACGGGGAACCGTCCGCCGTACGGCTTCAGCCCCGACGGGGTGGCGAGCTGGCTGCCGATGCCGCCGGACTGGGACTCCCTCTCGGTGGCCCACCAGAGCGACGACCCGGACTCGACGCTGACGTTCTACCGGCGGGCGCTGGCGGTGCGCCGCGAGCTGCTCGGCAGGCTGAGCGACCAGCTCGAGGTGATCGACCGCGGCGAGGACGTGCTCGTTCTCTCGCGTGCCGGTGAACCTGCCCTGGTGTGCGTGGTCAACTGCGGGACCGTCGGCGCTGCGGTGGTTGACCTCGGTGCGCCCCTGTTGACCAGCGAGGCCGCGGCGGTCGCGGACGGCATGCTTGCGCCGGGCACGGCGGCCTGGTTCCGCGCCTGATGCTGCTGCGGTCTACCAGGGTCCCTTGGTGAACCGCACCTCCCATGGGATGCAACCCATGGGGGGTGACAACTTGCCATGGGCAGTCGCAGTGCCAGGCTGTCGACATGGGATCCGTCACGATCCGCCCGTACGTCGCCCGCGACCGTGCAGCGGTCCTGGACCTCGCGCCCCGACTCGCCGAAGGCGTCGCCGCATGGCGGGACCCGGAAGCGGTGGCTGCGCAGGTCGTCGACTGGGTCCGTACCTCGCTCGACGAGCACGACACCGACGGCCACCTCATGCTGGTGGCCATGGCCGAGAGCGACGACGAGCTCGTCGGGTTCGCCTCGGCCGTACGACGTCACCACTGGTCGGGTTCCCAGGACGCCTACATCGGTGAGCTCGTGGTCGGCTCGGGCAGTGAGGGGCTCGGCGTCGGGCGCCGACTCGTCGAGGCCGTCACGCAGTGGGCTCACGACGAAGGGCTGTCGGCGGTGACCCTCGAGACCGGGGCGGCGAACGCTCGGGCACGGGGCTTCTACGCCGCCTTGGGGTTCGCCGAGGAGGACGTACGCCTGGCCCTGCCGCTGACCTGACCACACCGGACTGCCCATGGCATGTTGTCACATCCCACGGGACGCAACCCGTGGGCAGTGCGGTTCACCAAGGGACCCTGGTAAACCGCAGTCGGCCCGCACGGTTGCGAATGAGGTTGTACGCGCCCGCACGGGGCCGTAGCGTTCCGGGTACACGGGAAGGAGGTGGTCCGATCAATGCATAGCGAGAGGACGAGTGAGGTGGCTGTCCGCTAGCCACGTCTGCGTCGGTCACACTGCCGCGACCGCGGTAGCGAAGCCCAGGCAGTCACCCGACCCGCAGGGGGCCGAGCCACGTCCGTTCGGCCGCGGACTCCGTCCCGGAGGGCCGCAACCCTGCGGGTCGTCCCTGTCCGACGGCATGCACCAACAACTCAGGGCGCGAGCCGCTCGCGGGTCCAGGCGCCCCCGTGTGGCTTGTCAACCGCCCGGGTGAAGCGGATCCGGTCGTGCAGCCGGCTCGGTCGGCCCTGCCAGAACTCCACGAGGTGCGGCGTCACCTGCCAGCCTCCCCAGTGCGGCGGTCGCGGGACCGGGTGCCCCTCGGGGAACCGCGCCTGCACTTCCTCGAACATCCCGTCGAGCTCGTCGCGGCCGGCGATCACCTGCGACTGCGGTGACGCCCAGGCCCCCAGCTGCGACCCGCGTGGTCGGCTCGCGAAGTAGGCGTCGGACTCCTCCGTGCTCACTTTGCTCGCGGCGCCCTCCACCCGTACCTGACGGTGCAGCGGGTGCCACGGCAGCACGAGCGCACAGGACGGGTTGGCGACGAGCTCGCGGGACTTGCACGAGCGGTAGTTGGTGAAGAACACCAGGCAGCGGACGTCGAGGCCCTTCAGCAGCACCATCCGCGTCGCGGGCGCACCACTGGGGCCGAGCGTGGACAGCGTCATCGCATTGGGTTCGTGCATCCCCGAGGCGACTGCCTGGGCCAGCCAGCTTTCGAGCAGCGGGTACGGGTCGTCGCCAGCTGTGGACTCGTCCAGACCGGTGTCGGCGTACTCCGTCCGCAGCCGTGCCAGTGCGTCGCGATCCATGCCCGCGAGGCTAATGGTTCGCGCCGCGCTCGGCCGTCTAGCCTGGAGCCCGCTGACAGCGTCGTCAGGTCGCACCGATCCGAACCCGATCCAGGAAGGATTCCATGACCGACGTCACGACCGACCGCACGTCTGGCGCGCCTCCCGCCATCACGATCCCGGCCCACTTGCTCCCAGCCGACGGGCGCTTCGGTGCGGGACCGTCCAAGGTCCGGCCCGCTGCGTTGCAGGCGCTGGCCGCCACCGGTACGTCGCTGTTGGGCACCTCGCACCGCCAGGCTCCGGTGAAAGACACGGTGGCCCGCGTGCGAGCGGGCCTGCGCGAGCTGTTCAGACTTCCGGACGGCTACCAGGTGGTGCTGGGCAACGGTGGTGCCACCGCCTTCTGGGACATCGCCACCTTGGGGCTCATCCGTGAGCGCAGTCAGCACCTGAGCTTCGGCGAGTTCTCGTCGAAGTTCGCGACGGCCGTGACCGGTGCACCGTTCCTCGGCCATCCCACGGTTGTGACGTCCGAGCCGGGCACCCGCCCTCAGACGTACGCCGAGGCCGACGTGGACGTGTACGCCTGGGCTCACAACGAGACCTCGACGGGCGTGATGGCGCCGGTACGACGGGTCGAGGACGCCACCGACGACGCACTGGTGCTCGTGGACGCCACGTCCGGCGCGGGCGGCCTGCCGGTGGACATCCGCGAGGTCGACGCCTACTACTTCGCGCCGCAGAAGTGCTTCTCCTCCGATGGCGGCCTCTGGATCGCGCTGCTGTCACCCGCCGCCCTGGAACGGGCAGCCCAGCTGGCCACGACGGACCGCTGGGTGCCGGCGTTCCTGGACCTGCCCACCGCGATCGACAACTCGAGCAAGGACCAGACGTACAACACGCCCTCGGTGGCGACGCTGTTCCTGCTGGCCGAGCAGCTCGACTGGTTCAACAGCCACGGCGGCCTGGACTGGGCCGTCGCGCGTACCAGCGACTCCTCGTCGCGGCTGTACACCTGGGCGGAGAGCACGCCGTACGCGACGCCGTACGTGAGCGACCCGGCGGACCGCTCCCTGGTGGTTGGCACCGTCGATTTCGACGAGTCCGTGGATGCCGCAGCGGTGGCCGCGACGCTGCGTGCCAACGGCGTGGTGGACGTGGAGCCCTACCGCAAGCTCGGTCGCAACCAGCTGCGGGTGGCGATGTTCCCTGCGATCGACCCGGCCGACGTCGAGGCGCTGACCGCCTCCATCGAGTATGTCGTGCAGGTGCAGGTCGGCTGAGGAGGTGGGGCCCCCGCACCGGCTCGCCCAAGGACGATGCGGGGACCACCGGCGACACCGTACCACCGTTTAGGGCAGCCTTACCTAACGCCGCCGCCGGTGCACGATCGACCAGAGCAGTCCCAGCACGATCAGCAGTCCGGTGGACCCGACAACGGCCGCGACCGGGCTGACACCGTCGTCGGTCGCCGTCGGGGACACCGGGCGTTCGACGTCGCGACCGACTGCCTCGGCCGGCACCGGATGCAGCTCGCGCCAGATCTCACCGGGGATACGGACCCGCTGGATCGGCGAGGGGAGACCCTCGGTCCCGACGTACATGATCGGGCCGCCGTCGATGACCGCCAGTGACTCACCCTGGCGCTGCGGCGGCAGCTGGACCTCGCCGACCTCCTCCCACCCGGGCATCGCGTACACGACGGCGCCGCCGTAGGTCCGCAGCACGACCCCGGAGCCGTCCGGCAGGTAGGCGCCATCGGTCACCAGACCCGGGACGCCCACGCCGGCGACCGGACGCGACACGGCCGGGCGTCCCTCGCGCAGCTCTGGCAGCCGCCGGACCTCTCCACCCAGCAGGCCCTTGGTGACCAGGTACGTCGTGCCGCTCGCGGGGTCGATCAGCAGGGTTTCGACGTTCTGCGGCCCGCCGCCGTGCCGGATCGGGTACGTCTGCACGGTCGTCGTGACGTCACCCCGCCGGGGTTGGTCCAACGCGTGCAGGGCGAGGTCGCGCCGCTGCGCCGCGTTGTCACCGACGTCGGCGACGTAGAGCCGGTCGTCCGCACCGATCGCCAGGGCCTCGACGTCGACGACGTCGACTCCGCCCAGCGTGGTGAGGCCAACCACGTCCCCGCTCGCCAGCTCGATCACGTACACGTAGGGCCTGTCACCGGAGTCGTTGACGGTGTACGCGAGACGCGGGTCGACGGTGCTCTGCACCAGCGCACTGGACTCCGGGATGCGCTCGTCGGTGATCGTAGCGACGTCGTCGTCCCTGTCGGCCGCCTGGGTGGGTGCACCCGCCAGCCAGGTCAGCAGGGCAGCGGCGATCGCGACTCGTACTGTCACGCGGGGTGCTCGAGCAGCTCGGCCAGACGAGGCGTCACCGACCACTGCTCGACGAAGCGGGCGTACTCGCCTGAACCGGCCCGGCGCGCGGCTGGGTCGTCGACGCGGATCGCCCGCAGCAGCGTGTTGCGCGGGGTGTGCTGTGAGCCGACGAACTCCACGACGTCGACCCGGTAACCCGACCGGCGCAACAACGAGGCCCGCACCGCGTCGGTGAGCACGTCGGCCAGCCGCTCGCGCAGGATGCCGTGGCGGGTCACCATCGTCATGGGCTCCGGGGTCACGGTGGCCTTGAGGCGTCGCTGCAGGTCGTGGTGGCAGCACGGCGCGGACAGGATCAGCGGCGCCCTCCAATGCACGGCGAGCGCGAGCGCGTCGTCGGTCGCGGTGTCGCAGGCGTGCAGGGCGAGCACCACATCGGGTGCCGTGGCTGCCCCGTGCGCCCCGGCGATGTCGGCACGCTCGAAGCTGACCTGCTCGGACCACCCGAGCTCGGCGGCCAGTGCGGAGTTGTGCTGGCGAGCCTGCTCTTTGACGTCGACCCCGACCAGCTGGACGGGCAGGCCACGCACCTGCGAGAGCAGGTGATGCGCGGCGAAGGTGAGGTAGGCGTTGCCGCAGCCGAGGTCGACGACCTGCAGCGCCCGCTCGTGCGTCGGCATCGGAAGCGCACCCGCGGCGCAGGCGGCGTCGACCGCGTCCGCGAGGCGCCGGCAGAACTCCTCGACCTGCCGGAACTTCGCCTGCCTGCTCGGCTTGACCCGACCCGACTCGTCGGTGATGCCGACGGCGCGCAGGTACGGCGCGGAGGTGTCCAGGACGTGCTGCTTGCGACGGTCGTGACGATGATCCGGGCCGGCTGCCAGAGCGTCCGGTGCCTGCTCGACCGGGTGACGGTGCACCACACCGGACCCCTTGCGGGTGACCTGCAGGCCGAGGCGCTCCTGCGTCGTGGTGACCGACCATGACCCGAACGGCTCGGCCAGCAGCGTATCGACCGCGGACGCGGCTTCACCACCGAGGCGGTGGTTGTGGGTGAAGGACTGCGTGTCGTCGTAGGCGACGACCTGCAGGTGCGCGCCCGAGGACAGCTCTACCGGTCTCAGCTCGACCCGCCGCCACGGCACCTGCCGGCCTCTGCGGCGGCCGGAGGCGACAGCACCGACGAACGTGGCTTCGTCCAGCAGTGCCGCACGGAGGTCACCGAGGGCATCGGCGAGCGGGTCAGCAGCGGTGGGGGTCACCTCTCCAGCCTGCCAGAGCCGATCAGTGCTGGATCCCTCGTTCAGCCGACCAGGCCGGCAATCGCCACGACGACGAGCAGCGCCACCAGCAGGGTCGGGATGATCAGTCGGCGCCAGCGCGGGTGCACGGGAGCACGCTACCGCCGCTGCCTCGGCCTTCAACCGAAGGAGTGCTCGCCGAGCAGCTCGTAGTACGGCTGTCCGTCGGCGCCGGGTCGCGACCACAGGATCGCGACCGAGTCGGCCTGCCACGCCGGACCCGTAGTCACCCAGCTCTGCGACCAGGTCGCTCATGTTCATGTCGGCCTCGGACCGGGCGATCGGCATTCTGGACCGGAAGCTGCGACGGTCCAGGATCCATCCGCGGCCCTTCACCGCCTCGACGCCGTCGAGGTAGAACTTGACCAGGCCGTCGTTGCGACGCGAACAGGCGCATGACGCCGTCCAGGTGCCCGCAGTCGTTGAGCGACAGAGTCCCGAAGTAGGTGAGGTAAGGGGACGCGACCCCGGCAGACGCCGTGCGGCACGCGAATCGGCCGAACGGCGGCTGCCGGCGGTCAGCCAGTGGCTTCAGCCACGCGGCGGCGCAACGCGTGCGCGACCTCCTCGTCACCGGCCAGGGCCAGCCCCTCGTGGCCACCGCGTCCCCAGAGCCACACGAACACGGCATCCGGCTCGCCCGCCACCTCGACCGCGACGTCTCCGGTGGCCCCCTCGACGACATCGACGCGTTCGGCGTCCAGAGTGACGGTCCACGAACGCCCGGCGGAGCTGATCCGGACGACGGCGTCGACAGGCTCGGCGGTGCCGTGCTCGGCCCACTCGTCACCCGCGAGCATCGCGACCAGCAGCTCGTCGATGCCGTCGAGGGCGAGCGCCGAGTCGACGGGGGTCACCACCTCGTGCGCGAGCTCGACGTCGACGCGGTGCACGGCCGTCTCCAGTGCCATGCGGCGCATCCAGAATGCGACGGTTTGCTCGGGCGGCCACCAGGTGTGGCTCGGGTCGGCGGGGCCGTGGGCGGCGAACATCGCGAGCAGCTCGGCGGTGGCCTCGTCGAAGAGCTCCAGCGGTGCGCGTTCGGAGTGCTCGGGTGGCGGCCACGGGTCGGGGTTGCGTTGCAGCGTGGTGCAGGCGACCTTGTGCAGGTAGACCTCCGCGGTGTGCTGCACGACGTCGGCGACGTTCCAGCCCGGGCAGTTCGGGACCGGCGGTTCGAGGCCCGTGGACGCGACCTCGCGCAGTCTCGCGGCATCGGCGGCCACCAGCCGGATGTACTCGGAGAAGTCGAGCCACCCGCTGCGGTCCGACGGCAGCTCCCACGGGTTCGGTGTGCGCAGATCGTTCATCCGTCCACCCTGGCATACACTACCGACAACCTGTTCGGCGTAGCCCTCATGCCCGAGCGGTCACGGTGAGCGCGAACCGCTGGTTCTCGTCCTGCGAGATCACCGAGCCGGTGTGGCGCAGGTAGAGCAGCAGGCTGACGGCGAGCCCCGCCAACGTGATCACACCGCCACCGATGAGGGTCCAGCGAGCTCCCAGCACCTCGCCGATCAGCCCGATCAGGGGCGCCCCGATCGGTGTGCCGCCCATGAAGATCATCAGGTACAGCGCCGCCACCCGGCCCCGCATCTCCGGCGCGACGGTGAGCTGGATCGTGGCGTTGGCCGTGGTGACCATCGTCAGCGCGAACAGCCCGGCGAACGGCAGCACCGCCGCGTACGTCCAGTAGGTCGGCATCAGGCCCATGGTGATCAGCAGCACCGAGAACACGCCCGCACCGCCCACCACCGTCCGTACCCTCGGGGCTGCCCGGCGGGCGGCGACCAAGGCACCGGTGAGCGAACCGACGGCCATGAACGACCCGAGCACGCCGTACTCACTGACCCCCTTGCCGAACACCTCGGTGGCCATCAGCGCCGATGTCATCTGGAAGTTCATGCCGAAGGTGCCCACGAAGAAGACGGTGGCCAGCACCAGCATCAGGTCCGGCCGGCCGCGGACGTACGTGATGCCCACCCGGATCCCCCCGCGCCCTCGTTCCGCCGGGGTGGACGGGCGCAGCAGCGTGGTGTCGAGCCGCAGCAGCGAGGCGATCACTGCGACGTAGCTCACCGCGTTGATCAAGATCGCCCACCCGGTGGCCTCCACCCCCGAGCCCAGTGCGGCGATCAGGAAGCCGGCAGCGGCCGGGCCCACGATGCGCGCGGAGTTGAACGAGGCGGAGTTCAGGCCGACCGCGTTCGCCAGGTCCTTCTGGCCGACCATCTCCACCACGAAGGACTGACGTACGGGTGCGTCGAAGGCGGTCCCGACGCCGAAGACGAAGGCCAGGACGTACGCGTGCCACAGCTGGACCGTGCCGGTCACCGCGAGGGTGCCGAGCAGCGCCGCCGGGGCGGCCATCATCAGCTGGGTGACGATCATGACCTTGCGCTTGGCGAACCGGTCGGCCACCAGACCGCCGACCGGCGAGAGCAGCAGCATGGGCAGGAACTGCAGCCCGGTGACGATGCCCAGGGCGGTGGCGCTGTTGTCGGTCAGCTGCAGGACAAGCCAGTCCTGCGCGACCCGCTGCATCCAGGTGCCGATGTTGGACACCACGGCACCACCGGCGTAGATCCGGTAGTTGCGGATCCGCAGCGAGCTGAACGTCGGGCTCATGCCTGCCCCAACCGCTCGAGGACCACAGCAGCCGAACCCAACACCTCCCGGTCCTCGTCGGTCAGCTCCTCGAGGCGACGGTGCAGCCACGCGTCGCGGCGGTCCCGCTCGGCGTCGAGGGTCACGTTGCCGGCGTCGGACACGTGCAGCAGCACCTGGCGACGGTCGTCGGGGTCGGGCACCCGGCGGATCATCCCGAGCTCGTCGAGGCAGTTGATGGTGCGGTTCATCGACGGCGGCTGAACGCGTTCGTACGCGGCCAGCGCGCTCAAGGTCAGCGCGCCGTTGCGCCGCATGGTTCCCAGGGCGGACAACTGGTTCGGGGTCAGGTCGCTGTGCCGCTCGGTCCGCAACCGCCGCGACAGCCGCACGATGGAGGACGCCAGCGCGCTGGCGAGTTCCGCGTCCGTACGCGCGAGGTTCTGGGATCGGACGGGCATACCGTCAGCATAACTCATTACCCATGCTAACGACCATCCAGTGTCAGATATTTCCCACTCCACCCCCCGTCAGCCGGCGCCGAGCCAGCCGGAGATCGGGTCGATCGCGAAGTACACGACGAACAGCACGGCCACCACCCACAGCAGTGGGTGCACCACACCGGCGCGACCTCGTACCACCTTGAGCAGGACGTACACGATGAAGCCGGCGCCGATGCCGGCGCTGATCGAGTACGTGAACGGCATCAGCGCCACGGTCAAGAAGGCCGGGATCGCGCTCTCGAGGTCGTCCCAGTCGATGTTGCGGACTTGGGTCATCATCAGGAGCCGACGAGCACCAGGGCCGGCGTCGCGGCCTCGTTGGGGATCACCTCGACCAGCGGCGTGGCCACGGTGGCGAGCAGGAACAGCACGCCGGTCACGACGCTGGCCAGGCCCGTCCGGGCCCCCTCACCGACACCGGAGGCCGACTCGATGTAGGACGTGTTGCTCGAGGTCGAGGCGGCGCCGCCGGCGGCTGCGGCGAGCGAGTCCACCACCAGGATCCGGGCGGTGTTGGGCGGCGTGCCGTCCTCGTCGTTAAGCCCGGCCTCCGCGCCGATGGCGGTCATCGTGCCCATCGTGTCGAAGAAGTCGGCCAGCAGCAGCGTGAAGACCAGCAGCACCACGGCGATGAAGGACAACCGCTCGAGGGAGCCGAACAGCGAGAACTCCCCCAGCAGAGCGAAGTCGGGGGTGCGGACGACGGCGTCGGGCATGCCCGGAACGCCGAGGTTCCAGCCGGTCGGGTTGACGGTGCCGTCGTCGGCGAACGTCGGGCCGACCTCCGCGACCGCCTCGACGACGATCGTGACGACCGTGGCGACCGCGATGCCGATGAGGATCGCACCGCGCACCCGGCGTACGTACCGGGTGAACATCACCAGCAGTCCGACGCAGAACACGACCGCCGGCCATCCGACCAGGACGTTGTCCACCCCCAGGCCGACCGGCGGGGCGGGTTGCATCGTCGCACGTACGATCCCGGCGTCGACCAGCCCGATGAGCGATGAACAGGCCGATGCCGACCGAGATGGCAGTCTTCAGCTGTGTGGGCACGGCGTTGAACACCGCGGTGCGGAACCCGGTCAGCACCAGCACCAGGATGATCAGCCCCTCCAGGACGACCAGTCCCATCGCATCGGCCCAGGCCATCTGCGGCACGATCGTGTACGCAACGAACGCGTTGAGGCCCAGGCCGGCCGCCAGCGCGAGCGGGAAGTTGGCGACCAGGCCCATCAGGATGCTCAGCACACCGGCGACCAGTGCCGTGGCGGCCGCGACCCTGACGAACGCGGTGTCGGGGTCATCGCCGATGACGTTGCCGTCGATGTCCAGGCCGCCGGTGAGGATGATCGGGTTGAGCACGATGATGTAGGCCATCGTGAAGAACGTCACGAGGCCGCCCCGTACCTCGCGGCCGACAGTCGAGCCGCGAGCGGTGATCGAGAAGAACCGGTCCAGCCCGTTCGGAGCGGACGCGGACGTAGCGGATCCGGGCTGCCGTGTGCTCATGTCGCTCCCAGACGTCTGTGCGGTGAGCTCGCCGTCCTGCATCCTCGTCGGCGCGTACGGCACAATGCCATAGCCTGACCCACGTGACCGACTCGTCTGGTAGGCGCGACCAGTTCGGCCCGCGTGAGCGGGCACGTCGTGAGCGCATCGTGCGTCGCCACGAGCTGGGCCGCCCCGACGTCACCGAGCACGAGATCGGTCAACGGACCTACCTCGTGGCCGAGGTGGAACCCCTCGACGTCGACGGGGTCCGGACCATGATCGTCGGATCCGTCCTGTGGGCCGTTGCCCTGGTCGCCATGCTGCCGTTCATCGGGACGCTACGCGACAACGGTCGACTGACCTGGCTGTGGATCTGCCTGGCCGGGCTCGGTCTCGGGCTCGTCGGCGTGGAGTACTGCCGCCGTCGACGCAAGGCGCTGCTGCTGGACCCGAGCCGGCGACGTACCGAGGCCAGCGCCCTGGGCGCCGCAGGGGTCTGAACCGGCTGTGGTCGCGGACGCTCAGAGCGGCTCGATCTCGTCCGATCCGACCGTGTCGAACACCGGCGAAGACAACTCGGGTGGCAGCTGGGACTTCTTCAGCGTCGTCTCAGAGTGGCCTCCGCAGCCGTGGTCCAGCGCGACGACACGCCCGTCGTCGGGAACTCCGCCGTTGGCGCAGACCCCGAACACCGACGCGAGCGGCCCGGCCAGTCGCTGCAGGAAACCGCAGTCACGACAGCGCCCGGGAGCGGCGACCGCAACGGCGGCCTCGGGTCCGCCGGGACCCTCGAACCAGCGCTCGGCCGCCTCGTCCCGTCCCCACATCGACAGCACACGCACCCGGCCGAGCCCGAGCTCGTCGGCGACCTGACGCGCCGGCCGGTCGTCCAGCAACGGGTCGGTGAACTCGTCCCCGACGAACCAGGCCGGCGCCAGCCGCAGGTCGTCCTCCTCAGGGATCAGCAGGTCCCCCGGCCCGACGTCTTCGGGCTGCACACGTTCGAGGTAGGGCACCCACTCCGGCGCCACGATGGCGTCCGGTCCCGGCAGCAGCACCACCTCGTCGACCGTCACCCTCTTCTGCCGGGAGGCTCGGGTCAGAACCACCGACCAGCGCCACCCCCGATAGCCCGGACGGGTGCAGTCGAAGGTGTGGCTGACCACGCGCTCGCCCTCGTTCTGATGACCGAGATGCTCTCCGACGTCCGCGCTGCCGACCGCATCCACGACTGCCTCGAGCGCCACATCGACGGCATTCGCCAGCGCGGCGTCAGGTCGGGGCTTGCGGCTGGCCCGCGTGGGCGTCGTCTGCGAGGTGGGGGTGGTCACGTCGCCGATCATCCCTCATGTCGGGGCCTCCACCCAACCGGACGACGAAGGAGCGGCCTCCCCCTTCCACCTGCCCGTGGCAGGGTGCAGGCTGTTTTCAGGAGCGAGCGAGAGGAGCGACCATGCAGGCTGCCGTGGGAGACCGACTGCACGTGCGCGGCAAGGTGGTGGGTCAGGCCGACCGACTGGCCGAGATCATCGAGGTCCGCGGCGAGGACGGGTCGCCGCCGTACCTCGTGCGCCACGAGGACGGGCACGAGGCGCTGGTGTATCCGGGGCCAGACGCCTCGGTGGAGCACCCCGACGAGCCGTAGGGTCCTGCTGACCTGCGACCCGGTGGGGCAGGATGGTCCGGTGCCCCATCCCGACGACCCGTACGCCTCGCAGCGCCTGCCGAGCAAGGGCGCCAAGGCAGTCCGCGCAGCCCGTACGACCGGGCGCGCTGCCAAGGTCACCGGGGTGGCGACCGGACGGCTCGCCCAGCACAGCGTGCGCAAGGCGCGCCAGCTGACCCACGCCCACGGCGCTGGTGAGAGCGGGATGTCGCGACTGCTGGAGCTGCACGCCTTCAACACCGCAGGCGACGCCGCCGTCGCGGTGGCGCTGGCCGGGACCCTGTTCTTCCAGGTGCCCGACGGCGAGGCCCGAGGCCAGGTGGCACTCTTCCTCGGGCTGACGATGCTGCCGTTCGCCATCGTGGCACCACTGATCGGCCCGTTCCTGGACCGGTTCCGTCGAGGCCGTCGATGGGCGATCGGCTCCACCATGGCCATCCGGGCCTTCTGCTGCTGGGCGCTGGCCGGTGCCGTCGCCACCGATTCAGTCTGGCTGTTCCCGGCCGCGCTCGGTGTCCTGGTGTCCTCCAAGGCGTACGGCGTCACCCGTGCCTCGGCGGTGCCTCGGGTGCTGCCCGAGAACTTCACGCTGGTCAAGGCCAACTCGCGCATTTCTCTGACCGGCACCGCCGGCGCGGCCATCTCCGCGCCGCTGGCACTGGGATTCGCCCAGTTCGGCGGTCAGTGGGCGCTGCGCTACGCGTTCGCACTGTTCGTGGTGGCCACGATCCTGGCCGTGCTGCTGCCGGCGAGGGTGGACTCTTCCGAGGGAGAGGAGCAGGTAGCCCTGTCCCAGCTCGGCACCGGCAGCCGCCGTGGCATCCCGACCTCGGTGGTAGCCGCCCTGCGCTGCAACGCCGGCCTGCGGTTTCTCTCCGGCTTCCTCACCCTGTTCATGGCGTTCCTACTGCGGCAGTACCCTTTCCCCGGCTGGGAGGACCGGTACACCCTGCTGCTCGCGATGGTGGTCGGCGCGGCCGGGCTCGGCAACACCCTCGGCATGCTGCTCGCATCGGTGCTCAAGGTGGTCAGGCCGCAGGTCGTCGTCATGCTGGTGCTCGGCATCGACGTGGCCGTGCTCGTGCTCACCGCGGTGCTCTACAGCCTGCCGATGGCTGTCGCGTTCGGCCTCACCGTCGGCATCTGCCAGTCGCTGGGCAAGCTCAGCCTGGACGCCCTCATCCAGGGTGACGTCCCGGAGTCGGTACGGACCAGCGCGTTCGCCCGGTCCGAGACGCTGCTGCAGCTGTCCTGGGTGGTCGGCGGGTTCCTGGGCATCCTGGTGCCGCTGCAGCCGCCGCGGCTCGGCCTCGGGGTCGCCGCGGCCCTCCTCGTCGCGTGGCTGATCTGGGTGCTGCGCTTCGCCGCCACGGCACCGCGACTCCGACCGACGGCACGACCCGCAGCAGCCACACCCCCGGTGCCACACGGGCAGACCGACGACGACACCGCCGAGCAGCCGTACGACGACGTGGATGTCACGCGCCGCCTGCCGACGGACCCGTCGTACCGTCGCCTTGGTCCCTGAGCGCCCGCGTCAGGCCTCGAGCTGGTCGGCCAGAGCGCGCAGGATCGACGCCACCCGCGCACCGTGCCGGTCGTCGGGGTGCCGGCCCGCCCGGTAGGCGCCGCCGACGTCGTCGAGCAGCCGGATGGTGTCCTCGACCAGGACGACCATGTCCTCGGGTGACTTGCGAGCGGCCTCGCGCTGCGCCCGCACGATCGACGGCGACGGGTCCAGCACCCGCACCTGCAACGCCGAGGCGCCCTTGCGACCCTCCACAATGCCGAACTCCACCCGAGTGCCGGCCTTCAGCGTGGTGACACCGGCAGGCAGGGCGTTGGCGCGTACGTGCACGTCGCCGTCGTCGTCGCTGGACAGGAAGCCGAAGCCCTTGTCGGCGTCGTACCACTTCACCTTGCCAGTGGGCACGGTCGTTCCTCTCTCAAAGGCGGGGATGCCGCGGGTACCGGCCGGGAAGTCAGGATACGGGGACGGCACCCTGCGCTCCACCGGGTTGCCGACTGACCGTCAGGATGTGCCGGCGTGCTGGGCGCGGAGCCGGTCGAGGCGTTCGGCTGCGGGTCGGGCGCCGAGCCGGTCGAAGACGGCGCCGGCGTCGGATAGCAGCAATGCGACGTCAGCTGGCTGATCTTCGCCACGGTGGGTGAGCAGGAGTTCGGCGAGATCGAGCTGCGTCATCGCGCGTACGTACGGGAAGCCGATCCGGGTGAACGCGTCGATCGCGGCACGTAGCCGCGTCTGGACGTCGGCAACTGTCTCGGTACTGGTATCGCCGTCGTGCGAGAGCGACTCGAACAGGGTGCGGAAGCGGAGCAGCTGAGCCTGCAGATACGGCGGCGGGTCGGCCGGATCGACATCGGCAAGGTCAAGGACCGCCGCGAGCTCGTCGCCGCGACCGGTCTCACGGGCCAACTGCCAGGCGGCCTCGAGAGCCAACGGCCACAACAGCCGCGTGGATTCGTCGAACTGACCGAGGTTTGCCAGGCACTCGTGAACCATCGGCGCCGCGACCTGCACGGCGCCAGCCCAGTCCCCGCGCACCAGTGCGTCCGCAGCCCGGCCGGTCGCGACAGCACAGCGATCCTCGATGCCACCGCTGCTGGCCAACTCGGTCAGTCCCTCAAGCGCCTCGGAACTCTCGTCGGTCCGGCCACGCGCCACGTGCAGCAAGAGGAGTGGCAGGTGGGCGGCGGCACGCAGGTTCGCCTCGACGCACACCGTGATCGTCTGCTCGGCGGCCGTCTCGGCGCCGTCCCAGTCGCCTGTGAAGAACCAGACGATGGCCAGGTTGTACAGGCCCCAGGAGTGCCCGTTCAGGTCGCCGATGCTGGCGGCCAGCCGGGTGGCCCGCTCGACCTGCTCAGCGGCGCCGGGCAGATCAGCCTGGAACAGCAGATCGCCGATATTGGCTCGGACGAGTGCCTCGTCGTACGTGAGACCGTGCTTCCGGGCCACCCTGATGGCAACCTCGAACGCGGACCGAGCCGCTGCGACGTTGCCGGCTTCAGCGAGCAGGTGCCCCTTCAACGCCAACACTCTGCAGCGCATCTCGGGGATGTCGAGATCCTCGATCGCCACCAGTGCCGCATCGTTGTGGGGAGTCGCCTCCTCGATCCGCCCGAGGCTTCTCAAGGCGCGAGCCAGTACGAGCTGCACATGCACCGAGGCGGCGTCGGGGTCATGGTCGGCCAGAACGTCCTGGGCCCGCCTGAGCATCGTGACGGCCTCTTCGAGTCGTCCCAGTCGGGCCAGGCAGCGACCGTGTGGGCCGGCGAGTTCCGCCGCATCGCGGTGTCGACCGGCGGCTTCGTGTGCACCCGTGGCGCGGCAGTACAACTCGTCCGCCTCGGAGAACCGGCCGGCGGCCTCGGCCATCCGTGCCCCCTCGGCGGTGAACCGTGCCGCTGCGGCTTCGTCGGTCGTGATTCCGGCGGCAGTGAGGAATGCTGCCTGCGCCGCTACTGGGGCACCGACCCCGCGAGCACGGCGACCGGCACGGTCGAAGAAGACCGCGGCGATGTCGCGGATGCTGTCGGCGTCGTCGGCTGCCGGACCGGCCAGCAGCGCGGCATGGTAATGCGCGGCGACGACCTCGGCGACCTCCTGCCCGTCATCGCTGAAGGTAGCTCGCAGCAGCTCGGCGACGGCAAGGTGCCGGGCCCGACGTTCCCGCTTGGTCAGCGTCTCGTACGCGACGGTGCGCAGCATGGTCTGGGTGAACGCGTACTGTCCGCGGTCCGGGGACATCGGGTTGCGCCGCACAGTCAGGATCTCCTTGCGCACCAGCGCCTGCAACCTGGCATCGATGTCGGCGCGGGACGCCGGGGAGACCGCTGCGACCGCGGCCCGGGGGAAGGTGTCGCCCAGCACCGCCAGCGCCTTGACCAAGTCTCGTTCGGGCGTAGGCAGCCCGTCCAAGCGGGACGCCAGCAGTGACGCCAGTGTCGGCGGCACCTCGAGATCCCCGACGTCGCCCACCAGCACGTAGCGGCCGTCGCGCGGCAAGACCAAGTCCCGGTCGATCAACGACCGGATCGTCTCCACCGCGAACAGCGGCACCCCTTGAGCGCGTTCGGCGATCCGGGCACGCACGACGGCCGGCATCCGTGGCACCAGATCGTCCACCAGTGACTCGATGGCCTGCGTCGGCAGCGGATCCAGGTGCAGCACCGTGACCTGACGACGGCTGACCATCCATGTGGCGCGGCGGTCTGCAAGCTCGGGGCGAGCAAAGGCGAGCACGAAGATCGGCAGGTCCGCCGACCACTCGAGCAGGTGCTCGATGAAGTCCAGCAACCCGGTGTCGGCCCAGTGCAGGTCTTCGATCCGCCACACCACCGGCCCGGTGGTGGCCATGCGCTCGATGAACAGCCGCCAGCCGGCGAACAGCTCTGCCTGCGGCAGGTCGACGTCGGTGAGGCCCACGAGCACGCCGAGACGGGACAGGACGAAGTCACGTTCGGCGGGGTCCGGCACCCATCGCTCGAGCCCTTCAGCGAGCTTGCTGGCCGCGGACGACGGCACCTCGCCGTGAGCGATGTCGAAGCGTTGACGGACCAGGTCCGCCAACGCCCAGAACGCCACTCCGTCGCCGTAGGACAGGCAGCGACCGGCGTGCCACCACACACCGGTGGCCAACCCGTCGACGTACTTCTCGAACTCCCAGCCCAGTCGTGACTTTCCGATCCCGGCGATGCCGTCCACGACGACCAGCCCGACGCGCCCACCTTCCTCGGTGGCGTGGAACAGATCCTTGACCAGGGACAGCTCTCGGGTACGACCGACCAGGCTGGCTTCCAGCCCGTCTACCCGGAGCGTCCCGGCAACCCCGCTCACCACCCGCTGCGCCCGCCACAGTGTGAGTGGGTCTGGCTTGCCCTTGACTGTGTGCTCACCGGCCGCTTGATAGGAGATGGCGGCCTGGGACGCCAGTCGGGTGACCGGGTCGACCAGGACGGTTCCGGGGTCGGCGACCGACTGGACCCGGGCGGCGGTGTTCACCCGGTCCCCGCTGACCAGCCCTTCGCCGATGCTCGCCCACGCCGCGACCTGGCCAGTCACCACACCGGCGCGGGCGGCCAGATCAGCGACGTCGTTCGTACGGCCGTAGTCGCTGACGGCGGCGACCAGATCGAGCGCGGCCCGGACGGCCCGCTCGGCGTCGTCCTCCCGCGCCACCGGCGCCCCCCACACCACCATCACCGCGTCGCCGATGAACTTCTCCACCACCCCGCCGTAGCGTGCGACGATGCGGCGGGCGACGTCGAAGTAGCCCGACAGCAGGTCCCGGACGTCTTCGGGATCCTGGCCGTGCGACCAGGACGTGAAACCCACCAGGTCGACGAACAGCACCGACACTCGCCGAAGCTCCGCGCCCGTCACCGCGCCGGCTCGCACCTCGGGCAGGGTGTCGGCCTCGACCTGGACGGCCGCCTGCTCGGTGCCGTCGGTCGACCGTCCGTTGTCAGCACTGAGCCGGGAGCCGCACTCGCTGCAGTAACGCTGCCCGGTCCGGTCGGCGGTGGTGCCGCAGTCGGTGCACGTCGTGGGCAGGGGCGCGCCGCAGTCGCCGCAGAACCGTTGCCCGGCGCGAGGGTTGGTGCTGCCGCACGACCCGCAGTGCATGCTGCGCATTCAACCGCAGCCCGCGGCGACCGCAGGTCGTTTCTGTCGTTTCGGTCCTGCGTCACCGGCGAAGCTCACGCCGTACCGGACTGGCCTTCTTCGCGACGGTGACTCTGCGACAGCTCGCGCAGCGCTTCGGGGTCGACCTTGTCGCGGTCTGCCACCGCAACCACGCATGGGGTCTGCGCGGTGAGAGTCGCGGTACGGTCGACCCGCCTCAAGAATCGCCCGCTCCCCCAGCAGTCCCCCGGGGCCGATCTCAGCCAGCGCCTCGCCGTCGACGTCGACGCCCAGCACGCCGTCCAGCAGCAGGTACAGCTCGTCGGACTGCTCGCCCTGTTCGGTGAGCCGGTCACCCGGGGCGAGCCGCCTGATCTCTGGTTTAGCGCCCGCGCGCATGACGTGCCGCGAGAGCTCGCGCTCCAACGCGGACTCGACCGCACTGACCATCGCGGTCGAGTCGGCGTCTCCCCAGGGCGAGTGCCGGCCGAAGGCGCTGGCACTCCACTGGCGGTAGCCGATCGTGGCGGACTTGCTCACCAGTCGGCCCGCATCGTCGTACACACAGTGACGGGGGAACGGGCTCGCACCGGCCAGTTCGAACTCACGGCTACCGTCGGCGCGAAGCGTCAGGCCGAGAGTCGTCCATGCCAGCGGTGCTGAGAACTGGACGTACGGGGGGTGACTGACCCGTCGCGGCGCCGGAAGGCTGGTGCGTCCGCCGGCGGTCTGTTCGAAGCGCACTGCGCCGTCGCCGACAGGCTCGGCCCGTCGCCGATCGGGCAGAGCGACGGCGGCGAACGTCAGACCGCGCCCGCCCAGGCGCAGTGTCGTGGCGCCCAGGCGACCCGACCCGTCCTGCCAGTAGTCGACGACCACGCCGTCGCGCACCTCGATCCAGGCGTGTAACCGGTTGACGAACCGCGCGCGGTCTGCGGCCAGGAAGGATTCGATCTCCAGCAGGACGTCCGGCGGCGGTTCGTCGTAGTGCGCGAGCCCGACCTCGAACGGAATGCGCAACACCACACCTGTCACGGCCTCGCTCGGAATCCATGACACCGCTGTCACCGAGTCCTCGACGCGCATGCCGCCTCCTCTCCGCAGCACCCTAGACCCCTAGACCGGATCGGACGCACAGCACGACAGCGACGGTCACCAGAGCGGCAACTTCCTCTACGTCGCCCACCGCGAGCTGCGCAGCCTCGAGCACCTGCTCAAGCAGCGCATGAAGGACCTTGCGCAAGCGGGGCTGCCGGTGCCGCCCGGTCCGCTGCCGTACGTGCCGCTGGCGAACATGCAGGGCGTCGACATCGAGCGCACAGCCGTGAGGATCGCCCGCGTCACCCTGTGGATGGGCCACCGGCAGATGATCGAGCGGTACGGCGAGGCCGAGGACCCGCTGCCGCTGGTCACACCGTCAGGCATCCAGGTGGGCGACGCCCTGCGGATCCCGTGGCCGGAGACCGACTGCATCATCGGGAACCCGCCGTTCCTGGGGTCGCAGTGGGTCCGCGGTGCCTTCGGCGATGACTACCTGACGTGGCTGTCTCGCGAGTTCGGTGTTGGGATCAGAAACTTTTGCGTCTACTGGTTCCGCCGTGCGGTCGACCACCTCCGGCCGGGCCAGCGGGCCGGTCTCGTCGGCACCAATTCCGTGTCGCAGAACCGGGCCCGTTCGGCATCTTTGGAGTACGTGATCGAGCTGGGCGGTGTCAATACTGACGCGGTGTGAAGCCAGGAATGGCCCGGCGAGGCCGAGGTCCACGTGTCGCTGGTCAACTGGATCGACGAGCCGGCACCTCTGCCCGAGACCTTCACGATCGATGGCGTCGACGTCGCCGGGATCGGGCCAGATCTGCGCGACCGGATCGTCGGGGCGTGGACGCCCCTGGTGCTCGCGGCCAGCAGGGGCCGCTGCTTCCAGGGGCCGATACCGGTCGGTGCCGGCTTCATCGTGAGCGCTGCGGAGGCGGACGCCCAGAACGATCGTGATCTCGTGGCCCGGCTCACCGACCTGAATCGCCAGATCAGCACCGGCGAGCGCCCGTACCAGCCCTTCGACTGAGCGACCAGCGCCCTCAACCCTCACCCGAACCGGCGACGCCGTCCCGTTCGCTCGCTGCGAGCGGTGGCCGCCCCCGGGCCGTCTGGCGCACCTGCCTCGCCGACGCATGCTGCCCCCCGTCGGCGAACCGTACGTCGACCGACTCGAAGCCCTTGGTGCGCTGGGCGGCGGCGTAGGAGGCGTACGCCTTGCGGTCGGCCGCGGTCAGGTCGACGTTGTCGGTGAACGGGGTCAGCAGCGCCCTGGGGTAGAGCCCGACCTTGCGCACGACGTTGACCTCGACGCACAGCACCACAGCGACGGTAACCAGGAACAGCCAGCCGAGCAGCCCGAGCACCAGGGCGAACACGGCGTTAGGGGCACTGGTCTGGTTGACGATGGTGCCCACGATCATGTTGCCCACCAGCTGCAGCAGGAACCACAGGATCGCCACCGCGATGGCGCCCGGGGCAACGTCGCGCAGCGTGAGCTCGCGGCTGGTGGCCAACCGGAAGATGAAGGCGAAGACGCCCGCCGTGACGACGACCGTGGCGATCGCGACCAGCCCCCGCAACACGACGTTGAGGTCGGCTCCGAGCATGTCGGTGTTGCTGCCGAGGATCGACAGCGCCGTGACGAGCAGCACCCCGATCCCACCCGTGGCCAGCAGGACGATGCTGCGCCCCCGAGCCGCGAGCGGGTTCGGACGGCTGTTGCGTGGCACCGCCCACGCGACGTTCATCGCGTTCTGGGTGGCCTGGGCGACATTGACCGCGCCGTACAGCGAGAGCAGGAGCCCGAGGACGATCGCGGTCGTGCTGCCCTGCAGTCCCTCGGGGGTCTCGATCTGGTCCCCGATCACCGGGAACTGGCTGAGCGCGGAGTCCAGGATGTCCTCCTGCAAGGTGGGGTTCCCCTGGAGCAGGAAACCGAGGACCGAGGAGCCGATCAACAGCAGCGGGAAGACGCCGATGAATGCGTAGTACGTGGTGAGCGCGGCAAGGTAGTTGCCCTGGTCGTCGAAGTACTTGTAGACCACAGCGATCGGGAACCCGAGCCACGGGTGCCGCCGCTGATAGGCGTCCAGGCGATCGACCACGCTCACCGGCCCAGGCTAGGCCACCCGTCGGACCGGCTCGCGCTCATCTGCTGGTGACGGCGGCCTCGATCCGCTCCAGTGTCCGCGCGATGTTCTTCTTCGTCGCCGCCGGCAAGGAGCTGCGTGAGATCAGCAGCCGCTGCTTGTCCCTCGACAGGTCCCACGACTCACGTACCCGCGTCCCGCCATCCACGGGCTCGAGCTGGTAGCGCCAGATGCGCCCCCCGATGACGTGCTTGAGCAGCCCGGCCCCGGTCGTCTGCCAGGCGATCCGGCGGTCCTGCTCGTACTCGATGACGGTGTTGACCATGGAGTATGGGAGCCCCTTGCGCATCGACATGGTGAACACCGAGCCCTCGCTCAGCGGCTGGCCGCTGCCGTCGCCGGCCGATCGCACGGTGCCCGAGCCGTCGAACGCCCGGTGCTGCGTGGCGTCGGCCAGCATCGCGAAGATGCGCTCCGGCGGGGCCTGAATCATCCGCTCCACCGTCACCACGTCGCCGTCCACGCATGTCTCCTTCGTCGGGTTCAGCCGATCCGCCGCTCCGCCATCCGATCGGCGGTGCGGCGCAGTGTGCGCTCCTGGGGACGCAGCACGTACAGACCCTGCTCGATGCCGTTGACGATGACCTTTCCGGACTTGAAGTACGGGTAGTTGCTCCACGTCCCGTTGAACTTGGTGGCGTCGTCCTTCGGGAAGATGTCGAAGTAGCCGACCTCGAACAAGAACGCGTCCTTGATCGACCGGTTGTCGAGGATCCGCAGCCCGGCCCGGTAGTTGGACTGATAGGTGAACCGACCCTTGATGTAGAGGTTGTGGTCGATCGCCTTGGTCTTGGCGTTGTAGACCCCGGTGTTCCTGGGATTGTCCAGGTTGCGCATGTCCCACACGTAGGTGGCGGTGCGCGTCTGCTCGCCGGCCAGCTCGTCCACCTCGTCACCGAGCAGGAAGTAGCGCTGATTGGGGGTCAGCCACCCCTGGTGGGTGTACGTGGCGCCGAGGTAGCTGGTGCGGGAGACCAGCTCGATGTTGGACTTGTCGGAGACGTCGTGGATCGTCAGTGTGTCCTCGTTGCTGCTGAAGCACATCTCGCGGCGTCGGTAGTCGGCATCGGGTCCGCGATAGATGACGCACTGGGTGTCGTGCGTGTAGCCGTCGTCGTTGATGCACGCCGCCAGCTCGGGCCGCTTCGGCGTCAGGATGTCGAGCACGATCGGGCCGCCGGTGGTGCCACACACCGTGTTCGGACGCGACGTGGCACCGACGACGTACGCGTACCCGCTCTGCTTGTTGATGGCGATGTTGTGTGCGTTGCCGAAGCCGCGGTAGCGCGCGTCGACGCTCCACGTCCGCGGCTCGCGCACGCCTCGCAGTCGGGTCAGATCGAACACCTGCAGGCCGTGTCCGTCGGCCTCGCTCACGATGAATGCGTGCGACTTGTAGACCTTGATGTCGTGCCAGATGATCGGCTCGGTCGCAGTCGGCAGCTTGCCTAGCCACCGCGGCCGCTTGCCGTTGGTCACGTCGACGAACGATGTGCCGTCGCTCTGACCGACGAGGGCGTACTCGCGTCCGGTGCGGGGGTCCGTCCAACCCCAGATGTCGCTTCCGACGCCCCCACCCATGCGCTTGTGGGGCAGGAAGCTGACGAGGTCAATGCCCTTGCAGGGGTACTCGTCGGCCATGCCCCTGACGCACTTGACGTCGGACTTCGCCCGAAGCTCAACGCCTCCCTGCAGCGAGGTGTTGCCCTCCCACTCCCCGCCGTCCGGGTGGTGAGCTCCCGCCAAGGTGTTGCCGACGAGGACCAGAGTCGCTGCTGCGGTTGCTGCTACGGCAAGTCGACGTACGTGCACGGTGGTTGCCCCCAGGAGTCGATGGCCTGGGCGCGACGGAGCGCCAGGTCCGGTGTCGGTGTGCGGTCAAACTAGTACCAGTCGGGCGCTGGCGCCAGCGGCGCGCCGGGATCAGCGATGCCGGCCGTCCTCCCGGTGCGTGCAGCCCCGCATGTGCCCGTTAGGTTGGTGACCGCTAGGTCCGACCAGAAGGCAGGAGTTGTCCATGAGCAAGCTCGTCATCCTCGCCGTAGGCGCAGCCGGGTACGTCCTCGGAACCAAGGCTGGGAGGGAGCGCTACGACCAGATCGCCGCGAATGCCCAGCGGCTCTGGTCCGACCCCCGGGTGCAGCAGGCCGCCAACGACGCCAAGTACGAGGCACAGGAGAAGGCGCCGGAGGTCCGCGCGAAGCTCGACGAGACCGTGTCCTCGGTCCGTCAGAAGGTCTCCGGTTCCTCGAACGACTCCTCGACGCAGCCCTGACCCACGTGGACGTCGGCGGCTCTGCCGTCGAGGTCACTGACCCGGCACCCACGATCTCGGGCTCACGGTTTGCGCTGCTCGACGCGCTGCGGACAGGGTCTCGAAAAGGGCCACCCACTCGGGCCCAAACACCGGCGCGGGTCCCTCATAGTGGTGGGCAACGAGCTTGCTATGGACCCGCCGGACCACATCGCGAGGCCTCCTCAACCGGTGTTTGGTGACTCGTACGTGTCCCCAACGTGTGTCTTCGAAATCGTCGAGCCGGTCCAAGTCGCGATCCCATTGTGCCTGGACGTCGACGTGGTCGCGTCCGTCGTACTCGACGATGAGGAAGTACTCGGGGTACACGAGATCGGCACGACCGATGAACGCGGTGCCGCTGCCGAGCGCGACATTGCACTCGGGTTCGGGCAGGCCGGCCAGCACGAGCAGCAGCCGCAGATGCGTCTCCCGGGGCGACTCCACCCGCTGCCGCACGAGCGCGGCCGCACGCCGAGCCATGCGCGAGCCGGGCTCGCGGTGCGCAGCGGGGGCAGTCCGCAGATCGGCCAGGGTGACCCGGCCTCGGTGAACGAGCCAGTCCCCGGCCGTCACGGCGTCCACCAGATCGAGGTCCGCGCAGGCGACGACGTAGCAGTGGGCTGCTGAGGCACAGCGGTGCTGGCCGGGCGGGAGGAGGCGCACGCGAGACACCTCCAGCCGCGGACGACGCACCGGGTGCGGGTGCGTAGTCACGAATCGCAACGGCCACGCCGGGCCGACGTGGATCCCTCGGGCGTGCAGACCTGTGAGGCCGGTGACCGTGGCATCCGTCGGCAGCACCAGCATGGCCGCCCTGACCCACGTCTGAAGGTCGAGCTTGACATCCGCACACACGTACACCCGCCGGAACAATCGGCGATAACGGCGACCTCGCACCATGCGCAGGGTCAGCCCGTGGTCGCGTGCTGATTCGAGCGTGAACGGTGCGGTCCGGAGTGCGCTGGGCAGGGGATCACGAACGGTCACGGACCACCCTGACCCGCCAAAGGGTCCCACCCATGAGTTGTCCACAGGCCACGACCGCACGGATGTCACAGGTGTGCCCTGAGCGACCTGTTCAGGCTCGGGAAGTGGTCACTTTGCGCACACTCGGGCGTCAGATGGAGCGCAGGAACTCCTCAACCCCGGGCAGCTCGCGTGCCGCGCACCTCGAGCTGATCGAGCAGACCGATCGTCGCAGCGGTGACTGACTCCACCGCCGCCGCGAACGCCTCCGCGTTGTGCGCTGCAGGCGTACGGAAGCCGCTGACTTTGCGGACGTACTGCAGGGCCGCGGCGCGCGCGTCGTCCTCGGTCGCGTCGTCGGTGAAGGGCGGGCGAAGGGTCTTGATGCTCCGGCACATGCTGTGACGGTACGCCCGATCCGCATGACCTGACAGCCTGGGCTTGCCCCTTGACTTCAACCGGCGTCGAGGTCGCATCGTTGTCCCGGACGCACCGGAGCAGGCGCGAGAACAGGCGGTCCTCGATGAGCATGGAGTACACGGCGTGGACGTCGATGTACCACGCGATGAACGCCCAGCAGGACAAGCGGCCGTTCCGCCGCGAGACGCTGCGCAGGATCGCGGCCTTCGGGCGCCCGCACCGGCGCCTGCTGGTCCAGTTCCTGCTGCTGAGCGTCGTCATGGCCGTGCTGGCGGTCGCGACTCCGGTGCTGGCAGGCCGGGTGGTCGACGCGATCGTGGAGTCCGAGCCGATCCGGATCGTGCTGGGCATCGCCGGCCTGATCGCCGTCATCGCTCTGGTCGAGGCGGCGCTGAGCATCCTGAACCGATGGCAGTCGGCCCGGATCGGCGAGGAACTCATCCTGGACCTGCGCACCGCGGTGTTCGACCACGTGCAGCGGATGCCGATCGCGTTCTTCACCCGGACCCGGACCGGCGCGCTGGTCAGCCGGCTGAACAACGACGTGATCGGCGCACAGCGCGCCTTCAGCGACACCCTGTCCGGTGTCGTCAGCAACCTCGTCATGCTGGTGCTCACTCTCGTCGTGATGCTCAGCCTGTCCTGGCAGGTGACGCTGCTCGCTCTCCTGCTGCTGCCGGTCTTCGTGATCCCGGCCCGGCGGATGGGCTCCAAGCTGGCAGCGCTGGAGCGCGAGTCCGCCAACCACGACGCCGCCATGGGCACCCAGATGACCGAGCGGTTCTCCGCGCCCGGCGCCACGCTGATCAAGCTGTTCGGCCGTCCGGCCGCCGAGTCGCAGGAGTTCGCCCTGCGGGCCCGGCGGGTCCGCGACATCGGGGTGCGGACCGCGATGGTGCAGTGGGTGTTCATCACCGCCCTGACCGTCGTCTCAGCACTGGCGCTCGCCCTGGTGTACGCCCTGGGCGGCTACTACGCCCTGCAGGGGAGCCTCGAGCCGGGTGATGTGGTGGCGCTCGCGCTGCTGCTCACCCGCCTGTACGCCCCGTTGACCGCCCTGGCGAGTGCACGGGTGGAGGTGATGAGTGCCCTGGTCAGCTTCGAGCGGGTCTTCGAGGTGCTCGACCTGGAGCCGCTGATCAGGCAGCGGCCGCAGGCCCGTGGCCTGCCCGACGGTCCCGTCGGCGTCGAGCTCGACGGGGTGAGTTTCACGTACCCCGCGGCCGACGCTGTGTCACTCGCCTCGCTCGAGGAGGTCGTCGAGCTGGACCAGCGCGGCGGCGTCGAGGTGCTCCACGACGTGTCCTTCAGCGTCGAGCCGGGAGAGCTGGTCGCGCTGGTCGGATCCTCCGGGGCCGGCAAGTCGACCATCGCGCAGCTCATCCCCCGTCTGTACGACGTGGACGCCGGTGCCGTGCGCCTGGGCGGAGTCGACGTGCGCGACCTGTCCTTCGACGCGGTGCGCGACGCGGTGGGGATGGTGACCCAGGACGGTCACCTCTTCCACGAGTCGATCCGCTCCAACCTGTGCCTCGCCCGCCCCGAGGCGACCGAGGAGGAGCTGTGGGAGGTGCTGAGTCGCGCGCGGCTCGCCGACCTCGTGGCGGGTCTCTCGGACGGGCTGGACACCGTGGTCGGTGAGCGCGGCTACCGCCTGTCCGGGGGCGAGCGTCAGCGGCTCACCATCGCCCGTCTGCTGTTGGCCCGGCCCCGGGTGGTGATCCTGGACGAGGCCACCGCACACCTGGACTCGACCTCCGAGGCAGCCGTGCAGGCGGCCCTGGGCGAGGCGCTGGCCGGCCGTACCGCGGTGGTCGTCGCGCACCGGCTGTCGACCATCCGGGCGGCAGACGTGATCCTGGTCGTGGAGGACGGGCGGATCGCGGAACGGGGCACGCATGCTGAGCTGCTCAGGATCGGTGGCCGATACGCGGAGCTGTACCGCACCCAGTTCGACACCGGCGAGGTCACGGCTGGAGACGGCGTCAGAGGTACGCCAGCGGGTCAAACTCCTCAATCGGGATGATCCGCACCCGCGGCAGCATGCTGGTGAACGCGCCCACGTCGTGCTCGAGGTCGAAGATCTGCAGGCCCTCCGCCACGAGCTCGGCGAATCGCAGGTTGACGAACTCACGGAATCCGACGACCCCGACGCGACGGCCGGTGGCGCACAGGCGCGTGATCTGCGGGACGAAGTCACCGTCGTGGCTGGCGAGGACGACATCGCCCGGTCGCGACTCGAGTGCCTCCAGCATGCGTCGGATGCCCATGTCGACGACCTTCTGGCCCGGACCGCCGGACAGCGGGATCGGCCGGTAGTCCATCGCCATCAGGGCCTGGACGAACGACGCCGGCATGTGCCCCGAGCTGGCGTTCAGGAAGAACAGACCCCTGACCGGCTGTCCCCACGCTTGCGTGGTGTACTCCCGCAGTCGTTCCCAGCGTGGACGTTCCTCCGGGTTGGGCCGCCGGCCCAGCACGCTGCTGCCCAGGGTGGCGTCGATGTTCTCACCGTCGACGAGCAGGTACGTGCGGGTCTCCGTGTCGTCATCCACACCCGCAACCTAGCGGGATCAGCCGTGGGGGTCAGTGCCGCTCGGCTCGTCCGGCGCTGGATCCAGGGGATCACTGGGATCGTGACGATCCGGTTCGTCGCCGGGATCGCCATCAGGATCACCCATCGGGTTCGGAGTCGGGGTCCACATCCGGATTCACTGGGACGGGCTGCAGCGGTGTCGTCATCATGGCGCCCCTGTACCCCAGACCGCAGGGCGCATGCGCAGCTGATCAAAAATGTTCCACATTTCTGTGACACACTGGGTCTCCATGACAGATCCCACCAGTCGATCGATCGGGATGCGCGAGCTGCGGCACCGGACCACCGAGGTGATGGCGCGGGTCAAGCGCGGCGAGATCCTCGACGTGACCGACCACGGCAAGCTGGTCGCACGCCTGATCCCCATCCCGGAACAGCGAACACCGCTGTTGGAACGGCTGAGCGACGAAGGGCGGCTGCGTCGGGCAACTCGGCCCGGTTACCGGCCGCAGCCGCGATCGAGTGCGGGAGCAGACCTGCTGTCCGACGCACTCGAGTCGCTGCGCGACGACGCCCGATGACAGCCGTCTTCTACATCGACAGCTCCGCCGTCGTGAAGCTGCTGCTGGAAGAGACGCACTCGCAGCAGCTGACCGCCTTCTATGACGAGCACCGGTCCGACGCCTGGGTCAGCTCGTCGCTGATGCGCATCGAGGTGG